>ENA-OUVC01000531-OUVC01000531.1-marine-metagenome-genome-assembly--contig:-NODE-531-length-25018-cov-3.443166_pt1 | contig 25018 bp, 20 predicted proteins | sample MGYA00248622_ERZ508571 | MGnify/ENA primary metagenome ERZ508571 (study PRJEB26236, sample SAMN06267175) | marine metagenome | isolation source: Columbia River Estuary | place: USA:Columbia River Estuary... | reverse complement strand
TATTAAATAAGGGACTAGTATACCAATTGACTAGCGAGCGGTGTAAAAGGTATAAGCCTCCACTGCCTGTGAGATAAAATAAAATTCGTTTTACCGGATAGGGAACCGGAAAATGCTTTTGTCCGAGTCCATAGCTTACTAGCATCATAAATAAATAACAAGCAAAACTGGCGATGGCTGCTCCCCAATAATGATAGCGTGGTATTAGCAAAATGGTGAGCGTTATGGTAATGAGTGCGCCACCCAGTGTAATAAAGGCTCCGGTAAGGTTACGATTAGTTAGTTTATACCAAATACTCAGATTATAATATATGCCTAAAAATATATTGGCCATGGCAAAGAAGGGAACCACATAGAGTCCTTCTTTCCAGCGCTCGCGGTCAATGGCTTCAAAAAACCAGGCGGCTAAATCAATGTAAAGCGATACGCATAGGAATAAAAAGCAGCATACAATTACAAAGTACGTCAATACGCGTGCGTATGTTTCAGGAGCGTTTTTATCCTTGCTGCGATTAAAGAAGAATGGTTCTGCGGCCAAACGAAATGCTTGTATGGCAATGGTGATAACAATCGATAGGCGAATGATATTTCCAAAAACGCCTAACTCATGCTTAGCTTGTTCTGCAGGAAGATCCACCACAAATTGATACAATAAACGACTGAGCATATCATTCACAATTCCTCCCATACCCACAATAACCAGCGGCCAACTGTATTGCAGTACTTTTTTTAATAATGCTGAGTCAAGCAAAGGTTGTATTTGTTTCAGCTCGGGGATCAAAAGCAAAAGTGTACCCACACTTCCTAAGAAATTTCCAATTAAGTACCATTCTATTCCTCGCTCGGTAATAGCACTCCACTCCTGGAAATAGCGGGGAATGATTCCTAAACAGATTATTACAACAGAAACGTTTATTACTACCGTTGCCATTTTAGCGAATGCAAAGCGACGGGGTCTATTCTCCTGTCTTAATTTGGCAAAGGCCAGGGTAGAGAGCGTATCAAAAAATAAAATTCCAATCATCCATCTAATCAATGCAGGAGCATTTTCCAAACGAGCCCAATGGACCAAGTTTTCCTGGTTGATCCAGAGTATGAATGAGAAGAGTAGTGTAGTAATAAAAAGTGTAATGGAAAGAGTGCTGTATAGTGTGGATCGATTTTCCTCCTGCGCAAACCGGAAGTAGGCTGTTTCCATCCCATACGTGAAGACTATATTCAGAAAAGCAGTAGCTGCATAGACCAAAGTGAGATCGGCAGTGACAGCTGGTTCACTAAAAAAAAGCGGCAAACTCAGATTCATCAGATAGCCTAAAAAGCGACTGGTGATACTGGGTAGTCCGTACCAAAGAGTTTGTCCTGCTAAATTTTTGATACTGCTCAAACAGAATTGTTTGCCCATAAAGATAACCTTTTGCAGCCATGCTGTATCTTTAAAGGCAAATCAACGTCTATGAAAAAGGGAATGGCTTTATTCTTATTAATCCTGACACTAAGTGCTGGACTCTCTGCACAGGTGTACGAGGGAACTGCTGAATACGATAAGAAAAAGTATACAGCGTTTTTAGCGGAGTATGATTACCAAGCCCCTGCTGTTGAAAATGCTTTGCTCAAGCGGTTCTCTAAATTAGGATATAGACCCCGCGAGGAAAAAGGGCTCCTCAACCGTGATAAAGGATTTAAAGTTTTTGCAGGCTCTATCATGAATGATATCACCGAGGGACAGGCTGATTATTTGGTTAAAGTAGAGAAGCGTAGCCGTAAGGAAAGAGAGATTTCTTTACTTACTATAATTATTCTGCAAAATGGAGAAGCACTGGGCCGTTCGGTGAGTGAGGAGCGTGCTAATAAGGTAAAAAGTTATTTGAAAAGTATCATTCCAGATGTGGCGGCTGAAAGTTTAGAGCTGGATATCAAAGCGCAAGAGGACGCCATTCTCAAAGCAGAAAAAAAACTAGAGGGTTTAAAGAAAGAGCAAGGGGATTTAGAGCGTAAAATGGAGAATAATGGTAAGGCGCAGCAGGATACAGAAAATGAGATTAAGGCCAAACAAGAGGGTCTTCAAATTCTGAAATCCAAGCGAGTTACTCCGGCTTTGCCAAGTTCGGATTCCGGACAAAAGACGAATCCGTAAGCGTTCTCAAAAAAGCAACCAGATCGCTGCTTTGGCGATCGGTAAGTTGAATTCCATTCCTTAATAAAGGATCCAAGGTGTTACTGGGAATAATTCCCACGCGGTAATGATTAATACATTGTTGGATTGTCATGAAGCGTCCATCGTGCATGTAATTTGAGGACAACGCTACATTACGAAGAGTAGGTACTCGAAATTTCAAAGAGTCCTGTTTTTGACGCGTTATACGCATTCTTCCATAATCCTTTAACGATGGGTCTACCGACAGTCCGATATTTCTAAAACTATGATCGGTAAAAAGTGGTTCCTGATGGCAGGTGTTACAGTGGGCTTGAAAAATTTGATAGCCACTGGCTTCCTGTGCGGTAAAAACAGCTTGTCCCTGAACAACACGGTCGTACTTGCTATTGGCAGAAACCATGGTCCCTGTGAATTGAGCCAGCGCTTTCAAAATATGTGCAGATTCTATCGAAGTGCTATTAAATACATCTTGAAATGCTCTTCGGTAGTAGGGCACTTTCTCCAATTTTCGTTGGATATTACTAAACTGATCACCCATTTCTGTAGGCCCGGTAATAGGATGTATGGCTTGTTCTTCTAAACTGTAAATCGCACCATCCCAATGTAATAATGGATACCAGGCCAAATTAAATAAGACTGGTGCATTTCGAAGAGTATGCGATTCAAAAACGCCATGACTTCTATCGTGTTCAAAAGTTCCAAATGCGGCAACCTGTTCATGACAGGAAGCACAGGGATGACTATTATCAATAGATAAACGAGGTTCATAAAATAATCTCCGTCCCAGCTCGATGCCCTCTTTACTGATTGGATTATCCCGGTAAATATCCAATGGGGGTGGAAAATGGGCAGGAGCATCCAGTGAAATATTTGTTAGCTCCCTAGTGATAAAAGGCTTCTGACAGCCTGATAAAAATCGAAGACCAGCTACTGCTGCAATCACACCAAGAATAATAATCCCTTTCCTATTCATCTTTGTTATAACGAATACGGCCTCTCCCAGATTTTATTTCGGCCTTTCTTTTTTTTGATTGTAATCTTTTTTCAGTGGCACCGGCAGATACTTTGGTAGCAATACGGGGTTTCTTTTTTTGCAATGCATTTTTTAAAAGTCTCACCAGCACTTTAATGGATTCCTCTCTATTGGCCCATTGTGTACGATGTACCTGAGCGCGCACCGATAAAATACCTTCAGAATTGATTCGGGTTTTTAACTTTTCACGAATCAGCTCTTTTTCAGCGGCCGACAAACGCATGGTTTGTTCAAGATCTAATTGCGCGGTAACAGCGGTCTCGACCTTATTGACGTTTTGCCCGCCGCTGCCTCCGCTGCGGGAGCTAACAAAACGCAACTCCTTTATCAGTTCGGTTAAATTCATCCTACATTTATCTTTTCAAAATTAACTCTAATTATGCGAGTGGTACTTCAACGGGTCAAGCGGGCTTCAGTTACAGTCGAGGGGAATATTACTGGGGCCATTGAGGAGGGTTTATTAGTATTGCTCGGGATTGAGGAAGCCGATACACTTGAGGATATGAACTGGCTATCGAGCAAACTGGTTAATCTTAGAATTTTTAATGACGAACAAGGCGTGATGAACCGTTCGCTATTGGAGGTAGGGGGTGGGCTCTTGTTGGTCAGTCAGTTTACCTTGTTTGCGGCCACGAAAAAGGGCAACCGACCCTCCTATAGCCGTGCGGCACCTCCGGCCATTGCTGTACCGATCTATGAAAAAATGATCGAACTTTTATCTGCTGAGTTAGGTAAACCTATCCAAACGGGTGTATTTGGAGCTGACATGAAAGTAGAGTTGCTCAATGATGGGCCCGTAACCATAGTAATTGATACAAAAAATAAAGAATGATAACAATTGAACAGGCGCAAGCACAGGTTGATCAATGGATCAAAACAGTGGGCGTTCGTTATTTCAGCGAACTGACCAACATGGCTATTTTAACAGAGGAAGTAGGGGAATTGGCTCGGCTCATGGCGCGCACCTATGGTGATCAAAGTTTCAAAGGAAAGGAAGCGGATGCCAACCTAGCAGATGAGTTAGCGGATGTACTTTGGGTGCTGATTTGTATTGCTAATCAAACCGGCGTGAATCTGACTGAGGCCTTTGCCCGCAACATAGAAAAAAAGTCTATCCGGGATTCCAGCCGCCATCAGGACAATTCAAAGCTTCGCTGAACTTTTGCGGTTTATATTTGCAACCTATGGCGAACGACAGTAACCGTTTTCAGGCAATTATCTCACATTGCAAAGAGTATGGCTTTATTTTCCCCAGTAGTGAAATCTATGATGGACTGCAGGCGGTGTATGATTATGGCCAGATGGGCAGTGAACTAAAAAAGAACATCAAAGATTATTGGTGGAAGAGCATGACGCAACTCCGCGATAATATCGTGGGTATAGATGCAGCTATTTTTATGCATCCCACCACCTGGAAGGCCAGTGGGCACGTTGATAATTTTAATGATCCTATGATTGACAACCGCGATAGTAAAAAACGCTATCGGGTAGATCATTTAATAGAAGGATACGCTGACGAATTACGTACAGCTGGCAACGAAAATGCTGCTGCGCAAGTAATTGAAACTATGGAAGCACTCTTGGGTGCTGATGATTTTGCTGGCTTGAAAAAGCTGATTGAAGAAAAGCAAATCAAATGTGCGGTGAGTGGTACTTGCAATTGGACGGATATTCGTCAATTCAATTTGATGTTTGCTACAGAATTTGGATCTACTGTTTCTACCGAAGACGAGGATAACAAAGTGTATTTGCGTCCTGAAACGGCACAGGGAATTTTTGTGAACTTCCTCAATGTGCAGAAAACAGGACGGATGAAAGTTCCTTTTGGTATTGCACAAATTGGAAAAGCCTTTCGTAATGAAATTGTAGCGCGTCAATTTATTTTTCGGATGCGAGAGTTTGAGCAAATGGAAATGCAGTTTTTTGTTCGTCCTGGCACACAGCAACAATGGTATGAATATTGGAAAGAAGAACGATTAAAGTGGCATTTGGCATTGGGTATTCCTTCTTCTAGTTATCGTTATCACGATCATGTAAAGCTGGCGCACTATGCAGATGCCGCCTGTGATATCGAATTTGAATTTCCGATTGGATTCAAGGAGTTGGAGGGAATTCATAGCCGTACTGATTTTGATCTCAAGCAACACCAGGAGTTTAGTAAAAAGAAGCAGCAGTATTTTGATAATGAAGTGGATCCCGAAACGGGAAAACCTTATGGGAATTATATTCCTTACGTCATTGAAACTTCAATTGGATTAGATCGAATGTTTTTAGCCGTGCTCAGTCATGCTTATGAAGAACAGGATTTGAGTACCCCTGAAAAAACAGATAGTCGGGTGGTCCTAAAATTACCTGCAGCGCTTGCTCCTATCAAGATGGCTATTCTTCCGTTGAATAAAAAAGATGGACTTCCCGAAATTGCGGAAGAAATTATCGCGTCTTGTAGAAATGAGTTCCGTTGTTTTTATGAAGAAAAAGATTCAATCGGAAAACGCTACCGTCGAATGGATGCACTCGGCACTCCTTTTTGTGTGACCGTGGATTATCAAACCAAGGAGGATCAAACGGTAACTATTCGTCATCGAGATTCGATGGAACAGGAACGTGTTCCTATTTCTGCATTGAAAGAAATAGTTTTAGCTGCGCTTAAGTACTAAATAATCCGTTTATCTTAGACGGGTTTTAGCTTAGCCGTAAAGTGACGAAGTAAAGGGGCTTCTTCTAAGATTTGAAGTCCTTTTAGTTCGTTTCTTTTTTTATACACCTCGATAATTACTTCAGCCACGTAATCAATATGACTCTGTGTATACACCCGACGTGGAATAGCCAAGCGTACTAATTCTAGAGTGGCAGGAATCAATTGATGTTGTTCGTCATATTTACCAAACATCAGTGATCCAATTTCAACAGCACGAATTCCTCCTTCCACATACAAGGCGCAAACCAAGGATTGTCCGGGATATTGGGAAGAGGGGATATGCGGTAAGAATGTTTTTGCATCCAGATAAACCGCATGGCCTCCGGCGGGCTGCATGACAGGAACACCGGCAGCCGCTAATTTCTCCGTGAGATATTCCATGCTCCGGATACGATATTGTAAATAGCTTTCCTCCATCACTTCTTCGAGTCCTATAGCAATAGCTTCTAAATCACGACCTGCCAATCCTCCATAGGTGGGAAATCCTTCAGTGATAATCAAAAGATTTCTACACTCGAGTGCAAGCTGGCTATCATTGAGTGCTAAAAATCCTCCGATATTCGCAAACGCATCTTTTTTAGCACTCATACTACAACCATCAGCCAGGGAGAACATTTCTTGTGCAATGGATTCGATGCTTCTGTTTTCGTAACCGGCTTCTCTTTTTTTAATGAAGTAAGCATTCTCTGCAAAGCGGCAACAATCAATAAAAAATGGAATCTTATGTTTTTTGCAAATGGCAGCTGCTGCTTTCATATTAGCCATACTCACCGGTTGACCTCCTCCTGAGTTATTGGTCACGGTCATCATCACCATGGGGATATTGGCTGCTCCTACTTTTTGAATCGTAGGTTCTAAGGCCTCCACATCCATATTTCCTTTAAAGGGAGCCGCTTTTAAGGGATCTTTTCCCTCGGCACAGAGTAAATCAATTCCTGTGGCACCTGAGAATTCAATATTGGCGCGGGTGGTATCAAAGAGTGTATTACTGATAATGGTTTTACCCTTGCCTCCAACGGCTGCGAATAATATTTTTTCAGAAGCTCTGCCCTGGTGCGTTGGGATCACATATTGCATTCCTGTAATACGCTTGACCATGGTCTCAAAGCGATAGAAACTAGGACTGCCGGCATAGGATTCATCGCCTTCCATAATACCACCCCATTGACGACTACTCATTGCCGAAGTACCACTATCGGTTAAGAGGTCTATCAAAACATCGCGTGATGCTATACCAAACACATTGTAGTCGGCTTTTTTTAAAATGACTTCACGTTCAGCACGTGTGTTGAAATAAATGGGTTCTACTGATTTGATCCGAAAAGGTTCAATGATAGTCTTAATGGCCATGGCAAGTTTTTTGGGTACCGATTTGAACGGTGCTCAAAGGTAAGTCTCGAATTGCCAATTGTAAAAGCAGAATAGAGAAAGTATTAGCCGTAAATCTCCCGGTGAATACTTTTTTTGTCGTAGCCCAGGGCCTGGATTCGCGCATAGGCTTCGTCGATCATGTTTTTCCAGCCACAGAGTAAAAAGTGAGCGGGTTGTTTTTGTTCACAAAGCGCTTCGTAAACTGCATGTACATAGCCTGTTTTTCCTTCCCAGGTCTCGCGGGATAAAACAGGATGATAGTGAAAGGAGGTATTTTCTTGTTGGAGTTGACTTAGTTCATCAAAATAAAGCAGGTCTTCTTTTTTTCTACATCCGAATACCAGATGAACGGCACCCGTGTGAATTTGGTGTTTCCAAAGGTGCGTGACCATGCTGCGAAAGGGTGCAATTCCAGTACCAGTACAAATTAAATACAAATCTTCCTCGAGGTGTTCAGGTAATACAAAAACACCCTGTGGTCCACGCAGCGTCAAGGTAGAGCCGACCGTTACATGATCAAATAGATAAGTAGTGCCGGCTCCGTTCTCTACTTTCACAATAATCAACTCAAAAACATTGGTTCCATCGGGTCTGGATGCAATCGAGTAACTCCGCCAACGCTTATTAGGTTTTTCGTGAATCGGCAGGTCAAGGGTTACAAATTGTCCGGGCTTGAAATCAAAAACAGCTAGAGTAGGCACTTCAATCCAGAATTGACGGGTGGTAGGGGTGTGATCAGCAATGCGAATCACGGTTCCTGTTATCCAAGGTTGCAGTGCCATAGTGATACCTAAGTTAATGCAAATTGGCGTTATCTTTGCCGCGCGGAAATGAGTGCCAAGGATCTGTTGACTACTTTACAAGAACACCCCCGTCTTTATCAATTGGCGGACAGGATTTTATTGCCCGCTCCCCAAGAAACACAATTAACCGGTTTGGTTGGATCTGCTCCAGCTTTTTTAGTGGGAGCTTCTTTATTATCTCCTTCCTTATCGCAAGTAAATCATTTGATAATCTGTAATGATGCGGAGGAAGCAGCTTATTTCCATAACACACTCGAAAGCATAACGGAGGCGCTTGATCTTTTTTATTTTCCCTCTTCTTATAAAAACAGCAAGAACTTTCGGTTGCTGAATCCTTCACATGTGATGCTTCGTACGGAAGCTTTAACCCGACTTTCAAAAAAAGAGGCAAGCGTTGGAGAGCTAAGAAAAAAAGTATTAGTTACGTATCCGGAAGCTTTATTAGAAAAAGTAGTAGGGCCAGCTGCTTACGCCGATCGTTTGATTGAACTCTCAGTGGGAGCAACCCTGGATGTGCCAGCGCTGTTGCTTAAGCTGAGTGAATATAATTTTGAGCGTAGTGATTTTGTCTATGAACCTGGACAATTTGCCATGCGGGGTGGGATCTTAGATATTTATTCCATCGGGAATGATAAGCCTTACCGAATTGAGTTATTTGGTAACGAAATTGAATCCATTCGATTGATTGATCCGGAAACACAGCTTAGTGAAAGAAAGTTAACGCAAGTGTCGGTAATCCCTCGTATGGATCAATCCATGACCAGTGGTCCAGGTATTTCCTTGTTAAAGTTTCTGCCTGCCAACACAGTGGTGTGGGTGCAGGATTACTCTATTTGCATAGATCGGTTGGAAGACACTTGGGAGAGTTTTACTACTTTCTTAAATCTAAAACCGGGAATTTCTGCTAAGGAAGAAGCCGAAGGTGATGAACGATGGTCAAAAAAGGAGGTGCAGGAAACAGATTTGGTAGCGCCTCAATTGATGAAGGAATCCTTGCACACTACTAATTTAATTTCATTTGGACCTGGTGCTACCTTGCCAGGACATAGTTTGGTGCTTGAACTGGAGTTTGCTACCAAAGAACAACCTTCTTTTAACCGCAACTTTGATTTATTAATTAATGATCTAAGAAACTGGGCTTCCAAACAGTATAGTATTTATATTTTTTCTGAGAATCCCCGGCAGCTGGAAAGACTGCAAACCATATTTGATGATCTCAAAGCCAATATTGTTTTTGAACCCGTAGCGCATGCTATTCAAGCGGGTTTTATAGATCATGATTTAAAACGGGTTTGTTACACGGATCATCAAATTTTTCAGCGTTACCATAAATACAAAGTCAAACAAGCCTATAATAAAAACAAAGCGCTCACCTTACGTACACTGCGTGAACTACAGCCTGGTGATTTTGTCACCCATATTGATCATGGAGTAGGAGTGTTCAGTGGATTGCAGAAAATTGAAGTAAATGGCCGTATGCAAGAGGCCGTACGGTTAGTGTATAAGGATTCGGATATTCTCTACGTGAATATCAGCAGCCTCCATAAAATTGCCAAGTACTCTGGCAAGGAGGGGGCAGTACCCAAGGTGAATAAGTTGGGTAGTGATGTTTGGAACCGCTTGAAAGAAAAAACAAAGTCTAAGGTCAAGGAAATTGCCTTTGACCTGATTAAACTCTATGCCACTCGTAAAGCACAACAAGGATTTGCACATGCGCCTGATAATTATTTACAAACCGAGTTAGAGGCTTCCTTTATTTACGAGGATACACCCGATCAAAGTAAGGCCACTGCTGATGTAAAAAAGGATATGGAGTCTTCTTCGCCCATGGATCGATTAGTTTGTGGCGATGTAGGTTTTGGAAAAACTGAGGTAGCTATCCGCGCTGCTTTTAAAACCTGTGTGGATGGAAAACAGGCTGCTGTATTGGTGCCTACTACTATTCTTGCGTTTCAGCATTATAAAACATTTAAGGAACGACTCAAGGATTTTCCTGTCACGGTGGATTATATCAATCGATTTAAGTCAGCCAAGCAAAAGAAAGAAACGTTGCAAAAATTGGCGGAAGGAAAAATTGATATCATTATTGGCACACATGGATTATTGGGAAAAGAAACAATTTTTAAAGACCTGGGATTACTAGTGGTGGATGAAGAACAAAAGTTTGGAGTAGCGCATAAAGAAAAAATTAAAACACTTCGCTCTACCGTGGATTGCTTGACACTTACGGCTACCCCCATCCCTCGTACATTACAGTTTTCATTGATGGGAGCGCGTGATCTAAGCATTATCAATACGCCTCCTCCAAACCGTCAGCCTATACAAACCGAAGTGATGGTCTATAATGAGGATCAGATTCGGGATGCCATCTATTTTGAAACAGAACGAGGAGGGCAAGTATTCTTTATTTACAACCGAATTGCAGGTCTTGCTGAAATGGCTTCGATTTTAAAAGGTCTTTGCCCGGATCTTTCAATAGGTTATGCGCACGGCCAAATGGAGGGCCATGAACTGGAAGAACGAATTCTTGATTTTATTGACCGTCGCTACGATGTATTGGTCTGTACCAATATTGTGGAGAGTGGCGTGGATATTCCTTCTGTCAATACTATCATTGTTAATAATGCGCATCAGTTTGGGTTGAGTGATTTACATCAGTTACGCGGTCGTGTGGGAAGAAGTAACAAGAAAGCATTTTGTTATTTGTTGGCACCACCGCTCAGTACTTTACCAAACGATTCCAGAAAGCGCTTGCAAACCTTAGAACAACACAGCGAGTTAGGTAGTGGATTTCAAATTGCCATGCGCGACCTGGATATAAGAGGTGCTGGTAATTTATTAGGGGGCGAACAAAGTGGCTTTATGGCAGAGATTGGGTTTGAGATGTATCAAAAAATTCTCAATGAAGCCATTCGTGAATTGAAGCGAAGTGATTTTAAGGAACTCTTCAAGGAAGAGATTGCAAAGCAAGACGATTTTGTACAGGATTGTACTATTGATACAGATTTGGAAATATTAATTCCCGACGATTACGTTTCCAGCATTACCGAACGCTTATCACTCTATCAACGTTTGGACTCCTGTGAAACGGAGGAAGAATTGGTGGATATGCATCATGAAATTGCAGATCGGTTTGGCCCGATACCCAAGCCCGTAGATGACTTATTTGTAACCGTTCGCTGCCGCAAACTGGCTATTGAATTAGGGTTCGAGAAAATGAGTTTGAAAGATCAAACGCTCCGTTGCTTTTTTATTAACCGTCCTGACTCTCCTTATTTTGAATCAACAACTTTTCATTCGATTCTTTCCTATCTACAAACAGAAACCCGTCAAGCTCATCTTAAACAGACCGGTCGTTTATTTTTATTGGTCGTAAATGAAGTGAATGGTATGGAAATACTGCATCGATTCCTGGCCAGCTTAAACAATTGGGTACAAAAAAAGAGGTGAGCACAACCTGCACCCACCTCTTTCTCTATTTGTTGAAAGAATTACCAGCCTTGCTTGGCAACACCAGCTTTGATAGCTGCCAGTGCTTTTTCTTCGTTCATCAGCGTGGTTAATTTATTTCCTTTGCCATCATTTCCTTGTGCCATATAAGCACCTTTGGCAGTTTTGGTGATAACAGCATCCTGCATAACGCAGCCTTTCTCTTTTGTCTTTACGTTGTACGCGGTGATTTTGATGTCTGACATGTTAAAAAGTTTTCGTGTTTAGGTCGTGAAGGTAAGTGTTCCGGCCGAGAAGAAAAAAAACCGGGGTTAGCGCCATTTTCAACGGGTATTTTTTTACCCCAGCCTCCAATTTTATTCCTGTTAACCAATCACTCATAAAAACCCCTTCTATGAAAAAAATTTATATACTACTATGTTTCTTAGGTCAGTTCTTGTACAGCCAGGCCCAGCCACTCCAACCACCTATCTATGATTGTTATCAGCAGGATGCCGCGTTGTTTTCCAATACCCAACCCTGGGTGCAACAATTCGAGAAACTAAAGTTTGAAATTAAGCAGCAGGTAACGGCCTTGATTCAGTCGGAACAAGTATATCTTGCCCAGGAAAAGCCACATTATCGGGATTTGCGATCGGTAGTGAATATTGCTACAACGCTTAATCGGTTGGATAGTGTGTATGATCAATTTTTTGTGCAGGCTGCTACTGCCATCCAAACCAACTATGGAGCAATGTCAGGTTGTGTGGTTGATCAGACCTTGAGTAGTAAAGACCCTTCTTTAATAGATTACCTGGAGGAAAAAGTTTTCCAGTTAACCACTAATTATGCCAGTCAGGAGTTTGCCCGTCAATTAGGTTTTAACTCAGCGCGAATGTCAATTGATCAGGCAACTGACAGTTGGTTGGCAAGGGATCAGGATTTATCAGAACCTGATTTACAGTTGGAGCAACCCTTGCAAGATGATTATTTCTGGTGTGTATTTAATGCAGACTGGGAACTGGAACTTACGAATCCCGAATTGGAATTGATCCAGGTATTGGAAAATAACATAGGGAAAGGCAAACAATCGAAGTTGAAAGAAATTCTCTTGTTCATCTTTGACAATTGGCGAGATATTGAAGATATTTTGAATTGGCTTAACACGAATGTTTTTGGAGATTGTCATGCAGTAGCGCGTGCCTCTTTCAAAGAAACTGTTCCGCTCGATAGAAATCTAAGTCCTGATCATCGTAGAAAGATAAGTTATCAGGTATTGCAGCGTGGTGTTCTGTTGGATGGACGGGCTACTAAAACACATTTAAAAGGAGTTGCTCGCGTGTATAAAAAGAAATGGATTGGATGGGGAAGAGACCGGATGCAACAAGTAGGAATTAGTTATTGCACCCTCCAGTTTGACCCTTGCAATAATCAACCGTGGCCTTTGAATGGGTCACCTTATATACAAGTGCCTAATCACCGTTATGCAAAGTCAATTTTGCAACAAATTCACCCTTATGCACTTTCCATTCGAAGCAGCGCGGAAGAGTTTTTAACCTTCGATATACATTTTAATAGTTCTTATTTAAAATCAATTTACTTATTTGGAAACCGACCCTGCTATGGAAACTGAACAAAGTCGTTTCGTGCAATGGATTGGTGGCATATTGATTCTAATGGCTTTGTTTTTTCCTTATTTAGCGACTGCGTTCATCCGAGATACACTAATCAGAAAAAATAACAGTGGCAAAACAGATGTACTAAATGCGGGCTTTATTGATCTGGTGAGTAGTGGACAGGTAAGTGCATCAGCACGGTTGATTCGTTTACGGATAGGAGAACCTGACAAGTTCTCCCTTCCTTTTACCATCTATAGCGGAGTTAGTAATAATGCCTTTCCGGCTCAAGTAATGGGAATGGCTGCACGGACCAATGAACATTTAGTTGCGCAATTCATCACGCCACTCAGTGGGCTTCTCAACTTTAGTATAGATGGGTGGAAATGCTTTGGCAAACAGGAAAAAATTACCCAAGCTGGTTTTATTTATCAATTGGGAGAGCGATTGTTGACTGGATATCGAACAACAGTTCCGGGTAGTTGGCTAAATGGCAGACCGCATAATTTTCTAAACAGCTTTGCTACGCTGGGATTATTTTTTCAAACCGGAGCCTGGGAAAAAGATCGTTCATCCAATATGGGCACTTGCTGGATTAGTATTCGGTATCACGCTGCCTATACCAACCCATCGCAGCTGGATATTTTTTTAGAGGGGCTCAATACCAATGGTATCTATAGTGGGTACTCGCTGGGCTTTGGTCTCGAAATCAGCTATACAGTTCATCTCAAAGCACAGGTATACCGTTATGATAAACCTCCTGAACCCGTATACAGTTTACCACTGTACCAGTTTAGTTTTAATTATGCCTTGCAGGGAAAAAACTAGATATCTAGTTTTGCGTATTTCGCGTGGCTTTCGATAAACTCACGGCGTGGTGCAACTTCATCGCCCATGAGCATACTGAATATGCGATCAGACTCAGCAGCACTTTCAATTGTTACACGTTTGAGTGTACGAGTAGCCGGGTTCATGGTGGTCTCCCACAATTGTTCGGCATTCATCTCACCCAGACCCTTGTAGCGCTGAATGGTTACTGAATCTTCTTTACCGGCACCTAGTTTTTCAACCAGGCCTTTACGTTGCTCTTCATTGTATGCGTAAGCCTGCTCCTTTCCTCTTTTTACCAGATAAAGCGGAGGTTGTGCGATATAAACATATCCTTGTTCGATCATCTCCTTCATATAGCGATAGATGAACGTGAGAATCAGTGTTGCAATATGTGATCCGTCCACGTCGGCATCGGTCATGATGATCAACTTATGGTAACGGAGTTTGCTTAGATCAAGTGCTTTAGGATCTTCAGGTGTTCCAATTTTTACACCCAGTGCCGTAAACATATTTCTGATCTCCTCATTGTCGTAGATCTTATGCTCCATCGCTTTTTCTACGTTGAGGATTTTACCACGCAAGGGGAGAATAGCTTGATAACCTCGATCCCTTCCTTGCTTGGCTGTACCACCCGCTGAGTCTCCCTCCACCAGGTATAATTCACATTTTTCAGGATTGCGATCTGAACAGTCGGCTAGTTTACCAGGTAAGCCACCTCCGCTTAGTACGGACTTACGTTGTACTAACTCACGGGCTTTACGTGCTGCTGCACGGGCTTGTGCCGCAAGAATTACTTTGGCTACAATATTTTTTGCTTCCTTGGGATTTTCTTCCAAATAAGCCTCAAGTACTTTTGAAACGGTACTATCTACCACGCCCATTACTTCGTTATTACCCAATTTGGTTTTGGTCTGTCCCTCAAATTGTGGCTCAGGAACTTTTACGGATATAATGGCGCTTAGTCCTTCTCTGAAGTCGTCTCCCTCAATTTCAACTTTTGCTTTTTCAAAAAGCCCATTGCGATCGCCATAGCTTTTGAAGACGCGTGTCAATGCTCTGCGAAATCCAGATACGTGTGTACCTCCTTCAATGGTGTTGATATTATTGACGTAGGAGTAAATATGTTCGTTATAGCTATCGTTGTAACTCAATGCTACTTCTACTGCTACATTGGTAGATTCATCGCGTCCTTCTACTGCAATTACTTTTGGTATCAGTGGTGTTCGGCCTGCATGGCTGTCGAGCATTTCAACAAACTCCACAATTCCTCCTTCACTGAAAAAACTTTTCTCATAGGCTTGTCCATTCTCTACTTCGCGGAGATCTTTCAAGTTGATCCGCACACCGCGATTGAGATAGGCCAATTCACGTAGTCTTCCTTCTAAAATATCCTTGTTGTAAGTGGTAGTAATAAAAATGCTGCCATCGGGCCAAAAATGAACGCGTGTACCCGTGCGATCGCTGGTTCCCACTTCGCGTACAGCATATTGAGGAACACCGATCTTATATTCCTGCTCAAATATTTTCCCTTCCCGTTGTACAGTTACAATCAGTTTTGTACTGAGTGCGTTTACGCAACTCACCCCCACACCATGCAATCCTCCAGAAACTTTGTAAGAATCTTTATCAAATTTTCCTCCGGCGTGTAACACGGTCATCACCACTTCAAGCGCTGATCTTTTTTCTTTGGTGTGCATGGCCGTAGGAATACCACGTCCATCGTCTTGAACTGAAATTGAGTTATCCTCGTGAATGGTTACATCAATGTTTTTGCAATAACCTGCCAGGGCCTCGTCGATCGAGTTGTCAACTACTTCATAAACCAGGTGATGTAATCCTTTTACGCCGATGTCGCCGATGTACATCGCAGGTCTTTTGCGTACGGCTTCCAGTCCTTCCAGGACCTGGATACTATCCGCGCTATATTGGGCTTTTTCAGTACTCATGTTGGGCTAGATTCACAGTGATTTTGGTTGTAAAATCAAGGTCTGCAAATCTACTGAAACGCCTCGCGGAAACCCTCTTTTCTGACTGGTTTTTTGGGGGGTTTTTTCCCCAATTATCGCTTCACAATTTGGGCTACTAAATCGGCCTCGGTGCAGACTTTGCCACTTACATAAATGGTACCATGCATCTCCACAATTCCACGTCTAATTGGCGACTTTAGCTCCATTTTTAGCAGGAGTGTGTCTCCAGGACGAACCATTTGCTTGAACTTACAATTATCGATTTTCAGGAAGTAGGTATCATAGCTGCCTTCTCCACTCAAATTGATGGCCAGAATGCCACCACACTGTGCCAGGGCTTCAATTTGCAAGACCCCAGGCATCACCGGATTGCCGGGAAAATGCCCCTGGAAAAACCACTCGTTAAAGGTTACATTTTTTACACCCACAATATGCGTATCACTGAGCTCAATTACTTTATCCACTAAGGCAAAGGGATAGCGATGAGGAAGCGTTCTCTCAATGTATTGCTGATCCAGCACGGGAGGAATAGCCGGATCGTAATAAGGTACATCCTTGGTGTGTTTATTTTTTTTGATGTACTGTTTGATTTTTTTAGCGAACGCCACATTGCTACTGTGTCCGGGACGGTTGGCAATGATGCGGGCTTTGATAGGATACCCCACCAGCGCTAAATCGCCCACCACATCTAAGAGCTTGTGACGGGCTGGTTCATTGGGGAAACGCAGGTCCAGGTTGTCGAGATAGCCCTCACTCTTGACTTCAATTTTATCTTTCTTGAATATTTTTTTCAATCGATTTAGCTCACTGTCATCAACGGGTTTGTCTACAATCACAATGGCGTTATTGACATCACCTCCTTTGATCAGGTTGTTCTCCAACAGCATTTCCAGCTCATGTAAAAAGCAAAAGGTGCGGCAGGAAGAAACCTCTGCTTTAAAATCCGTTATCTTTTTTAATCCAGCATGTTGAGTTCCCAATACGGGCGAATTAAAATCGATCAAGGTAGTAATCTGATACTCCAGCGCAGGCATGGCTACCATTTCCACGCGTTTTCCATCGTCGTAATGAAAAATATTTTCGTCGATGCTGTACCATGTTTTTGCGGCATCCTGTTCATGAATACCTGCTTTTTCAATTAACTCAACAAAGGGCGCAGAGCTTCCATCCATGATGGGAATTTCTGGTCCGGTTACTTCTATCAAACAGTTATCGATACCCATTCCCACCAAAGCAGCCAATACGTGTTCAACTGTGCTAATTTTTGCACCGTTTGATTCCAGGGTAGTTCCGCGGCTGGTATCAGTAACCAGGTCGCAATCCGCTTTAATAATGGGCTGATCAGCCAAGTCGGTCCGTTTAAACTGCAAACCAAATCCTGGATTAGCAGGTTGCAAGGTCAGGTCGGCTAAAATGCCAGTATGTAGTCCGGTGCCCGAAATGGTAACCGGTTTTCCGATAGTGTGTTGTTTGTCGGGATTAAAGGGGGTGGCCATGAGCGGATTTTGGTGCCGCAAAGATAACAAATGTAAAAGGGACCGGAAACTAGGCTATTAACTTCCTGATTTCAAGTCTTTTATGATCTTTTCGAGTTCCTGGATTCGCTTTTCTAACTCAGGCAGCTTCCGGCTGACAGCCTGACTGCGAAGGGACTGGGTATAATCGTAAGCTGGGGTACCGGTTACCGCCTTGCCGGGATCCAGGGATTTGCTGACCCCACTTTGGGCATTTACTTTAGATCCGTCGCCGAGGGTAATGTGACCTACAATGCCGGCCTGGCCTCCAATCATAACCCCCTTGCCAATTTTGGTACTTCCGCTGATTCCAGCTTGTGCTGCAATCACAGTGCTGCTTCCGATTTCAACATTGTGGGCAACCTGAATCAGGTTGTCAAGTTTAGCTCCTTTACGAATGATAGTAGAACCTATGGTGGCTCTGTCGATAGTAGTATTCGCTCCAATTTCAACTTGGTCCTCTACCACTACATTTCCGATCTGCGGTACTTTTTTAAGACTGCCATCTGGCTGAGGAGCAAAACCAAATCCATCTCCTCCCAGCACCGTGCCCGCGTGGATTATCACATCGTTACCCAACACACACTGGTGATAGATTTTAACTCCTGGATGAAGAATACATCCTTTTCCAATAATCACATCATCGCCAATATAGCAGTTGGGATAGATTTTTGTGTGGTCTGCTATTTTGGCGCGCTCGCCCACATAACTAAATGCACCCAGATAAATTTCATTTCCTAATTGTGCGCTGGCCGCTACAAAACTGGGCTGTTCGATTCCGCTTAGTTGTTGCTGACGCAATTCCTGGTATTTAGAAAGTAAAGTAGCAAAGGCAGAATATGCATCGGGTACGCGGATTAAAGTAGCTTCTGTTTTTTCCCGGGGTTGAAAATTATCATTGACAATAACTACAGAAGCGTTGGTGGTGTAGAAAAACTCCTCGTATTTGGGATTAGCCAGAAAGGAAAGTTGTCCGGCACTTGCTTCTTCAATTTTCCCAAACGCATGCACCGATGCCATTGGATCTCCATCCACCGTTCCCTGTATTAATTGGGCAATCTGCGCAGCGGTAAACTCCATCATACTAGTGAAGAGTTGTTTTGAGGGTTCCTGGGTAACACACAAATTGTTTTTTTATTTCTCCATACGAAAGACTGCTTCCATAATTGATCAACGCATTGTCTACTGCGGAGATATCTTTTACCTGCCCGTCTTTAAAAAGAATATGAATTCTTTCGTCTTTTGGGTTGTAGGTAGTGTTGCGAGCTTCTCCCGTAAACACAAAGTAAGCAGCCTCTTGTTCTGTAATCCCCAGCTGAGTAGCAGTTTCTTTTCGAAGTGCATCCAGCGTAGTGATTGCAGTTGGATCTGGAGTAAAGCGAATTTTAAGCAGTTGTCTGTTTACAATCAATCTGCTTAATTCCGCCAGTACCGGATCCGGATGGTTACACCAGTTTTTTATACTGGCCATGACATCATGATCATCAAGACGACAAAAGAGGTCTAAATGCTGCTTGATGTCAACAGAGGCTTGTCGATTTTGTAAAAAAAAGTCGAGTGCATCGGTGGCTGCTTTTACGGTAATTCCCCCCGCAATTAATTCTTGTGCTCTTCGTAAGGCATGTACCAAGGTCATTTCTGCGCTGACTACTGTTTTATGCAGGTAGACCTGCCAATACATGAGCCGGCGGCTGATCAAGAACTTTTCAATCGAAAAAATAGCTTTCTCCTCCACCATTAATTGTCCTTCATGGACGGTGAGCATTTTAAGAATCCGGTCATAGCCAATCACACCTTCTGCAACTCCGGTGAAAAAACTATCCCGGTTTAAATAGTCCATTCGGTCCACATCTAGTTGTCCGGATACCAATTGATGAAGAAATTTTTTCGGGTATTGGTCCGTAAAAATGGCAATGGCAGTAGTGAGTTGTCCCTTGAATTCCTCATTCAGTTTTTCCATGATCAACAGGGAAAGCTGCTCATGATGAACGCCTGGGATCAATTCTTTTTCCAGTGCGTGGGAGAATGGTCCATGTCCGCAATCATGTAGTAAAATAGTCAGTTTTGCACCCAGTTCTTCTTCAGGAGAGATGTCAATCCCTTTACTCTTTAATTCATTCAAGGCAATTCCCATCAAGTGGTAAGCCCCTAGTGAATGATGTAAACGAGAATGCATAGCCCCAGGGTATACCAAATGCGCAAAAGCCATTTGGTGTATGTTTCGTAAACGCTGGTAATAGGGATGCGAAACAACTGCCAAGATCAACGGATGGTCGATGGTAATAAAACCATAAACCGGATCGTTGATGATTTTTCGGATAGCGGGGATTGTTTTCATTTTTGTTAAAGCCAACAAGGAAGCCTTCAAAAGTACGAAGGGGACCTTTAAAAAGCTAAATTTGAACTTATGGCACTAGCCCGGATTATTTGGGTGGATGACGAGATCGAGAGCTTACGCTCGCAGCAATTGTTTTTGGAGAACAAGGGCTACGCAGTTCAAACGTTTAATAATGGATTTGAAGCGATCGATTATGTGCGCGAAAATCCAGTGGATGTAGTGCTGATTGATGAAAGCATGCCTGGTATTACTGGTTTGGAAACACTGGCCAAAATCAAAGAGATCAATCGTTCAATTCCCGTGGTGTTGATTACCAAAAATGAAACGGAGAATTTGATGGACGACGCCATTGGTTCGCAAATCAGCGATTACCTGATCAAGCCAGTCAACCCCAATCAGGTGCTGCTGAGTCTCAAAAAAATAATTGATAATAAAAGACTAGTTGCAGAAAAAACCACCTCGGCCTATCAACAGCAGTTCCGTCATTTATTTACGGCACTCAATAGTGATCCTGATCATAAAGAGTGGCGAGATATTTATAAAAAACTCGTGTATTGGGAGCTAGAGATGCAGCGAACGGATAGTCCGGAGATGGAAGAAGTGTTACAATCTCAAAAGACAGAGGCTAACACAGAATTTTTCAAATTTATTTCTCGTCACTACGCAAGTTGGATCCAAGTAGCATCAGATACTACGCCAACCATGAGTCATACCTTGCTCAAGCGTAAAGTATTTCCCTTGCTAAAAAAGGGTACCCCCGTTTTTTTTGTGTTAATCGATAATCTTCGGTTTGATCAATGGAAAGCGATTGAACCAATCCTGTCCGCCAGTTTTCGATTGACCGAGGAAGATAGCTTTTATAGCATTTTACCAACGGCTACGCAGTATGCAAGGAATTCTCTTTTTGCAGGATTGCTACCGGCTGAAATTGAAAAAAAATTTCCCGCTTTTTGGAAGAACGATGAAGAAGAGGGGGGTAAAAATTTACATGAGGAGGAATTACTCCGTGCACAGCTGAAGGATGCGGGGTTGGGAGATATTCGCTTCTCATACACCAAAGTGCTGAATAATCAATCCGGCCAGGAATTACAACAGCAGATTCATAAACAGATGAGAAATGACCTTAATGTGATTGTTTACAATTTTGTGGATTTACTCAGCCATGCGCGCACAGAGATGGAAGTGCTCAAAGAATTGGCCGGCGATGAAAAAAGTTATCGAAGTGTTACCCGTTCCTGGTTTGAACATTCTCCATTACATCAGGCGCTACGCCGCGTAGCGGATAAGCCACTCACCTTGGTATTAGCTACCGATCATGGTAGCGTACGCGTTAAAACCCCCGCGCGTGTCATTGGAGATAAGCAAACTACCACCAATCTTCGTTATAAACATGGTCGCAATTTGCAATATGAACCCCGTGATGTACTGGCCTTCCGAGATCCGCGCCAGGCAGGACTTCCTTCCCCAACTATCAATTCCTCTTACATATTTGCCAAAGGCGATTTGTTTTTGTGTTACCCGAATAATTATAACCATTACGCCAACTATTATCGAAACACCTTTCAACATGGGGGTGTTAGTTTGGAGGAAATGATTGTTCCAGTCATTACACTACAATCCCGATAGCAGTTTGCCAGTAGGAATTTGAATGGTACATTCGCAGTTCAACTATGAAATACACGCAAACAACTCTTGATAAATTGGAGGCCATCCCAGAGCAGGCCGGTTATGTGCTGCGCTATGAGCGAGGCACTTTTCAAAGTGGGTATTGTATTCTGGAATCCAAAAAAGTGGTTGTTCTTAATAAGTTCTTGGCTACTGAAGGACGTATCAACACGCTGATTGATTTAATTCCGCAACTTCAAATTGATCCGGGGCATTTATCTGAGGAATCTGCCCGCTTACACCAAGAGGTGCTTTCTCGTGTTGAAAGTGCGGAGACGCCTGAATAATTATATTTCATGAAATGCCCTCCGTTACGGATCACGTTTTTAGGTACCGGAACCAGCGGAGGTGTTCCTATGATTGGTTGTGACTGCCCGGTTTGTCACTCCACTGATACCAAGGACAAAAGACTTCGTTCCAGCATTATGGTGGAGTCTGCTACCACTAGACTAGTGGTTGATACGGGTCCAGATTTTCGTTACCAAATGTTGCGACAGCAGGTTAAAAAATTGGATGCGGTTGTGTTTACACATCCGCACAAGGATCATATGGCAGGACTGGATGATATCCGGGCCTTTAATTATTTCAGCAAACGGCACATGGATATTTATGCGGATTCACTCACCGAGGAAGCCTTGCGCCGTGATTTTTATTATGCATTTTCCGATACTCGTTATCCTGGAATTCCAGAGCTCAATTTGAATACCATTACGGAAGAACCCTTTCTAGTAGGAGATATCCCTGTTCAACCGATACAGGTTTGGCATCACCGCATGCCTGTTTTAGGCTTTCGTTTAGGAGCCTTTACCTATATCACAGATGCCAATCGGATCGAACCCGATCAACAGCAAAAAATCACAGGAAGTGAAATATTGGTTTTGAATGCGCTACGGAAACAGGATCATCTTTCTCATTTTACCCTGGAGCAGGCACTCTTGCTGATCGATCAACTACAAATACCCGGCGGATACCTGACGCATATTTCTCACCAATTAGGCAAGCATGCCGAGGTAGAAGCAGAACTGCCTCCTCATATTCACCTGGCCTTTGATGGCTTGGTGTTGGAAATGCCCTGATAAAAGATTAATTATAGCTAACAGTTGTTAGTTTTTAGGATTCCTTCTTATATTGCATTGGCCTCTGACAATTGCTTTTGTATATGATAACGGATGCCACTCTCTGCAGGGTGGCATCTTTTTTAAAAAATTGAAATTGTATGAATTTTGAAATGCAGGATTTGACGCAGCAGGTAGCTTCAGCAGCCCGTGAGTTTGCGTTGTCTCAAATAGCGCCACATGTGATGGAATGGGACGAACAGCAGTTTTTTCCAAAACAAACCTTACAAGAATTAGGAAAATTAGGTTTGATGGGGATCTTGGTTCCCGAAGAATATGGCGGAGCGGGACTTTCTTATTTTGAATACAAAGTGGCTATTGAAGAAATTGCAAAAGTCTGTGGATCCGTAGGACTGAGTGTGGCTGCACATAATTCGCTTTGCACCGGACACATCCTTTATTTTGGTAATGACGAACAAAAAAAGAAATGGCTTCCCTTGCTGGCCAGTGGGCAGTGGATTGGGGCTTGGGGTTTAACAGAGGCCAACACCGGAAGTGATGCAGGCAATATGCGCTGCACCGCTACAAAAAATCAAGATGGGAATTGGGTATTGAATGGTACTAAGAACTGGATCACACATGGAATCTCTGGAGATATTGCCGTGGTGTTATGCCGAACCGGAGAGCCCCGTGCAAAAAATAATGCCACTGCATTCGTGGTACCGCGTGGCACAGCTGGTTTTACTGCAGGAAAAAAAGAAAATAAATTAGGGATGCGTGCCAGTGAAACAGCAGAGTTGATTTTTGATAATTGTGTGATTCCTGATTCACATCGTTTGGGAGAAGTGGGAGAGGGCTTTAAACAAGCTATGAAAATATTAGACGGTGGAAGAATCTCGATCGCCGCACTTTCGCTCGGAATTGCCAAAGGCGCCTATGAAGCGGCCAAGAAATATGCACAGGAACGTCAGCAATTTGATAAACCCATTGCGCAATTTCAGGGAATTTCATTCAAGCTAGCAGATATGGCAACCGAAATTGAAGCAGCTGATCTATTGATTCAGCAAGCCTGTTTTAAAAAGGAGCAGCATTTGCCCATGACACAAGAAGCGGCGATGGCCAAATACTACGCCAGTGAAGTAGCAGTTCGCGTAGCCACTGATGCGGTACAAATTTTTGGCGGCTATGGGTATACTAAAGATTTTCCGGTGGAGAAGTTTTACCGCGATGCTAAACTCTGCACCATTGGGGAGGGCACTAGTGAAATTCAAAAATTAGTGATTGCGCGTGAGGCGCTTCGTTAAGCAAAAAGTTTAACGCACTTCCTGGAGGTCCACCAGTTTTTTATAGAAACCGTTGCGTGCAATCAATTCTTCGTGACGGCCTCTCTCTACAATTTTCCCCTGCTGCAGCACCAGAATTTCATCAGCATGTCGAATGGTGGATAGACGGTGTGCAATCACAAGACTTGTTCTTTGTTGCATCATATTATTGATGGCTTCCTGTACTAAACGTTCACTCTCGGTATCGAGGGAGGAGGTAGCTTCGTCCAAGATCAGAATGGCAGGATTTTTTACAAGGGCGCGGGCAATGGTAACACGCTGACGTTCGCCCCCACTTAATTTGGCACCACGATCTCCAATATTGGTAGCGTATCCTTCTTCTTTTTGCAGAATAAAATTGTGTGCATTGGCAATCCGCGCTGCTTGTTCGATGGCCTTTGCGTCTGCGGAACTATCACCCATAGCGATATTGCCGGCAATGGTATCATTAAAGAGAATCGGCTCCTGGGTAACAATACTCATTTGCTTACGTAGGGAAGAAAGGGTGAATGATTTTATATTGCGTCCATCAATTAATATTTCTCCGCTCGTTACATCATGAAAGCGAGGTAATAGATCAGCAAGCGTGGATTTGCCAGCCCCGGAGGAGCCCACTAAGGCTACTGTCTTTCCTTTGGGAATAGTGAAGCTTATATTTTCAACTACTTCCTTATCTCCATAGGAGAAGCTTACATTTTTGAATTCAATACCCTCACTAAATCCTGTTAAAGTGGTAGCATCCTTTGCCTCCTCTACCACCAAGGGTGCGTTGAGAATTTCTTCAATGCGGTTGATGGCAGCGCTTCCCTTTCTCATATTACTAAAGGAAGTGGAAAGTGCTTTCGCTGGATTGATGATATTGTAAAAAATACCCAGAAATCCTATGAATGCTGAAGCTTCCAATAATTGTTGCTGCAGCACCAATTTACCTCCATAATAGAGCACGCCTGTAAATACGGCAACTCCCATAATTTCTGATAAGGGCGAAGCCAGATCTCTTCGATAGCCAATCCGATTGCGTGAGGCTAGTAGTCTTCGATTACTTTCTTTGAATTTATTGGTTAGTAAAGGTTCTATGCCAAACGCTTTTACTACTCTTAATCCTGAAAGTGTTTCGTCCAACACGGATAGTGTTTCTCCAAACCGGATGGCAACCTCTTGTGAGATGCGTTTCAGAGAGCGCGTGATTCGTCCAATTACTAACCCCAATACCGGAATCAG
>ENA-OUVC01000530-OUVC01000530.1-marine-metagenome-genome-assembly--contig:-NODE-530-length-25030-cov-4.302449_pt1 | contig 25030 bp, 20 predicted proteins | sample MGYA00248622_ERZ508571 | MGnify/ENA primary metagenome ERZ508571 (study PRJEB26236, sample SAMN06267175) | marine metagenome | isolation source: Columbia River Estuary | place: USA:Columbia River Estuary... | reverse complement strand
TTTTTACGGGCTTGCCGTTGCTGTCGAGGATTGGGTTGTAGGATGCGATGACCCAGACCTCTTTTCCGCCTTTGCCCGTGCGCTTGAATTCTCCGGACTGGGGCTCGCCGGCGCGGAGCGCCTTCCAGAACTGGCGATACTCCGGGCTGCTGGTATACGCATCATCGCAAAACATCTGATGATGTTCGCCCTGAATCTCGCGAAGCGAATAGCCCATGACGCTGAGGAAGTTTTCGTTGGCTGTGAGGACCGTCCCATCCAGCTCGAACTCGATGATCGCCTGTGAGCGGTTTAACGCTTCCAGTTGGGAACGCATTGCATCCATTTCAACCGAAGAAGCTTTTTCCTTCACTTGGGCTGGAGCGGCAGCCTTTGCAGGTGCGGCCTTCTTTGCTGGAGCAGCAGCTTTCTTAGCAACTGGCTTTTCTGCGGCAGGTGCAGCAGCCTTAGCAGCAGGCGCAGCCTTTACAGGTGCAGCCTTCTTTGCAACTACTGGCTTTGCCTTTGCAGTTGCTTTGTCACCAGCAGCGATCTTCTCGCTACCGATTGAAATAATTTGCACATCAGTTAGGTCTGAACGGTGTCCTTGACGACGACGGTAACCGGTCTTGTTCTTGTAACGAAGAATTTCGATTTTCGGTCCACGGTTGTGGTCAATAACTTCAGCGGTTACGGTGACGCCTTTAGCGTCGGTGTTGACCTTGTCGCCATCCACGATCAAAACAGTTGGAAGAACCACTGTCTCGCCTGGCTTGGCTTGAACGCGGTCAAGGCTAATTAGGTCGCCAACGGCAACTTTCTCCTGGCGGCCACCAGCACGAACGATCGCGTACACGAGGTATCTCCTTGAACTAATGCTTGTTTCGGGTGAAAACCCTAAGTCTTAAGCCTCATAAGGTTACGGACTCAAGGGCCTTAGGGTCAAACCGAGACAGGCTCTTCGGGGGTTGAATCTGGGGTGGAATCTGCGGAATTGTCATGGGAATGGTCGTGATTTCCCTTTTTACCCTTGTTTTTAGGGGTTTTCGAGGCGTCATGGCCATCCATGTTCACAACTGCGCCACGGCCTTGGCAATGATCACATGGCTCACTGAAAACCTCCAGCAATCCAGCGCCAATGCGCTTGCGGGTCATTTGAACCAGGCCAAGGGAGGTAACTTCAGCGACCTGATGCTTGGTGCGATCTCGCCCTAGGCATTCGATCAGGCGACGAATCACTTGATCGCGGTTGCTTTCTAGGACCATGTCGATGAAGTCGATGACGATGATGCCACCGATATCACGAAGTCTTAGCTGTCGAACAATTTCTTCAGCAGCTTCCATGTTGTTCTTGGTAACAGTTTGTTCAAGGTTTCCACCCTGACCAATGAACTTGCCAGTGTTAACGTCGACAACTGTCATCGCTTCAGTGCGATCGATTACTAGTGAGCCACCTGAAGGTAAGTAAACCTTGCGATCAAGGGCCTTAGCGATCTGCTCATCAATTCGGTATTCAGTAAACACATCAGTTGTGCCGACATGCTTTTCAAGACGATCTGCAAGATCAGGCGCAACGTAACTTACGTATTGTTCAACAGTTTCCCAAGCGTCCGCGCCAGAAACGATTAGCTTCTTAACATCTTCGTTGAAGATGTCGCGAACAACCTTGATGGAAATGTCTGGCTCGCCGTAAAGCATGGTTGGAGGTGAAGCAGTTTTTGATTTCGCTTCAATGTCACTCCACTGCGCAGCAAGTCTTGCTACGTCGCGACCTAACTCCTCTTCACTAGCTCCTTCCGATGCAGTGCGAACAATTACGCCAGCATCTTCAGGAACAACTGCTTTCAAAATTGTTTTCAGACGAGAGCGTTCCCGGTCTGGAAGTTTGCGCGAGATTCCAGTCATTGGATTGTTTGGCACATAAACCAAGAAACGACCTGGCAATGAAATCTGGCTAGTTAAGCGAGCGCCCTTTTGTCCGACTGGATCCTTAGTTACCTGAACCAAAACTGGATCGCCTGACTTAAGTGCGGTTTCAATTTTCTTTGGCTGACCATCAAGGCCAGCTGCGTCCCAGTTAACTTCACCGGCGTAAAGAACCGCATTGCGTCCCTTGCCGATGTCAACGAAGGCTGCTTCCATACCTGGCAATACGTTTTGAACGCGTCCCAAGTAAACGTTGCCAACTAATGAGCCACTGCTGGATTGATTGATGTAATGCTCAACAACAATTCCGTCTTCGAGAACTGCAATTTGAGTGCGAGCGCCTTGTTGGCGAACGACCATTACGCGCTCAACGTTTTCGCGACGAGCTAGGAATTCAGATTCAGTCAAGATTGGTGCGCGTCGACGTCCGGCATCGCGGCCATCACGACGACGGTTGCGCTTTGCATCTAGTCGGGTTGAGCCAGACTCGCTGTCTGAACCATCGCGAGTGCGCTTACGACTACGTTTGCGGGCTGAAGCAGCTTCAGCTGACTCAGTTGATTCTTCGTCTGAGGCTTCAGCTGTTCCCTCTTCTAACTCGGAACCTTCAGCGCCATTAGCTGACTTCGCGCGATTCTTGTTCTTGCCACCACGACGGTTGCGATTGCGGTTTCGGTTATTGCCACCGGTGCGCTCTTCGCCAGATTCTGAAGTTTCATTTGAAGTTGACTCGGAACTGTCTGTGGATTCTGAGACAGCTGCCTTCTTCGCCGGAGCCTTTTTGGTTTGACCCTTCTTGGCAACCGAAAGCGTTTCCTCACTACTTGCTGACTTGGCTACCGCTTTTTTCTTAGCAGGAGCAGCAGTAACTGGAGCAGATTGGAAAACTGGAACTGCAATTGGTGCCTTTTTAACAGCTGGCGCCTTCTTCTTGGCAGCAGCCTTAGCTGGCGCTTTATCGGCTTTTTCAGCCGGTGCATCTACTGGTGGTCCAGCCGGACGGCCAGCGGCACGTCGACGTGGTTTGGATTCTGGTGTTACTTCGTTATCCGACATGAAAGTCGTCTCCTATCGCACAACACCTATGCCGAAGCACCGGTCTTGCGTTCACTCACGCCCTAGGGCGCATAAGCCTATGTAGTGACGATGTAGGGCTCAAGCTTGTGTGGCTTCACGATCCAAGGTGAAAGGATCACCCACGGACCAGCCGTCTTCAAGCAAAGGACCTTGCGCCAGTCGAGTAACCCGAGGGGGAATCTCCTGGGCGAAGTCTGCAACTTTTTTCAGAGCTGCCAGAACATCGTCTGGTCGAACAGCTGGCACGCCATGCCGAACGACTACTTGAAGTATGGCACAGTCAGCGCCCATCTCCACATTTGCCCGAATTACAGCGGTTCTGGCGTCAAAGGTTCTGATTCCGGACTTGGTCATGCGATCTACCAGAACCTCAGATTCCGACATAAAGGCATCAAGTGCCCCCTGCAAAGTTTCTTGCGAGGTGCCGGGAAGTTCGATGCGCCAATGGCTAGCTTCAAGGCGAGCGACGAAATCTGGAGTCCGAGCCTCAACTACTGCCAAAACATCTAGACCTGGCGGCAATACTTCATCCAAGACTGCAAGTAACTTTTCTGGGTCAACTATCTGAACTACACCAATTTCGACATACTCAGCTTCACTAGCAACCCCAGTTGGCGCAGCGTTGGCATAGGAAATCTTTGGATGTGGTGAGAATCCAGCGCTGTATGCCATTGGGACGCCAGCGCGCTTTAAGGCTCGTTCAAATGCGCGCTGAAAATCTCGATGGGAAGTGAAGCGAAGTCGATCTCGCTTAGCGTGTTGAATTCTTAACTTTTGAACAGCCGGGATTATCTCGCGACCAGGATCACGATCACGTGCCACTGTTTGCAACTACCCGAGATGGGATAACCGGCATTGGCAGCATTACGGCATTAGTTGGACCGACTTGAATCTCAGTACCCATGTGATCGCAAACTCCACAATCAAAACACGGAACCCAGCGACAGTCATCAACTTCAACTTCGGAAAGTGCATCTTGCCAATCGTCCCAAAGCCATTCCTTGTCCAAACCTGAATCTAAATGATCCCAAGCAAGTACTTCAGATAAGTCGCGCTCTCTGATGGTGTACCAATTTACGTCTACTGCTTCGTCAGCAAATGCAATCTCCGCAGCTGCCATCCACTTGTCATATGAGAAGTGTTCGCTCCAGCCGTCGAAACGTTGGCCATCACGCCAAACTTGCTCGATAACTTTTCCGACTCGACGATCGCCACGCGATAGCAAGCCTTCAACTACGCCTGGCTTTCCATCGTGGTAACGCACGCCAATTGATTTACCAAATTCACGGTCTTGACGAATCGCATCACGAAGTTTGTAAAGACGTGAGTCAGTTGTTTCGTGATCTAGTTGTGCAGCCCACTGGAATGGTGTGTGTGGTTTTGGCACAAAGCCACCGATCGAAACTGTGCAGCGAATGTCCTTACGACCAGATGCTTCACGTCCTGCCTTGATAACTTCATGGGCAAGACGAGCAATCTGTAATACATCTTCATCTTCTTCAGTTGGCAAGCCACACATGAAGTACAACTTCACTTGGCGCCAACCGGATGCATACGCAGCTGTGACAGTGCGAATCAAATCTTCTTCGGTGACCATCTTGTTAATGACCTTGCGAATTCGTTCGCTACCACCTTCAGGTGCAAACGTTAACCCGCTGCGACGACCGTTACGAGAAAGTTCATTAGCTAAGTCGATATTGAAAGCATCTACTCGGGTGCTTGGAAGCGATAATGAAGTCTGAGTGTCTTCGTATCTATCCGCTAAACCTTTGGCGATCTCAGCAATTTCGGAGTGATCCGCGCTGGATAAGGAAAGTAGGCCAATTTCTTCATAGCCTGTCTTTTCTAGACCGTTTGCAACCATGTCAGCGATCGTTGTCATGGAACGCTCGCGTACTGGACGAGTAATCATGCCCGCTTGGCAGAAACGACAACCGCGCGTGCAGCCACGGAAAATCTCTACGCTCATGCGTTCGTGAACGCTTTCAGCGATTGGAACGAGAGGCGCTTTTGGATATGGCCATTCATCTAGATCCATAACAGTGTGCTTTGCTACTCGCCATGGCACGCCTGGACGGTTAGGTGAAACTCGACGAATCCGGCCGTCTTCTAAATACTCAACATCATAAAAAGCTGGAACATACATCACGCCAGATTTAGCAAGGCGCATAAGCAGTTCATCTCGACCGCCAGGGCTACCTTCATTTTTGAATTCGGCAATGATGTCGGTGATTGCAAGAACTGCTTGCTCGCCGTCACCAAGAACAGCGCCGTCAATAAACATTGAGATTGCCTCTGGATTAAATGCTGCGTGACCACCGGCAATTACCAGCGGATGTGTCTCATCGCGATCCACCGCATGTAGTGGAACGCCTGCTAAATCGATTGCAGTAAGCATGTTGGTGTAGCCAAGTTCAGTTGAGAACGAAACGCCAAGCGCATCGAAAGCACCCACTGGACGATGGGCATCAACTGTGAACTGAGGTACACCGTTTTCCCGCATTAACTTTTCTAAGTCAGGCCAAACTGCGTATGTGCGCTCACATAATGTGTCAGCGCGTTCATTAAGTACTTCATACAGAATCTGAACACCTTGGTTGGGAATACCAACTTCGTAAGCATCGGGATACATCAGACACCAACGCACGATGGTGTCATCCCATGGCTTTACGACAGCGTTAAGTTCGCCACCAACGTATTGAACAGGTTTTTGCACCCGAGGCAATAACTGTTCCAGTGCCGGAAATACAGACTGGACCGTCATTTCTAACCCTTTACAGTTTTGGGAAAAATAGTGCAATCTCGCGCGCAGCAGATTCTGGTGAATCTGATCCGTGCGAAACGTTTAGTTGTGTTTCAGTTGCAAGGTCGCCACGAATAGTTCCCATTGCGGCGTTAACTGGATTTGTTGCACCCATCATGGTGCGCCAAGCAGCAATAGCTTCGTTACCTTCAATTACGGCTGCGACCAATGGTCCACCGCTAATGAAATCAACTAAGTCCTTGAAGAAAGGCTTATCGACATGCTCGGCGTAGTGAGTTTCGGCAATGGAGCGCTCTAGAGTGCGCATTTCCAAGGCAACGATTTTGAAACCTTTGCGTTCGATACGGGAAATTACTTCGCCAATAAGACCGCGTTCGACGCCATCTGGCTTTACAAGGACAAGGGTACGTTCAGACATGTTCTTAATCTTAAAGGTTTTCTCGGGCGGCCTTTGCCTCGTCAACTTTGTTATTCATCACATAGGCCAATCCCCAAATTAATAGGAACAAAATGCCTGGGAAAAGCAGCGGACGTACGAATATTCCAACCGCAATAATGACGGCCTGCACGGCTAATCCAGTTGTAATCGCAGCCCTTTTATCGTGCCGGACGCCACCAACTGCAAGTATGCACAGAACCATTAATAGAAATGTGCTCCAAATAGCTAAGGCGGTATCTACGTTGTAAATAACGACAGACACTGGAATTGATAGTCCTAAAACAATCGCCTCGAATACCAAAATCGCGCTTCCCATTACCTTCATATGATTTTCATCTCTCCTAGGTATTGGTCTTACCCATAATTGTTCGTGCTGAAGCAGCTGTAACTACCGAACCCGTCACCACTACCCCGACACCATTCATGCCTGCGTCATCGGCCATTTCAATTGCGCGATCTATCGCACTGGTCAAATTCGCTTCGACGTGTACTCGATCTTCGCCAAAGACTTGAATTGCAAGTTCGGCAATCTCAGGTGCCAACATAGCGCGCTGCGCACCGTTCCAAGTAACAACTACGTCAGTCATGACAGGTTCAAGTGCTTGCAATACTCCGATGACATCTTTATCTGCCATTACCGAAATCACGCCAATGACTTGCTCAAAAGTGAATGACTCTTCGAGCGCTGTCGCTAATACAGCAGCACCGTGTGGATTGTGCGCTGCATCAACGATCACAGTTGGACTTCGACGAACTACTTCTAAGCGGCCCGGTGAAGTTACCGAACCCAAACCTTCACGAACTGCATCAATGTCCAGAGTCAGAGTTCCGCCAAAGAATGCCTCGACCGCAGCTAGTGCCACAGATGCGTTTGCGGCTTGATGTGCACCAAAAAGTGGCAAGAGAATTTCTTCATAGGAACCATTGAGTCCATCAAGATTCAAAACTTGTCCACCGATTGCTAGCGCACGGTCTCGAACCGAGAATTCAACACCTTGTCTAGCAACCATTGCGTCTACTGCAGCAGCGCGGGCTAACAATATTTCTGCAGGACCGGAATCTTGATACGAAAGAACGGCAATTGAGTCCGGCTTGATGATTCCAGATTTTTCTATCGCAATTTTTTCAACTGTGTCACCTAGATAATCAGCATGATCCATGCCAATTGGCGTAACCACGCTCACCTGTGGCGCGACAACATTTGTGGCGTCCCAGGCTCCGCCCATGCCAACTTCAACAACGGCCACATCAACTGGCGCATCTGCAAAAGCCGCGAAAGCCATTCCGGTAAGCACTTCAAAATACGACATGGCAGGTCCGCCGCTTGCCAAACTTTCGGTATCAACGATTGCTAGGTATGGCTCAAGTTCGTCATAAATCTCCACAAACTTTCCCGCTGGAATCGGTTCACCATTTAATCGAATTCGCTCAGTTACTTGATGTAAGTGTGGGCTCGTAACTAGTCCGGTGCGCAGCCCCATCGAGCGCAGCAATGACTCAATCATCCGGGCCGTGGAAGTCTTGCCATTTGTTCCAGTTATGTGGATTACTGGATAGGCGAACTGTGGGTCACCCAAAAGGGTCATCAAGTGGCTAATTCGATCCAAACTTGGTTCGATTTTGGTTTCTGGCCAACGAGATTCCAAGACCTCTTCCACGCGCGCGAGTTCTTGGATTTCGGGCAAAGTCATGGATTCATTCTAATTGTCTTTAATTGTCTAGGATTAGGGATCATGAGCGCGCAACGAATGCCTGAAAAGCCAACACTTGATGGTTTGGAATCCAAATGGATGCAAACCTGGGATCAAGCTGGAACCTATTCATTTGATCGAAGCGCTACCCGCGAAAATGTATTCAGTATCGATACGCCTCCACCAACTGTCAGTGGTTCCCTGCACGTAGGTCACGTTTTTTCTTACACACACATTGACTGTGTTGCGCGCTACCAAAGAATGAATGGCAAGTCAGTCTTTTACCCAATGGGTTGGGATGACAATGGGCTTCCAACTGAACGACGAGTACAAAACTACTTTGGCGTTCGCTGCGATCCATCACTTCCCTACGACGCAAACTTCCAGCCACCTGCTGAGCCCGGCAAAGACCAGATCGCAATCTCGCGTCGTAACTTTGTTGAACTTTGTGAACAGTTAACTGTTGAAGATGAAAAAGCTTTCGAAGAACTATGGCGTCGGCTTGGCACAAGTGTTGACTGGAAATTGACTTACCAAACTATTGATTCCCGAGCTCGTGCTGTGTCACAACGCATGTTCCTTAACAATCTTTCCCGCGGCGAGGCTTACCAAAGTGAAGCTCCGACCCTTTGGGATGTAACGTTCCGCACTGCAGTTGCCCAAGCTGAATTAGAAGACCGCGAACGCCCAGGCGCATACCATCGCATTTCGTTCCACAAGCCTGATGGCAATCCACTATTTATTGAGACAACTCGACCTGAACTAATTCCGGCTTGCGTGGCTTTGGTTGCCCATCCTGATGATGAGCGTTACCAACCACTGTTTGGGACCACAGTTACTTCCCCAATTTTTGGTGTTGAAGTTCCAGTTCTCGCACACACTCTTGCCGATCCAGAAAAGGGATCCGGCATTGCAATGATTTGTACTTTTGGTGACACCACTGACGTAACTTGGTGGCGCGAACTGCAACTAGCAACTCGGCCAATCATTGGCTGGGATGGTCGCATCATTACTGAAGTCCCAGAATGGATTAAGTCTGATTTGGGTAAGAATGCTTACGCAGCACTTGCTGGGTTAACTGCACATTCAGCTAAAGAGAAGATTGCAGAACTACTTCGGGAATCCGGTGACCTCGAAGGCGAGATTCGCCAAATTGTTCACCCAGTTAAGTTCTTTGAAAAGGGCGACAAGCCACTTGAAATCGTTACTACGCGCCAGTGGTACATCCGTAACGGTGGCCGCGATGCAGATCTGCGCGCCGAATTAGTTACAAGCGGACAGCAAATCACTTGGCATCCAGATCACATGAAAGTTCGTTACCAGAATTGGGTTGAAGGCCTTAATGGCGACTGGCTAATTTCTCGCCAGCGCTTCTTTGGCGTTCCAGTTCCGGTTTGGTACGGCCTTGATGCTGATGGCAACCCAATGTGGGACAAGGTTCTCGTTCCAGATACTGCGCTACTTCCAATTGATCCATCGTCGGATGCACCTGCTGGTTACACCGAGGACCAACGAGGAGTTCCAAACGGATTTATGGGTGACCCAGATGTAATGGACACTTGGGCAACCTCATCACTTACTCCACACATCGCAGGTGGCTGGGGATTTGATGAAGATCTTTGGAACCGAGTTTGGCCATTTGATGTTCGCCCGCAAGCACACGAAATTATTCGCACTTGGCTATTCGGAAGTGTTGTCCGCGCTCACTTAGAAGAAAAAGTGCTGCCGTGGAAACATGCTTTGATCTCTGGTTGGATTCTGGATCCAGATCGCAAGAAGATGTCTAAGTCCAAGGGCAATGTTGTTACTCCCCTAGATCTTCTAGACGAACATGGCAGCGATGGCGTGCGTTACTGGGCTGCCAGCGGTCGCCCTGGCACAGATACGGCTTTTGATGTTGGCCAAATGAAGATCGGTCGTCGCCTAGCAACAAAGATTCTTAATGCCAGCAAGTTTGTTTTACTTCAAGGCAGTGCACCAGCCGAAGCAGTAACTGAACCTTTGGATAAGGCACTTCTTGCAGCATTGGCTGATGTGGTTGATGAAGCTACTAAGGCTTTTGAAGCCTTCAACTACACCAAGGCAATGGAAGCGGCTGAGAAGTTCTTCTGGGAATTCACTGATGATCATCTTGAGTTAGTTAAAGATCGCTCCTACGGGCTTGCAGGTGAGCCTGGCGCAGCTTCAGCACGAGCTGCACTAACAATCACACTAGAAACTTTGATCAAACTGTTCGCACCGTTCTTGCCATTCGTAACTGAAGAAGTTTGGTCCTGGACGCATGATGAATCTGTCCATACTTCAAGTTGGCCAACATCTGAATCATTGCGAGCATTCAACGGAGATGCTTCGTTGCTAGCGGTTTCTGCCGAGATTTTGTCCCAGCTTCGTAAATCAAAGAGTGAAGCCAAAGTTTCTATGAAGGCCGAAATCACTAAGGCTGTCATCAATGCTTCCGCTGCTGACATTGCAAAGGCAAAGTTAGTTGCCGGCGATTTGGCTGCAGCTGGTCGAGTTCAAAAAGACTTTGTATATGCAGAAAGCGCGAGCCCAATCTCTTTGGAGATCGAACTCGCGCCAACTAGCGAAAGTTAATTCGTTAAGCGGTTTTTTCCTTTGGAATTCGCTTTGCAGCCGGTGCTTCACGCGGAATAAGAGTTGGATTAACGTGCTTGCCAACAACTTCCTTGTTTATTACTACGCGGGCAATGTCTTCTCGGCTAGGTACGTCGTACATAACCGATAGCAAAACTTCTTCCATGATTGCGCGAAGTCCACGAGCACCGGTGCCACGAAGAATTGCCTGCTCAGCAACTGCTTCAAGAGCATCTGGGGTGAACTCAAGCTCTACGCCATCAAGATCAAATAGCTTTTGGTACTGACGCACAAGTGCATTCTTTGGCTCAGTTAATACTGCTACTAAGGCTTCTTTATCAAGCTGGGCAACTGAAGTAAATACTGGAAGACGTCCGATGAATTCTGGAATCATTCCAAACTTCAACATGTCTTCTGGCATTACCTGCGAGAAGATGTCTTGTTCGTTTACTTCTTCTTGCTCAATGTTCGCGGTGAAGCCAAGTGCTTTCTTGCCTACGCGCTGGCGAATGATCTGGTCTAGGCCAGCAAATGCGCCACCAACAATAAACAAAACGTTGCTGGTATCAATTTGAATGAATTCTTGATGCGGATGCTTACGTCCACCTTGTGGCGGAACTGAAGCGGTAGTTCCTTCAAGAATCTTTAGCAGTGCTTGCTGAACACCTTCACCGGATACATCGCGAGTGATCGATGGGTTCTCACTCTTACGTGCAACCTTGTCGATTTCATCGATGTAGATAATTCCAGTTTCAGCTTTCTTGACGTCATAGTCAGCAGCCTGGATTAACTTAAGCAAAATGTTTTCTACGTCTTCGCCAACGTAGCCAGCCTCAGTTAATGCGGTTGCATCTGCAATTGCAAATGGCACATTAAGCATGCGGGCTAAAGTTTGAGCAAGAAGAGTCTTGCCAGATCCTGTTGGACCTAACAAAAGAATGTTTGACTTAGCTAGTTCAACGCCTTCTTCGCGAGATGATTCATTCGCGCCAGCCTGAACTCGCTTGTAATGGTTATAGACCGCTACGGAAAGTGACTTCTTTGCTACTTCTTGGCCAATTACATACTGGTCAAGGAAGGCATAGATCTCGCGAGGCTTTGGAAGTTCATCCCAACCAAGGTTTACTGATTCGCCTAATTCTTCTTCGATGATTTCATTGCATAAGTCAATGCATTCGTCACAGATGTATACAGCAGGGCCAGCAATCAATTTCTTGACTTGCTTTTGGCTTTTGCCACAGAACGAACACTTCAACAGGTCGCCACCTTCGCCGATACGAGCCATAGTGGTCACCTCCCGGGGGAATAAGTGTGGACAGATACTTCGAGCGTCTTTCTAAAGTACCTTGAAACAAGCCATTTCTCTTGGCGTACACGCCAGCAGAAAGGCTATTTGTTCAGTGGAACGCGGCTAGTTAGCACCTGATCGATGATTCCGTATTCCTTGGCCTGAGGCGCAGTAAGGATCTTGTCTCGATCCATGTCGACACGGATTTCCTCAACCGAGCGTCCAGTGTGATGAGAGAAGATGCCTTCCATTTCATCACGCATACGCAAGATCTCATTAGCTTGGATTTCAATGTCAGAACCCTGGCCGCCACCTTCGGTGTAAGGCTGGTGAATCAAGATACGAGCGTGAGGTAACGCAAAACGCTTTCCTGGAGTTCCGGCAGCCAGAATCACGGAGGCAGCAGATGCAGCTTGTCCGAGACATACGGTCTGCACGTTGCACTTAACGAACTGCATAGTGTCGTAAATTGCAGTCATCGCTGTGTAAGAACCACCCGGTGAGTTGATGTACATCTGGATGTCGCGCTCAGGATCTAGTGACTCAAGTACAAGAAGTTGTGCCATCACGTCATCAGCTGAGGCATCATCAATCTGGACACCCAAGAAAACAATGCGCTCTTCGAAAAGCTTTGCGTATGGGTTGTACTCGCGAACACCTTGCGGAGTGCGCTCGATGTAGCTCGGGAGAATGTAACGCGATTGAGGTGAATAATCCATGTGAGTCTCCCCTTATGCCGTTCCGCCTTCGCCAGCCACGTCGCGCGCACTGCGCACAACATGATCGACGAAGCCATAGTCTTTTGCTTCTTCTGCAGTGAACCAACGGTCGCGATCTGAATCTTCAGTAACCGTTTCTACTGTTTGGCCTGTGTGCTCAGCAATTAGCTCAGCCATCTTTGCCTTGGTAAATTTCATTTGCTCTGCTTGGATCTTGATGTCAGCAGCGGTACCACCGATGCCACCGGAAGGCTGATGCATCATGATGCGAGCGTGCGGCAGCGAGTAACGCTTGCCTGGCGCACCGGCGCAAAGCAGGAACTGGCCCATTGATGCAGCCAGACCCATTGCAACTGTTGCGATGTCATTCTTTACGAACTGCATAGTGTCGTAGATCGCCATGCCAGCGCTAATTGATCCACCAGGAGAGTTGATGTAAAGGAATATGTCCTTTTCAGGATCGTCTGCGGCTAGTAACAGAATCTGAGCACAGATTGCATTTGCCATTTCATCTGCAACTTGGGTTCCCATGAAAATGATGCGGTCTTGCAGAAGGCGCTGGTAAACCGAATCGCCAAATTGCTGACCTGATGGGGACGGGGTGCGTGCTTCCGGAAGTGTTAATCCCGGGACCTCGATGCCGCTCACAAATACTCCTAAATGTTTAGTAACAACTAAACACTAAGGGGTGGGGGTGACATTGGCAGGGGCGACATGGGCATGTTCGCTCCTAGCGTTGGAGATCCTTAGATCTCCCCCAGTTCTATTCGTCGGCCTCGAAGTTTTCTTCATCTGAGCTGGCGTCGAAATCAGCGTCAAAGTCTGCATCTGATTCATCGCCACGAAGCACTGACTCAAGGTCAACCTTGTTGCCTGATTTATCAACAACGTTCACGCTTTCCAGCACGTGGGCCAATGCCTTGGCGCGACGAACTTCAGAAACTGCGCCTTGCACCTGTCCGGACTGAACTAGCTGATCTGCAAACTGATCTGGAGCCATGTTGTAGCGCTGAGCTTCCTGAACCAGCCACTGAGATAGCTCGGCATCGTTAACCTGCAAGTCTTCGACTTCAGCAATCTTGTCCAAAATTATGCGGGACTTTAGGCCACTGCGAGTGTTGGTTTCGAACTCAGCCTTGTGAGCTTCGTCGCCATGTCCATCATCAAAGTGGGCATCGATTTCATCCTGAATCGTGCGCTCTGGAAGATCAAGCTTCACGGCTTCCATTAGTGCATCATGAGTTAGATCGCGAGCCTGGTAAGCCTGTTCAATCAAACGGACGCGGCCAAGACGAGTGCGAATGTCTTCGCGTAATTCACCAATGGTGTCGAATTCACTTGCAAGCTGTGCGAATTGATCATCAGCATCTGGAAGTTCGCGCTCGCGAACTGCCTTAACGGTTACTTCAACAGTGATGCCTTTGCCACTCCACTGACCAGCAGATGGTGTGAATAGGAAATGGCGAATTTCATCGGCCTTTGCGCCACGCACTGCATCGTCAAATCCTGGAACCATGTCATCAGAACCAAGTTCATAACTAAATGCAGTTGCAGCTAATTCTTCAACTACCTGACCTTCGTGATCTCCACTTAGGTCAACAAGAAGTACGTCGCCATCTTTTGCAGCACGAGAAACTTCTTTCAATGCGCCAAAGCGACCGCGTAGGCCTGTTAGTTGTTCTTCAACTTGGTCTGTTGTTACTTCAGCGTTGTCTACAACGACCTTTAGTGCGTCAAACTTAGGAAGTTCAAATTCTGGACGAACATCAAGTTCGGCAGTGAAAATCAAACCAGTTTCTTCATCAAGTGTTGTGACATCCACTTCTGGACGACCAATTTGAACAATCTTGTTTTCGATCATTGCCTGAGCTAGACCGGAAGGAATTGCATCATTGACTGCTTCTTCAAGGACTACACCTCGACCAACGCGTTGGTCAATGATGCGAGTTGGGATCTTGCCTTTTCTAAATCCTGGGATGTTTACCTGAGAGCTAATGCGCGCATATGCAGAATCCAATGACGGTTGCAGATCAGCAAACGGCATCTCGATCGTGATCTTGATGCGGGATGGGGAAATATTCTCGACGACGCTTTTCACGGCTCTCCTATTTATAAGGGCGTTAGATGTGTAGAGCCCGCCCTAAAAATTAAGGCGGACCCCACAACTACGAGTCGGGGCGGAGAGACTCGAACTCTCGGTCTCCTGCTCCCAAAGCAGGCGCGCTAGCCACTACGCTACGCCCCGATCTTGCTGTTCGATTCTAGTAGAAATTATGCGATACTCTAAATCTGTCCAATTGAAAGATTGGCATCGCGGGTGTAGCTCAATGGTAGAGCCCCAGCCTTCCAAGCTGGCCATGCCGGTTCGATCCCGGTCACCCGCTCGTATAGAGGCTCGCGCTTCGAACAGCCAAGACTCCCCAGCAAAGTTTCATACCCTTGAATAGACTTATTTAATGTCCCTCGCTGCAGCACATCCGCTTGATCCGTTATCAAAAATCGAACTAGAAACGGTTATGCAGCATGCCCGTGATCTTTGGGGCATTGACTCAAAATACTTTTTGCTCACCTGCCAATTGGCTGAGCCTTCTAAATCCGAGGTCCTTGGTTGGACTCCGCAATCAAGCCTTGAACGAGCCGTTCGCATCTCATTTCTGCATCGACCAACTTCGGAAGTTTATGAAGGCGTGCTCACCACAAATGGCGCTGCAATTAGTTGGACTTTGATCTCCGGTGCAAAAGCTCCAGTTGTCATGACTGAGTCGGCACTAGCCGTTAAGGCAGTTCTTAAAGACACACGTGTTCGTGATGCATTAAAGCTGCGAGGCATAACCGATCCTGACACCCAGGTCTATGTCGAGACCTGGCCAATTGGCGCGCAAATTCCTAAGCACCTCGACAATGGCAAGCGGCTAGTTTGGACACCAATGTGGTTACGGCCAACTCCAGAATCAAATGTGTACGCGCACCCAATCAATGGTCTTTACGCAATAGTCGATTTGGAATCTGAAGAAGTAGTTGCAATTGAAGACAGTGGAGTGACTCCAATCCCGATGACACCAGGTGACTACCGACTTTCCCAAACCGGTGGCGGAGTGAAATTAAATGATCTGCAGATTGTTCAAAAAGATGGAGCTTCCTGCACGGTTAATGGGTGGAACGTTGGCTGGGAACGCTGGAACTTTCGTGTGGGCTGGGATCATCGTGAAGGTTTAGTAATTCATGATGTTCGCTTTGATGACAATGGCGTAGAGCGAAGAATTGGATATCGCATGTCAATTGCTGAGCTCGTTATTCCTTATGGTGATCCAAGCCAAGGGACTTATCGTAAGAATGCTTTCGACACAGGTGAGTTTGGTCTTGGTAGTTACACCAACTCCCTAACACTCGGTTGTGACTGCCTCGGCGAAATCTTGTATAAAGATGTCCACCTTCTAACTCCTGAGGGTGATGTACGCGAAATCAAAAATGCCATTTGTATGCATGAAGAGGATCATGGCATTTTGTGGAAGCACGTCGACATTGATGGTCACGTAGAAGTACGACGAGGTCGCCGCTTTGTAGTTTCGTCAATCGTCACAATCAACAATTACGAATATGGATATTTTTGGTACTTCTACCAAGATGGCTCCATTGAGTTTGAAGCCAAGCTAACGGGAATTGTGTTAACGCTTTCAGACACTCCTGGCATTGATCATCCATCTGCCACAGAAATTGAACCTGGCCTGTGGGCTCCATATCATCAACATACTTTTTGTGCACGCCTGGACTTAGATGTTGATGGTGAGAAAAACACAGTCATCGAGGTTGACTCGGTAGCAAAAGAAATGGGACCAGAGAATATTCATGGTGGTGCCTACATAACACAAGAGACACCAATTGAAAATGAAGGCATGTCAGGCAGAATGCTGAACTTGATGACCAGCAGATATTGGAAGATAGTAAATCCAAACAAGAAGAACCACATGAACAAATCGGTTGGATTCAAGTTAGTTCCCGAAGGAAACTCCTTCCCACTTGCCTCTCCTGATTCTGTTATCGGCAAGCGAGCTGGGTTCATGTATCAACATCTTTGGGTGACACCTAACCGAAGGCAAGAAAGATATCCAGCTGGCGAATATCCATTTCAACATGAAGGTGGTGCCGGACTTCCAAGCTGGACTAAGCAGAATCGAAATCTCGTTAATAAAGATGTTGTGATGTGGTACGTCTTTGGCGTCAATCACATTCCAAGACTCGAGGACTGGCCAGTTATGCCGGTGGAGCGAATTGGATTCATGCTCAAGCCAACAGGTTTCTTCAAGCGCAGCCCAGCAATGGATGTGGCACCTTCAATGGCAACTTGCTTGCGATGCAACGGTGATCAAACTCAACCTTGCACTTGTAACCACTAGCGGGATTCGTAGTCACCAATTTGGCCAATGCGTCGAATGTGACGCTCGGCTTGGCTAAATGGAGTTTCTAAAAAGGCTTCGATGATTGCAAAAGCTTCTTCTTGAGAATGCTGTCGCGCACCTATGCCAACAACGTTTGCGTCATTGTGTTCTTTTGCAAGTTGAGCAGTGGCAATACTCCAAGCCAGCGCAGCGCGAACGCCCTTAACTTTGTTGGCTGCAATTTGTTCGCCGTTTCCTGAGCCACCGAATACCACGCCTAAAGAACCAGGCTCAGTAGCCACTGCTTCAGCTGCTGCAATGCAGAACGCTGGGTAATCATCTTCCGCGTCATATTCATATGCGCCATGATCTACAACTTCATAGCCCTTGCTAGTTAAGTGCTGAGTCAGTGCATCTTTGAATTCAAGTCCAGCATGATCAGTAGCTAAATGAACGCGCATGTTTACCTCTTAATTGTCGTTGAGCAAAACTTAATCGAAAATTGGATCTCTGGTGCGAGTTCGCTTCAATTCAAAGAAGCCGTCAGTGCCTGAAACGAGAACTACCCCATCCCAAAGCTTTCCCGCTGCTTCACCACGTGGAATTGGTGATACTACGGGTCCAAACAACGCAGTGCCATTGACGTGGATCACAGGTGTGCCAACATCCATGCCAACTGGGTCCATACCTTCGTGATGGCTTTTCTTTAGGGCTACATCAAAATCCGTTGAGTCAGCAGCAGCAATCAGTTCCGCCGGTAACCCACATTCAGCAAGCGCCTCAGCAATTACTGAAATGTAATCGTCGCCTCGACCTTGGTCATGGATGCGAGTACCCATAGCGGTGTAAAGCTTTCCAACAACCTCGTCGCCATGTTGCTGTTGCGCTGCAATAACCACTCGAACCGGCGCCCAAGCGCGCTTCATTAAGTCGATGTACTTCTCAGGAAGTTCACGACCGTCGTTTAACACAGCTAAGGACATGACGTGCCAATTTGTGGTTACTGGTCGAACCTGTTCAACTTCGAGCATCCAGCGCGAGGCAATCCAGGCCCAAGGGCAAATGGGATCAAACCAAAAATCTGCAGTCGTTTTTGTTTCAGTCATGCATTCAGATTAGACCCGCATCTGCACCACGAGGTAACAGGTGTCAAGATGGTGTCATTCAGGTAAATCAACGGGAGTACTAATGTCCAGCACCAATATAAGTCGGTTGGAAGCAAGTGAACGTTCCGCAGTAGTTCAAGCCCAAAACTATGACGTGGAATTAGACCTCTCAACTCGTGATGACACGTTTGGCAGTCGTACCACTGTGCACTTTACGGCTCGTGAAGGAAACTCCACTTGGATTGATTTCATCGCTCCAAAAGTCCAGCGGATAGAACTAAATGGTGAGTCCCTAGATACCTCTACTCATGATGGATTTCGAATTCCGCTGCGCAACCTAAAGTCTCACAACGTTCTAATTGTTGAAGCAGAAGCCGCTTACATGAACACCGGCGAAGGCATGCACCGCTTTATTGACCCAGTGGATGATGAAGTTTACCTCTACACGCAATTTGAGATTGCTGATGCGCGACGCGTGTTTGCCTGCTTCGATCAACCTGACATAAAAGCAACATTTACGTTTTCAGTAACAGCTCCAGATCATTGGAAGGTAGTTAGCAACTCGACCACACCGACTCCAAGTTCGGTTCGTGATGGCATTGCAAAGTGGGAGTTTCCTGCCACAAAGAAGATGTCTACTTACATCACAGCGATCGTGGCGGGACCGTATTACGAAGTTCGTGACGAATACCAAGGAAAGTTTGGGAACTATCCCCTGGGCTTGTTCTGCCGTAGTTCGCTTTCTGAGTATCTAGATCCGGAAGATCTATTCACCGTCACGAAGCAAGGCTTTAAGTATTTTGAGGAAGCTTTCGATTACGGATATCCATTTGAAAAGTACGACCAACTCTTTGTTCCTGAGTTCAATGCTGGTGCAATGGAAAACGCAGGTTGCGTTACACATCACGAAAGTTATGTTTTCCGCAGTAAGGTAACTCGCGCAACTTACGAACAGCGTGCTAACACTGTGTTACACGAAATGGCTCACATGTGGTTTGGCGATCTTGTCACCATGAAGTGGTGGGATGACCTATGGCTAAACGAGAGCTTCGCCGAATGGGCTGCGCATCACGCATCTGTTGAGGCAACTCAATACACCGAAGCATGGGTGAACTTTGTAAACCAACGTAAGGCTTGGGGTTACCGGCAAGATCAACTTCCAACCACTCACCCAATCGTTGCAGACATGTTTGATTTGGATGCGGTTGAAGTTAACTTCGATGGCATTACCTACGCCAAGGGTGCCTCTGCCCTACGCCAACTAGTTGCTTGGGTGGGCGAGGATGCATTCTTTGCTGGAATCCGGGAATACTTCAAGAAGCATGCTTGGGGTAACACTGAGTTAACTGACTTATTAGTTGAACTCGAAGCTGCAAGTGGTCGCTCCCTTCAGGACTGGACTCAGCGTTGGTTGCAAACAGCTGGCGTGAACACGCTTCGCCCAGAGATTGAAATCGAAGACGGAAAATACAAATCTGTCGTAGTAATTCAAGAGCCACCAGTTGCTCCGGAAGGCGTAGATCAACTTCTTCGCCCACATCACATTGGAATTGGCTTGTACAACCGATCTGGTTCAGTAATCAAGCGCAATAGACGTATCGAAATAGACGTTGATGGCGCTCGGACTGAAGTACCAGAACTCATTGGACAGCCTGCTGCTGATCTGTTGTTATTAAATGATGGTGACTACACCTTCGTAAAGATTCGCTTAGATGAAAAGTCCGCGAAGACTTCCGCTACCGGTTTGCGTGACATCGAAGATAGTGTTTCGCGAGCTTTGATTTGGGGCGCAGCATGGGACATGACCCGCGATGCCGAAATGAGTACCACTGATTACTTGAATATGGTCCTTGGTGCCGATTTGGGAAGTATCGAAATTGGTGTGGCGCAACAGTTATTGCTCCAAGCCCGATCCGCAATCGAGCAATTTGGTAACCCAGCAAACCGGGCTGCGAATCGCGATGCTCTGGCTGGATCACTTATCGAAGCGCTGGCAAAAGCTGAGCCAGGTGGCGATCACCAACTTGCCTTTGTTAAAAACATTGCCGGCTTAGCCAGAACTGAAGATCACATTTCCCTAATTGCTGGCTGGCTAGATGGAAGTGCTTCCCCAGCTGGCTTGGAAGTTGATACTGACCTGCGCTGGCAACTCGTGGCTCGCCTGGTTGCATTAGGTGCATTACCTGAAACTGCGATCGATCAGGAACTAGAGCGCGACAACACTGCCGGCGGTCAGCGCCAAGCAGCATCAGCGCGCGCTGGTATTCCAACCGCAGAGGCAAAGTTAATCGCTTGGAAGTCGGTAATCGAAGATACCAATCTTGCCAATGCGCTACTTGAATCAACAGTTGGTGGATTTTCCCAACCAGATCAACGTGCGTTACTAGAACCTTTCGTTGACAAGTACTTCAAGGTCATCGGTGAAGTTTGGGAAACTCGCACTAATGAAATAGCGCAAACGTTAACTTTGGGTCTGTTCCCATCTTTACTCGGTTCGCCAGAAATTTTGGCCAAGGCTGATGCGTTTATTGCTAGCTCAGTTGACGTTGGCGCCATTCGGTTGATTCGTGAACTGCGCGATAACGTGGCGCGATCACTTCGCTGCCAATCTATGGATGCGAGTTAATTCAGATTTGCAATTGCGCTAATTGCTAATTTGCGAGCGTTCGGTGCCAGATACTTGGCGATCCGAAAGTGTTGGGTCGTCTAAGTAACCACCGCGAGTTGATTTGCGGGCAGCGCTTGTCCAGCTCGGTCCCATGGTTAGTAGCGCAAGAATTCCATAGATCGCTAAAGGCAAAACGACGAACCACAAAATTGCGTTCAGGGTACCCATTGGTTCCCCTGGCTGATCGCCATCGTCGCGCTTTGTCGACTCAGCTAATGCTGGCGAAACAGAAGTTGCCGTCAAAACTGCAACAGCTGAAGTGGTGGACCAAATACGGCGAAGGCTTCTCGTCATGCCTTTTAGTTTACATAACGAATCCTCGACACGATTGCGGCCCATGACAAATGTGTCGATTGTCGCCAAAATAGAGATATGACTAATTCAGAATTTCCGGATTGGTTCCTGGGGGAACCTTTAAGAATCATCATTATTTTCTTGGTTGCATTTGTAGTGCGCTTCTTGTTAGTGCGGGCCAGTAACCGCGTTATTCGACAAGCCTTTGGTTCGAGCGATCGTCGGGATCAAAGAAGCTCTACTATTTCAACCGTCTTAAACACCATGACTTCAGTAATCATTTGGGGCACTGCGATTTTGATGGCCCTAACGGTCGTTGGGGTAAACATTGCACCGCTTTTGGCCAGTGCTGGAATCGCCGGCGTTGCTCTGGGCTTTGGTGCCCAGACTTTAGTTAAGGATTACATTTCCGGAATCTTTTTGATTATCGAAGACCAGTACGGAATTGGCGACGAAGTCGAAATTGGAACCGTTAGAGGCCGAGTCGAAGCAGTGGCTCTGCGAACGACTCGAGTTCGCGATGAATCTGGGGTTCTTTGGTACATCAGAAATGGCGAAATCCTAAACGTTGCTAACTTCAGCCAAAACACGACTTGGGAAAAGTAAGCTCCTCATTCTGCGCGAGGGCTAAAAATCCGTAACACTTAGGTATGTCACAACTTTGTCTCGTAACTGGTGCCACCGGATATATCGGTGGCCGACTAATACCCCGCCTGCTTGCTGAAGGGGTTCGAGTTCGAGTACTGGTTCGACATCCAGAGCGAATCTCGCAGCATCCTTGGTTTGACCAGGTTGAAATCGTCAGTGGCACGGCAGATAACCCCGACGTTTGTAATGAGGCATTACGCGATGTTGATGTTGCCTATTACCTGATCCACGCAATTGGAAGTTCTGGTGACTTTGAAGAGACCGAACGAAATACTGCAGGCGTCTTTGCGCAAGCGGCCAAGGCTAACAACGTAGGACGAATCGTTTACCTTGGTGGTCTGCAAAATGATCCAAAGCTTTCTCCACATCTTCGATCGCGCGCAGAAGTCGGAAATATCTTTATCAATTCTGGTGTGCCAACAATTGCATTTGGTGCAGCGGTAATTATCGGATCCGGAAGCCTTTCATTTGAAATGCTTCGCTATTTAACGGAACGCCTTCCAGCAATGATTACGCCAAGATGGGTCCGCACAAAAATTCAACCAATCGCGGTTCGAGATGTATTGCGATACCTAACTGAATCACGTAATTTGCCAGCCGGATTAAACAGAACATTCGACATCGGTGGTCCTGATGTATTGACCTACCAAAAGATGATGCATGGATACGCAAAAGTTGCTGGCCTGCGCAAGCGAATAATTCTGCCAATCAACTTGCTCTCCCCTGGTCTATCCGCTCGTTGGATAGGCCTAGTTACGCCGGTTCCAAAAAATATTGCACGTCCTCTGGTTGATAGTTTGAAAACCGAAGTTATCTGCGCTGAACATGACATTAAGCAATACATTCCAGATCCGCCTGAGGGCTTATTGGGATTTGAAGACTCAGTTGCCATTGCACTAACTCGAATTCGCCAGGCAAACGTAAAGTCACGTTGGTCTTCAGCTTCTATGCCAGGTGAACCAAGCGACCCATTGCCAACAGATCCTGATTGGGCCGGTGGCTCGCTATACACAGACGATCGTTACGTACCTTCGAATTCAACGCCAGAATCACTATGGCGAATCATTGAAGGAATCGGCGGCGAAAATGGTTGGTACTCCTTCCCGCTGGCTTGGGAAACTCGTGGACTTATTGATCGATTTTTCGGTGGACCAGGAATTCGAAGAGGTCGACGGGATCCCAACAAGTTACTTGCTGGTGAGATTGTAGATTTCTGGCGGGTTGAGGAATGTATTCCAGGTGAGTTACTAAGACTTCGAGCCGAGATGCACATGCCTGGGCTTGCTTGGCTTGAGCTTCGCGTGGAAAAGAATGATGCTGGCGAAACCATGTATCACCAGCATGCGATCTACCATCCAAAGGGTTTAGCAGGCCATGCATATTGGTGGTCGGTGTGGCCTTTCCACGGTTTTGTATTCGGCTCGATGACTAGAAACATCACAAAAGCTGCTGCTGAACTAGATGCGCAGAGCAAAGAACTTAATACGGCAAACTAGAGGCGTGGAACAATCACTCTTTGATGCAGTTGGTGGCGAAGAATTCTTCGTCAAACTCGTTGATGGTTTTTACGTCGGCATTGAGACCGATGAAGTTTTGCGCCCGATGTATGTCGATCAAGATCTAACTGAATCCCGTCGGCATTTAACGCTCTTCTTGCAGCAATACTGGGGTGGGCCATCTATTTATCAGGCAGAGCGCGGTCACCCAAGACTTCGCATGCGCCACATGCCATTTGTAATTGATGATGATGCTCGAGATCGCTGGATTTACCATATGCACGCTTCGCTCTCCCAGATTGAAATGGATGAAGCGCTTCGTGACCAACTTTGGACTTATCTAGTTTCTGCTGCGCATAGTTTGGTTAATACTCCTTAACTCCAGCACCAGCACGCGCTGCAACGGTAGCCTTGCAACATGTTCACTGCTGTTTCCCGCATACATCGGGCCTGGTGGATAGTTGCAATCACTTTTCTGACACTTATCTCTGCTGCGGCATTTAGGTCAACAACTGGCGTCATGTTGGTGCCGCTGGAAGAAGAGTTTGGTTGGTCCCGCAGTCTGACATCGGGCGCAGTTGCACTACATCTTCTGATGTATGGAATAACGGCACCATTCGCAGCGACTCTAATTGAACGCTTTTCGATGCGTCGAGTTGTAGCTTCGGCATTACTTCTGGTTGCTTCAGGTTTATACCTAACAACATTTATGACCCAAAGTTGGCACTTAGTCGTTCTTTGGGGGCTGTTCGTAGGATTTGGAACTGGCTGTTTAGCTTTGGTGTTCGGTGCAGCAGTTGCTAACCGATGGTTTGTTAAACGCCGCGGTTTAGTTACCGGAGTGTTTTCCGCTGGGTACGCCACCGGGTCAATGATATTTCTGCCGCTATTGACTTTCATGATTACTTCTAATGGATGGCGTAGTGCTTCAATTACCGTTGCAGCATTTTGTGCGGTGCTTGCGCCAATCGTCTTTATCTTTTTACGGGATCGGCCATCAGATGTTGGGCTACTGCCATATGGCGCGACGGAAGAACCAGAAATGGGCCCAGCTGCGCCCGCAACTGCTCGTGGCGCGATTGAAATTTTGTTTACAGCAATGCGCCACCCGGCATTTTGGGTTCTAGCCTTCACATTTTTTGTTTGCGGTTGGTCCACTAATGGGCTGATTGGAACGCACTTTATTCCAGCAGCTCATGATCACGGTATGCCTGCAACAACTGCGGCATCACTTCTGGCAATCATTGGAATCTTCGATCTGATTGGGACTGTTGGATCCGGTTACTTAACCGACAAAGTCAGCTCAATGTGGCTACTAGTTTTCTTCTATGGCATGCGCGGATTGGCACTGCTAACAATTCCAGTAGTGCTCGGACCGCACGTTAATCCCCCACTGATTTTCTTCATTGTTTTCTATGGCTTGGATTGGATCGCCACTGTTCCCCCTACTGTTCAGTTGTGTCGAGAGTACTTTGGGGTTGCCCGATCAGGCGTTGTATATGGATGGGTATTTGCTTTTCATATGATTGGCGCAGCAATTGCCGCATCTTTTGCTGGCTGGATCCGTGAGACAAATGGAGATTACGAAATAGCTTGGTACACCGCTGCAATCCTTTGCTTAATTGCTGCCGCTTGCATGTTCTTGCTCAAGAAAATCCCGACGCTAGCTCAGGCCAAAAAAGCGAACTTAACTTCGCATTAAGCGAGTGTAAGTTTCCCGAAGCTCGGCTGGAATCCTGCCAGGTCGGCCTCGTTCCAAATCCATGCAAACCATTGTGGTTTTTGCTCGCAAGTATTCGGTGTCGCCATCGTGCATTGAATAGGCAATGACGTAGGAAGAGTTCCCCATCGATTCAATCCACACGGTCATTTCGATTGGTTCTGGCTGGAACACCAATGGCTTTACGTAATCAATTTCGTGGCGAACAACTAACTGTCCGAAGCCATCCAAGTCAGGGGCAAAT
>ENA-OUVC01000528-OUVC01000528.1-marine-metagenome-genome-assembly--contig:-NODE-528-length-25102-cov-3.996244_pt1 | contig 25102 bp, 20 predicted proteins | sample MGYA00248622_ERZ508571 | MGnify/ENA primary metagenome ERZ508571 (study PRJEB26236, sample SAMN06267175) | marine metagenome | isolation source: Columbia River Estuary | place: USA:Columbia River Estuary... | reverse complement strand
CGAAACCGTTGCCGTTGGAACTGTGATTGCAGTGGTTGGTGCAGCGGGGGCCGCACCTGCGCCCGCACCCGTAGCTGCTGCACCTGCACCTGTTGCTGCGCCTGCGCCTGCGCCCGTTGTCGCTGCGCCCGCGCCTGCGCCCGTTGCTGCACCCGCACCAGCGCCAGCGCCTGTTGCCGCTGTTGCACCTAGCCAAACCAACAAACTGCTTTCACCAGTTGTTCGACGATTGGTTACCGAGCATCAAATTGATATCGACGCACTAACTGGCAGTGGGCCAGGCGGACGCATTACGCGCGAAGATGTTTTGGACTACATCGATCAACACGGGTTGAAGGCAGCCGCACAGGTTGCAAGCGCGCCTGCACCAGCACCTGTTGTCTCAACGCCTGCTCCGGTTGCAGCACCCGCACCAATGGCGGCGCCAGCACCGCGTCCAACTGCACCGACGGGCGAGCGCGAGCAAGTAGTCGCGTTATCCAAGATTCGCAAATTGACCGGCGCACACATGGTGATGTCGAAGGCAGTCAGCCCTCATGCATTCAGCGTTGTGGAAGTGGACTACGCCAATGTTGATCGAACACGATCGGCAGTAAAAGAGTCTTGGAAATCGGGAGAGGGATTCAGCCTCACCTATTTGCCGTTTATCGCGCGCGCAGTAGTGGATGCGCTTGCCGACTTCCCGCATGTGAACTCATCCATTGATGGCGACAATCTTGTCGTTCACGGGTACATCGACTTAGGCATTGCTGTCGACTTGGATTACCAAGGGCTGTTAGTTCCCGTAGTTCGCAGTGCCGACGCCAAGCGCTTGCGTGCAATTGCCCGCGAGATCAATGATCTTGCAACGCGAGCACGCGGAAGGAAGTTGTCGCCAGACGAAATTCAGGGCGGAACATTTACGTTGTCCAACAACGGCTCTGCAGGAGCGCTTATCTGCATGCCGATCATCAACCAACCGCAAGTAGCCATCTTGTCCACCGATGCAATTGTGCGCAAGCCCGTAGTGGTCACTGCGCAAGATGGAAGCGAAAGCATTGCGATTCATCCGATGGGCCACCTTTCGATGTCGTGGGATCACCGCGCATTTGACGGCGCCTATGCAGCTCGTTTTATTTCTCGGGTAAAACAAATAATTGAAACGCAGGATTGGTCAGCCGAGCTCTAGTTGCGGCAAAACTAGTGAGACATGAATAATCAATCCGCACCCCTTCATGTGAGGTGGCTCGGACGAGTGGCTTACCGTGAAGCGCTTGCGTTGCAGACAGCCATTTTCAAACATGGAGTAGATCAGCACTTGCTGTTGTTAGAGCATCCGCATGTGTTTACATACGGGCCAACGTCCAACCTTGCAACGAACTTGCTGTGCAACCCTGCCGACGTGAATGCCGAATTAGTGGAGGTGCAACGGGGCGGAGACATTACATATCACGGCCCGGGTCAACTTGTTGGCTACCCGCTCTTGAGCCTGCAACCAAAACATGGTGCGAGTGGGCCAGCAGACACTCGTGCATACATTCATGACCTTGAGCAAGTGATTATTGAAACGCTCGTCGAGTTGGGTATATCTAACGCAGGACGACAAGCCCAGTTTCCCGGTGTGTGGCTCGACCCAGACACACCGCAAGCGCGCAAGATTTGCGCAATTGGAGTGAAGGTGGGAAGTGGCTCTACCGAGCGCCGAACAATGCATGGGTTTGCGCTCAACGTAAACCCCGACCTTGCGTATATGCGAGAGCACATTGTCCCTTGTGGAATCGGCCAATGGCCAGTGACTTCGCTTGCAGAAGAAGGTGTTGACGCATCGATGGAGCAAGTTGTCGACGTGATTGCGCGATTGGCAACAAACAGATGGGGTAGCTCGAGTTCGACAAGAAGCGATGTTGTCTTCAAACACAGCCCAGACGACCTTTCTGCATTTTCGAGAGGTGAGGGTGCAGGCGAACCCGTGCGCCTCATCAAGCGATTGGACGATGCTGGCGTGCAGGGTGGGTTGAGCATCTCTGTGCGGAAGCCTGATTGGATGCGAACGAAAATTGTTCAAAGCGCAGAAGTCGCGGCGGTGAAGCAGACAGTTCGCGATTTGCAATTGACCACCGTGTGCGTTGAAGCAGGATGCCCGAACTTGAGCGAGTGCTGGAAAGATGGCACCGCAACGTTTATGGTGCTTGGCGAGCGCTGCACACGAGCCTGCGGATTTTGCTTGGTCGATACGCAGAAACCACTAGCGCCTGACAGTGATGAGTCACGCCGATTGGCGCAAGCCGTTCGACAGATGGGTTTGGACTATGCAGTGTTGACGATGGTTGCACGCGACGACCTCGACGACGGTGGGATGCAACATGTTGCACAATGCGTGCGATCCATTCGTGCAGCGAACGAGTTGGCCCAGGTGGAGACACTTATCTCGGATGTAAAGGGCTCGGACGCACTCGACGTTTTGATTGCCGAGCGGCCAGACGTTTTGAATCACAATATTGAAACAGTTGCCAGGCTTCAACGCGCAGTGCGCCCATCTGCCGGATATGCGCGCAGCCTTGCTGTGCTTGCACGTAGTGCTGCGGCAGGGCTCACTACCAAGTCGGGAATCATCGTGGGGATGGGCGAGACACGCGAAGAAGTGGAGATGACGTTGATTGATTTGGCAAGTGTCGGAGTGCAAATTGTGACCATCGGCCAGTACCTGCGTCCAACTTCACACCATCTGCCAGTTGCGCGTTGGGTGGAGCCTGCAGAGTTTGTGCATTTCAAGCAGTTTGGCGAATCGATTGGACTCAGTCACGTGGAGTCGAGCCCGCTCACGAGGTCGAGTTATCACGCAAAGCAGGCACAACGTTCAAGTCGGCCGCTTTTACAGATATAAAGGAGTGTCATGACTTCTGCTTCCACACTTCGCACAATCGCCGGAACTATTAACTCGCAGCGCACTGTGGAAGGCGGTGGTTTCACCGTTCGACGGCCATTTCCTACAGCCACGATGGATCACATTGACCCGTTTTTATTGTTGGACGAAATGGGCCCAGCGCAATATGGGCCTGGCGAAGCAGTGGGTGCGCCAAGCCACCCGCATCGTGGTTTTGAAACCGTTACCTATTTACTTTCTGGCGCCATGGTGCACGAAGACACCACAGGCGCATGTGCTGTGATTAAACCAGGCGGTGTGCAATGGATGACGGCCGGCTCGGGTGTAGTTCATAGCGAGTTACCAACTGAAGACATGATGCGACTTGGCGGGAAGATGCACGGCTTTCAACTGTGGGTAAATTTGCCGGCCGAGAAAAAAATGGTGGACCCTCGCTATCAGGGTTACGACGCAGATGAAATTGCGCAAGTGCAACTTGCCAACGGCGGCTTGCTCAAAGTGGTGGCCGGTGAAGTGCATGGTGTGAGAGGCCCTGTTGAAACGACATCGCCAATGACATACGCCCACGCAGTGATGGAAGCATCCGATGTTGTGGAGTGGCACCCGCAAGAGGGGCACACTGCACTCGTTCACGTATTTGATGGCGAAGTGAAAGTAAATGGCTCCACAACTTCTTCTGGCGAAATGGTGGTCATGCAACGCACGGCCGGCATAGTGCGCATCGAGTCGACAAAAGCACAAGCGCAAGTGTTGCTGCTTGGTGGGCAGCCTCTCGGCGAGCCCGTGGTGCGTTATGGCCCTTTTGTCATGAACACCAAACAGGAAATTGTTGATGCCGTGCAGGAGTACAACGATGGCACGCTGGTAAAAGTTGGCAAGAAAACTTTGTGAGCACCACCATCGCAACTGCCTCTGATTATTTGGCACGCATTGCCAAAGTGCGGTCGGCAATGGTTGCAAAACAAGTGGATGCAACGTTGTTATCCGTCGGCCACGACTTGCCCTACCTGTCTGGCTACTTCGCCATGCCGCTCGAGCGACTAACCATGCTTGTTATTCCGCAAAACGGGGAAGTGGTGATGGTGGTTCCCCGCTTGGAAGTGCCGCGTGTCGTGCCGCAACCTGGCGTGTTTAGCATTGTTGCTTGGGGCGAAACCGAAGACCCGGTGGCCATCGTTGCCAAGTTGCTACCCAGTGCTCGAAAGATTGCAATTGGCGATCAAATGTGGGCACGGTTTCTGGTCGAGCTGCTCGCCAAGGTCAATGGCGCCACGTTTGTTCGGGCGGTGGATGTAGTCGGTTCACTGAGAATGTCAAAAGATGCAAGTGAAATTGCTGCACTGCAGGCTGCCGGTGCCGCTGCAGACCGAGTTGCTCAACAACTACATGCTGGCCAGATACCTCTCATTGGCCGCACCGAAGCCCAGGTGTCTGCTGATATTTCTGCGCGACTGCTTGCCGAAGGGCACGACGTCGTCAACTTTGCGATCGTTGCCGCGGGAGAAAATGCCGCAAGCCCGCACCACCATGCAGGCTCGCGTGTGATTGCCAAGAATGAAATTGTGCTGTGCGACTTTGGCGGAACAATGAATGGTTATTGCAGCGACATCACCCGTTGCGTGTACACGGGCAAGCCCGCAAGCGATGTTGCGCAAGCCTATGAAGTGTTGTTTGCTGCGCAATCTGCAGGTGTTGCTGCCGGTGTCGTTGGTGCGGCATGCGAAGACGTCGACCGCGCGGCAAGAGCAATTATTGAAGCAGCAGGATTCGGTGAATATTTCGTTCACCGAACTGGTCATGGAATTGGAATGGAAGCGCATGAAGAGCCATACATGGTGAGCGGAAACTCGCTTCCGATTTCGGCTGGTCACGCGTTCAGCGTGGAGCCCGGCATTTACATTCCTGGCAAGTGGGGCATGCGCTTAGAGGACATTGTTGTTGCTACCGAAACCGGGCCAATGCCGATGAACAAAGTCAATCACTCACTTGTCACCGTTGAAGCATAAAGAAGTAACGCCCACATGATTCGGTTGGATGCGGCAACAGTGATGTTGCAATGGTCTGTCGGTGGCTTGTTTTTTCTTTGGTACACAACACGGCGTAATGAGGTTGGCGCTGGTTACGCGCTGCTGTTACGCGGCACTTTCGGTGTTTTTGCGGCGATTGCAGTGGTGCTTGGGTTTCGTTACGGCGTGGTTCCTGCGAGGGAAGCATCTGGCATCGCCGTGGCTATTACGTCGCTCGGACTCATTCGGAACAAGCGGTCCAAGCTCGACTTGATTGCCCCCTTGGTTGGCATCCCCGGCATCGTGGTGGCGGGTATTGCTGCCGTAGAAAACGCCGATTTTGGAAGTGTGAGTGTGTCCTTGCTTCGAGTGCTCGTTGGCACGGCATTTCTTGGTGCAGTGAGCGACACGATGTTGTTAGGCCATTGGTATCTCGTGCAACCGGGTATGCCTCGTCGTTTGATCAATGAACTTGTTGATGCAGTGATTTATATCTGGCCACTAGAAGTTGTTGTGCTGCTCTTGCCCACAGGAATGATCAGCGTGATCAATGGAACTATTGATGATGGCTGGAATGGGGTGCTGGGCTGGTTCTGGCTTGCATCGGCCATTGTCACCGGCGTGCTTGCTTTCGTAACTCGCGCAGCGCTAAAAGAGCGCAGCTATTCCGCAGTGATGGCTGCAACTGGCCTTATGTACTTGGCTATTTTGACAGCATTCTGCACCGATATTGTTGCGCGGGCGCTCCTAGCCATTTAGCAATAGGAGTAAAGACACCACTAGAACCGCCATATTGCGTAAGGTGTGGGCGGAGGTAATTATGAAACCAGAATCTATTTTGCGTGTGACAACGCTATTGGCTGCGGCAGCAAGCCTTGCCCTGAGCGTGTACATCTATTTCCGAGGCACCGGAGAGTTTCATCGTCTTGACGGTATTTACGTCGGCGTTTGGGTGCCTTCAATTCTTTCACTCGGCGCATTTCTTCTCGCCGGTCGAGGAAAAGACAAGTAGTCATGTCAACCGCAGCACTTTTTGGATTTGGTTGCGTCATTTTTTTCGTCGTGATGACCGGTGCGTTTATGTACGGTCTAGCCGCCGTGAAGCAAATTGCCGATCGCGACAGATAAACCAACTATTTAGGTGAACCTGGCGCAACCAGCGCCCATGGCCTGGATCGCTCCATTGCCAAACCAAGTTCAAGTAACAGCTGCTCGCTGTGATGCGGGCCGTTTACTTGTAGGGCTATAGGTAAACCATCCACCAACCCGGCAGGTATCGATATGGCTGGGTTGCCATGCATGTTCGCGGGGAACGTTAACTTTCCGTTGTTGCCCATGCCTGCCTGAACGCCACCAAAGCTTGACGGCAAAGGGCCCTCGGCAGCAAACGCAACGTCCGGATTGCTTGCTGTGATTACGAAGTCGGCAGCAGAAAAGATCTCGGACATGCGTTGATTGAGAGCGGCACGCCGCGATTCGATTTTTGCTCGCGCTTCGGCGCCGTATTTGCCGGCCGTTGCTTCAAGACCAAAACGCATTTCTGGTGTCAGTACATCTGCACATTGTGGCCAGTGATCGGCAAGTTGCATTTGTATTTCAATCATTCCGCTGATCGACCACGCAGCGCCCATGCTTGGAAGTGTGGTGTCGACGGTGACGATGCGTAAGCCTGTGATGTTTGCGAGGTGCAACGCGTACTCTTCGAGTTGCGACCACATTGCTGGCGAGACAACCGCTCCGCCCCAATTTGGCGCAAGCACAGCAGTTTTGCCCCGCAGCGATTGCGAGTGCGTGCCCAAATCCGATTCCCAGTTTTCTACCCGAGGAAGACTGAGTGGGTCTCGAGGGTCGTGGCCGTTGCACACATCGAACCAGCGAGCCGTATCGCGAATGCTGCGGGCCATGATGCCAATGTTGACGGTGAGGTTTCCTAATTCAACATGAGGTGCGCGGGGAATACGGCCGAACGTTGCCTTCAACCCGACCAAACCGGTGAAGCCTGCAGGAATCCGAATTGAACCGCCTCCGTCGCCACCAGTTGCAAGAGTGACAAGACCACCCGCAACTGCCGATGCGCTTCCACCAGACGAACCACCTGGGGTGGTGCCATGCATCCAAGGGTTGTGCGTAGCACCGTTCAAAACTGTGCGCGTGACATTTACTCCACCAAATTCGCTAGCGGTGCACAAGCCCATGTGGTTTGCTCCACCAAGTGTCGTTGCGCGCTCTACCAAGAGGGAAGTGTGCGTGGCCTTTCGATCTGCAAACACCACGCATGCTTCGGTGTTTGGCCAGCCCTGCACCGAGTCCAGTTCTTTCACGCCCAGCGGAACGCCACCGAATGGCTTGGAAACGTCGGCTATTTTTGCTCGTTCAATGGCGCCTTCTGCGTCGACAAATGAAAAAGCATTAAGCGAGCTTTTCTCTATTGCGGCAAGTGAAGCCTGCAGCTCCTCGAGTGGGCTGCGTTCCTTGCGTCGAAACGCGTCGACAAGGGAAACCGCATCACCCAACCAAGGACTTTCCGTAGATTCCATCTGCATAAAGTAGCCCTCAATTCCAGAGTCTCTATTAGTGTGATGCAACTACATGGATACAAAGACTTTCCTCGGAATTGAGCCGATTGGTCAACCAGGCAAGGCTGACGGGCAGTGGGCAATGGTGGTGAAGTCATCACTAGTAACAGGCGGGCAGTTTTTGTGGGGTGGAGCTGCATTGGCTGCTGCGGTAAGCGCGATGGAGCAGTTGTCTGGCCGGCCGTGTGTGTGGGCAACCGCTCAGTATTTGTCGTATGCGCGCACCAACGAGACAATGGAGATTGACGTAACACTTGCCGTTGTCGGACATCAGATCACGCAGGCTCGTGCGGTTGGGCACGTGGGCGACCGCGAAATTCTTACGGTTAATGCTGCGCTTGGCGAGCGAGCATTCGAACACCGTGCAACTTTTGCAAAAATGCCGGATGTGCCGATGCCAAGCGAAATCGCTTCGCGCGAACATCGTCATCCCGTAGAAAACACCATTCACGAACGACTTGACGAGCGGTTGGTGAAGGGTCGCGAACTTGAAGACTTAAACGGGGAACCCAACGACGGCAGAACCATCATGTGGGCCAGAATCCCCGACGTTTTGAGCGACGTGGACGCCGCAACATTGGCGGTGCTTGGCGACTTTGTGCCAATGGCGATTGGCCAGGCGCTTGGGGTTCGCGGCGGGGGCAACAGCCTTGACAACACGCTGCGAATAGTTCGCCTCGTTCCGACGAAGTGGGTATTGCTAGACATACAGATACAAGGCGTCGAGCGGGGGTTCGGCCACGGCACCATGAACATGTTCGCCGAAGACGGAACCCTTCTTGCCACCGCAAGCCAAAGCGTGATTGCCCGAATGTGGAGAGAAGCAAAGTGATGATTCGACGAAATGGAATGACCGTCCCGCTTCCTGGGCATTTGCATGCACAACGCGACAAGCTTGTGCAGCTTGCCGATTGGGGTTACAGCGATATTTGGTCTGCCGAGACAGATGGCGCCGATGCATTTACACCTTTGGCGCTTGCGGCCGCATGGGAACCAAGGCTTCGGCTGGGAACGGCAATCGTTCCTGCCTACACGCGCACGGCGCCAGTAATTGCGCAAAGCGTCGCGGCAATGGCCGATGCCGCGCCAGGACGATTTGCGATTGGCATTGGTTCTTCAAGCAACGTCATTGTTGAGAAATGGAACGGCGTTCCGTTCGTCGACCCATATAAAAAAGTTCGCGATGTCGTTCGGTTTATGCACGACGCATTCAGCGGAGAAAAGATCACCAAGGAATATGAAACATTCAAGGTGGATGGTTTTCGACTGAGCATCAAGCCTGAACAAAAACCGACGATTCTGATTGCTGCATTGCGTGAGGGCATGCTCAAGTTGGGGGCCCGCGAAGCCGACGGCGTCATCATCAACTGGCTATCTGCGGAAGATGTCACCAAGGTTGCAGCGGTTGTGCATGGTGCAGCTAACGGTGTGGAAAAGGAAATCGCTGCGCGCATTTTTGTGTGCCCAAGCGAGAACACCGAAGTTGTTCGTGCCGGTGCGCGGTTTGCAATTGCCGCCTACATGAACGTTCCTGTTTATGCAGACTTCCATCGTTGGATGGGTCGTGCACCGCTGCTGCAAGGAATGTGGGATGCATGGAAGGCGGGCGACCGTAAAGCAGCACTTGCTGCCATTCCCGATCAGGCAGTGGATGAACTTGTTGTGCACGGAAGTGCAGCGCATTGTCGCGATCGCATTAGCGAGTATTTCAAAAACGGGGTGAACACATCGTCCCTTGCCATTTTGCCGCTCGATCCAGAAATGGATTATTGGAAGTCTGTCCAAAGCCTTTCGCCAAGCGCCGAGTAATCCCAGATGTCGACGATCGAGACCGATTCGGAAGTAGCAACGCGACTCGAGTTCGAGCAAGAGCAACGCAGCGAAGGCTGGAAACTGCTTCGAGCCATGCTCAAAGCGCAGCAGCGCAATCTGCTGATTGGCGGTTTGATCGGAATTTTGTGGGCCTCATTCAAAGTGATGGTTCCACAAATGACCAAGTACGCAATCAACGACGGAATTGAAAAAGATGGCCCACTGTTGCGTTGGGCAATCATTATTGGCCTGCTTGGGGTGCTTACTGGTGTTCTTTCAGGTATGCGTCGCTACGTTGCATTTCGCGAGAGTCGGTGGGCCGAAACCCTCTTTCGCGAGCGACTGTTTCGTCATGTGATTGGCCTGCACGTGGGGTATCACGACACCGCACAAACGGGGCAATTGATGAGTAGGGCATCCAGCGACCTGATGCAGATCCAGGGCTTCATCGTGATGATTCCCATCACCCTGTCCAATGTTCTCCAGATTTTCGCGGTGACCGCAATTCTGTTCATCACCGACCCAGTACTTGCAGTGGTGGCGCTCATCCCACTTCCTTTCGTCAATCTTTCTGCGCGGCGGTTTAGCCACCGTATTCACCCAGCATCAATTGCGGTACAAGCGGAACAGGCACAACTTGCAAACGTGGTGGAGGAAAGCGTCTCGGGTATTCGCGTGATCAAGGGATTCGGTGCGGAACAAGTGCAGTTTGAAAAATTGGAACGCGAAGCAGACGACATCCTGCGCGAATCTATGAAAGCCGCCCGCATCCGCAGCAGTTTCCTGCCCGCCATCGACGTGTTGCCCGCACTTGGTTTAGTAGCGGTGCTTGGGGTTGGCGGCCATCGCGTATTGAATGGCCAACTCTCCATTGGCGACCTCGTTGCCTTCAACGTCTATCTCACATTGTTGATCTGGCCGCTGCGCAACATAGGCATGATCGTTGCTTTGGGGCAACGCGCGGCAGCAGCGCTTGTTCGTATTAATGAAGTGTTGGAAACCAAATCCGAAATCACCGACCCTGCAAAACCGCAGTCACTGCCGACTAGCGGGACGCAAACTCTTGGAGCAGTGAAGTTCGATCACGTGCAGTTTGGCTACAACTCAAGCTTCCCCGTTTTGAGCAACTTCAACTTAAGTATCGCTGCCGGCGAGTCGATCGCAATCGTCGGCGCAACTGGTTCTGGCAAGTCGACAATCGCACGATTGTTGCTGCGCTTCTACGACACCAACGTTGGGCACGTATTCCTAGACGGAGTAGATGTACGCAAACTGCGCCTGCGCGAACTGCGCCAGCAAATTGGTGTGGTGTTTGAAGAGACGGTGTTGTTTAACGACAGCGTTGCCAACAACATCGGTTTTGCCCGGCCGGGTGCCAGCCAGCAGGATTTGGAACGCGCGGCAAAACTTGCTGGCGCACACGAATTCATCCTGCAATTGCCAAACGGATACCAGACAATTATTGGCGAGCGTGGGTTTTCGCTTTCCGGTGGCCAACGCCAACGAATTGCAATTGCTCGAGCGATCATTGCAGACCCTCGCGTGTTGGTGCTCGACGACGCAACGAGCGCAGTAGACCCAAGCAAGGAGAGCGAAATCCGTGACGCAATGCGCACGGTCATGAGCGGACGTACAACCATTGTTATTGCGCATCGTCCTGGAACAATTGCGTTGGCAGACCGAGTGGTGTTTCTCGACGGGGGCACAATCGCTGCAATCGGCAAGCACGAGGAACTTGTGTCGTCCAATGAGCGGTACCGCGAGGTGCTAGCCAGCATGGAACACAGCGCGGAAGAGGAAAGCTGACATGTGGAGTTCCGGAGGAGTGAGCGACGAAGACCGCCTCAGCAGAGCGCAGGCAAAAACCATTGTTGGTCGAGTGTTCAAAATGGCCGCCCCGTTTCGCAAGACGATGTGGATGGCGTTTGCATGCGTCTGCGTCACAACTGTTTGCGCACTTTCCGGCCCGGTTCTGGTGAAGCACGGAATTGATGCGGGAATACGAGCCAACGATGTTGGCGAACTCAATTTGTCCGTAGCCATCTATCTGTTGGTTGCGTTTCTGGCCTACGTGTTTGGACGAATGCAGTTCTTGTATCTCAACCGAACTGGTGAGTCGTTTCTGCGGGTTTTGCGGCTTGCAGTCTTTAGGCAGATGCAGCGCCAATCAATGGCGTTTTACGACAGAAACAAAGCCGGTGTGCTCGTTGCCCGCATGACTGCAGATATCGAGTCGATGGCCGAACTTGTGCAGTGGGGGTTGCTCCAATTCATTGCCGCAGGAATGCTGCTGGTGTTCGCATTTTTTGTGCTGCTCACATTGAGTTGGCAGCTAACCATCGTTGCTTTGTTGGTGATGCCTTTGCTCATTGCCGCGTCCATCAAGTTTCAACGCGACTCCAACAAGGCATACCTCACGGTGCGCGAACGCGTTGGCGCAAATCTCTCTGCACTGCAAGAGGGAATCACCACGGTTCGGGTAATCCAGGCCTACGCACAAGAAGAAGAAACAATCGAAAAGTTCACCAAGTCGAACCGCGAACTTTTCCAAAGCCACGAACGCAGCGTGCGCATTAGTACGTGGTACTTCGCACTCATCGAGTTTGGCGGCGTGTTCGCTAGCGCGCTCATGATCGGCATTGGCGGTTGGCTGGTGCATCGCGGCGACGTCACTTTGGGCACGGTCGTTGCCTTTACGCTTTTGCTCTCCAGCCTTTTTGACCCGGTGCAGCAGCTGTCGCAGTTGTACAACACGGTGCAATCTGCCGGAGCAGCGCTGAACAAGTTGTTTCAAATTCTTGATGCAAAACCCGAAGTTGACGAGCATCCTGCAGCGGTTGCGCTACCCGAAGCAGGAGAACTTCGTGTTGATGGCGTCACATTCAGTTACGCCGGTGCCACGAACCCCGCTTTGAATAACGTGAGCATCACTGTTGGCGTGGGCGAGAAATTGGCGCTGGTTGGCCCAACGGGCGCCGGCAAATCAACCTTGGCCAAATTAATGGCGCGCTTATACGACCCTCAATCAGGAGTGGTTTCATATGGAGGTGTAAATCTCACGATGGCCACAATGGATTCGCTTCGAAAACGAATTGTCGTCGTGCCGCAAGAGGGCTTCTTGTTCAATGGCACTATTCGCGACAACCTGCGCATTGCTCGTTCCGATGCGACAGACGAACAAATAGACGCAGCAGTTGCAGCAATTGGTGCCACCGAACATTTCGCCACCTTGCCAGACGGACTGGATACAGAGGTGCGCGAACGAGGCAGCAGGCTTTCGGCGGGCGAGCGTCAACTTGTTGCACTTGCGCGAGCCGCACTTGTCGACCCTCGTGTCTTAGTACTGGATGAAGCAACATCGAATCTCGACCCGGGCACCGAAGCCGAAGTAGAGCAAGCCTTAGAGCGACTGATGTCGGGCAGAACGGTCATCGTTGTAGCGCACCGACTTTCTACTGTGCAGCGTGCAGACCACATTGCAGTTATTGATGCAGCAGGCATTGCCGAATACGGAACACATGAGCAACTAGTAGCCCTTAATGGGCGTTACAACGCGCTTGCAACCGCCTGGCAAAAATCACAAATTGTGAATTAGAGCTGCATTGCCTTGATCTCGAGGAATTCCTCGAAGCCGTAGTCGCCATATTCGCGACCAACACCAGATTGCTTGTATCCACCGAATGGAGCATTGGGGTTAAACGCCCCGCCGTTCACTTCAACCTGGCCAGTGCGCATCCGTCGCGCAATAGCAATTGCCTTGTCTTTATCAGCAGACCACACGCCGCCAGCCAAGCCATACACCGTGTCGTTAGCAATTCGCACTGCGTCTTCTTCGTCGTTGTAAGGAATGACGCTGAGTACTGGGCCAAAGATTTCTTCTTGGGCAATGGTCATCGAAGTGGTGACGTTGGAGAAGATCGTCGGCTTGACGTAGTAGCCCTTCGAGACTCCCTCGGGAACCCCAACGCCACCAACCAACAACTTCGCACCTTCATCAATTCCTTTTTGGATGAAACCATTCACGCGGTCGCGTTGAGCGGCAGACGCAAGAGGGCCCAGGTGGGTCGTCTTTTCGAACGGATCTCCAACAACGAGTGCGTTGCCGGTTGCGGTGAGGATTGCTTCGGCCTCTTCCAGCCGAGCCTTCGGCACCAGCATGCGAGTGAGTGCGGAGCATGTTTGCCCGCTGTTGAGGAATGCTTTTCCAACACCCGACGAAACGGCTTTAGCAAATGTCTCTGTATCGAGATCCGCGCAAATAATGTTTGCCGACTTGCCACCCAATTCGAGCGCAACTTTCTTTACCGACTCGGCAGAAACCTGAGTAACGCGACGTCCTGCACGAGTAGAGCCAGTGAACGACATCATGTCGATGTTTGCGCTTGCCGACATTGCCTCACCAACAACTGGGCCAGTTCCCGTAATCATGTTGAACACACCGGCTGGCAAACCAACCTCATGGATTACTTCGGCGAGCATGAACGCGTCGATCGGAGCAACTTCGCTTGGCTTCAAAACAACGGTGCAACCTGCCGCCATAGCGAAAGCTACTTTTGCTGCAATTTGGTGCAACGGATAGTTCCACGGTGTGATGCAACCAACAACACCAATTGGCTCGCGGACCACAAGCGACGAGCCGACTTCTTTTGAGTAAGTGAAGTTCTCGGCGATTGCGGCAGCCTGCTTGAACGAGTTGATTGGTAGCCCAACCTGAATCATCTGGCTGAGAAACTTGGACATTCCAGTTTCACGACTGATTGCCGAAGAGATCTCATCCATTTTTGCTGCGAGCCCGTCACCAATTTTGCTGATGTACTCGGCTCGTACTTTTGGAGTGAGCGCTGCCCAGGAGTCAAACGCCGCGCGTGCTGCCTTGGCAGCAAGTTCTACATCGGCCGCACCACAAGATGGGATGGTTGCCATGACCGACTCGTCTGTGGAGTCCCACACTTCAATGGTCTCGCTCGAGCTGGGCGTAACCCACTGGCCGTTGATATAAACCTGCTTGTAGTTAGTCATGTCGTTGCTCCTTTTGGCGTGCACGTTGTGCTCTCAGAGTACCTATGACGGATGCACCAATTCCCATCGCACCATAAAACCCTCGATCGGTCGGTCGTGGCCAAGGGGCGAACGAGTAGCGTGGGCGAGAATATGACACGTGAAAAGATCTATACACGGGCTGGCGACGACGGCACAACGGGGCTGTTTTACGGCGGTCGCGTGGGCAAAGACAGTGCACTTCCGAGGGCCTATGGCGCGGTAGACGAAGCCCAAGCAATTTTGGGGCTTGTTCGAGCCGAGGCGGGGAAGGGCACCGAGCTTGACGACATGCTCGTGCATATTTGCCGCGACTTATGGGTGTTGATGGCGGAGCTGGCCACACTTCCCGAGAACCGCCACAAGTTGGTGGGTGGAAAGTCGTTGGTAACTGCAGAGATGGTTGTCCACTTGGAAGAAATGATCGACTCGTTAGACGAACGATTTACCCCGCCAACAGATTTTGTTGTGCCCGGGCAAAACAAGGTTGCTGCACTTCTAGACGTTGGCCGAACCGTTGCGCGCAGGGCCGAACGGCATTCGCTCGCTGCCGCGCCAGCACCATCGCAGGCCTGCCCGTATCTCAATCGATTAAGCGATTTACTGTGGACGCTTGCTCGTTGGCAAGATGGTGTTTCGCTGTCAGTTAAAGATGTGATCTAAATACGCAAAATAAGGAGACAACAATGTCATTTACCGTTGCAAACAAAATTCCCGCAGGAGTTGCCGCAGTCGGAGTCGCTGTCGCATCTGAAGGTGCACTGCCCAAAGGCATTTCGCTTTCACGAAAGACGCTTGAGACACTTGGTTTCACCGGGAAAGTTGGCCAAACATATATCGTCCCGGCCGACAAGGGTGCAATCACCATTTTGGTTGGCATTGGCGAAAACGCAAAACTAACTACAGAGACACTGCGCAAGGCAGCCGCCGCACTTGCTCGCGCTGCCTCGGGGTTTGGCTCGCTTGCAACCGACTTGGCTAACGCCGGAAGAATTGATCGCAAGCTTGCAGCCCAAGTTGTTGTCGAAGGTATTGCACTTGCATCGCATCGCTACACCGACTTGAAGACGATTGATAAGAAGGCAACAAAGCTTTCAGAAGTAACGATTGTGGGTGTAGGCGCGGCGCTTACCGCAGGCGTAAAGCGTGGTGTAGTAATTGCAACAGCAACGAACATGGCACGCGATTTTGCAAACATGCCGCCAGCGCACCTGACAGCAACAATGTTTGCCAATAAGGCTGTCGAAATTGCTGGAGCATCTGGTTTGAAGGTTGAAGTATTCAACAAAGACCAATTGATAGCAATGGGTTGCGGCGGAATCGTTGGAGTCAATCGCGGAAGCGTCGAGCCGCCACGCATGGTTCGCTTGACATACAAGCCAACCGGCGCAAAAGGCAAGCCGCATCTCGTGATGGTTGGCAAGGGAGTGATGTACGACTCCGGTGGTATTTCGCTCAAGCCATCCGACCCTTCGCACGCAATGATGAAGGGTGACATGAGCGGCGCCGCTGCTGTGTTGGCAACGATGAGCACACTGAAAGCTCTTGGATGCACCAATCAAGTAACTGGTTATCTCATGTGCACCGACAATCTTCCGTCGGGTAGCGCAATGGCAATGGGCGATGTGTTGCATATGCGCAATGGCAAAACTGTAGAAATTCACAACACCGATGCCGAAGGAAGGCTCATTTTGGCCGACGGTTTGGCACTTGCAGCCGAACAGAAGCCAGACGCAATTGTGGATATTGCAACGCTCACTGGTGCATGCCAGCGCGCACTCGGCAACGGCATGGCCGGCGTGCTTGGCAACAACCAAAAGTTCATTGCTCAGCTGCTTGCCGCAGCCGACCGCACTTCGGACAAGTTGTGGCAGTTGCCGCTAGAGCGCGACTATCGCACAGCATTGGAAAGCACCGTTGCCGATATGAAAAACGTAGGCGGCGAGGCGGGTGCAATTACCGCAGCACTATTCCTGGACGAGTTTGTTGGCACTACGCCATGGGCTCACCTGGATATTGCTGGGCCAATGTGGAGTGATAGCGATAGTGGTTGGTTGCAAAAGGGCATGACCGGTTACGGAACCCGATTGTTGATTGACACGGCGCTTAACTTCAAGCGCCCCACCCGCTAAATCCAATACCGAGCTTCGGCGAGCGTGAGAAACCTCACTGGGTGAGTTCGTCAAGAATTTCGCGATCACGCTCTGCGAGCTGTTTGACGCGATTCATAAACTTGGTGTCTTTGCGGACACGATCTATCTCGATTACGAGCGAATCAATAATCAGTTGATTAACGCTTGTGCCTTTGGCGCGAGCGACAGCCTCAGCTTTGCCAGCTAAGTCGTCCGGCAGACGGACTGTTGTTTGCTTTGGCATGATGTCATGATATCACGACATCACGTCAGCTATTTATCCTTTTGGGTGCCCACTTTGATGTCGCGGAACGCCGACTTGGAGTCGATGCCAACATCTTTTGGAAGCCCGAGCACTCGCTCGCCAACGATGTTGCGCATGACCTCGTCGGAGCCGCCGGCAATTCGCATGCCTGGTGCGCCGAGCAATAACTGGCTCCAGGCGTAGGTGCCCCACTCGCCAGTATCGACAACGAGTTTTGCACCGAGAACATGGGCGACAAGGTCGTTCATGCGCTTTTGGTTGTCGACAAGAGCCATCTTGCCGATTGACATTTCGGGGCCAGGAAGTTGCCCTGCTCGCATTTTGTCGGTTGCGCGTTGGCTGGTGAAACCTGCGACGCGAGTGTTGATGTACAAGTCGGCAAGCATGTCGCGCACGATTGGATCCTTATCTAGCTCGTAATGACGAATCATTGCGAGAAGACGCGTGTACATGTTGTTTTCGCCGCCATCGCTGGAGCCGATTGATGCGCGTTCGTTCATCAGTGTGGTGAGTGCAACGTTCCATCCATTGTTCACTTCGCCCAAACGGTGATCGTCACGCACGCGTACTTCATTGAAGAACACTTCATTGAAGCTTGCGCCACCTGTCATTTGTCGGAGTGGACGAATCTCTACACCTGGTGCACGCATGTCGACGATGAAGCCAGTGAGACCTTTGTGCTTTGGCAGCGATGGGTCGGTGCGGCAAATGATTTCGCCGATGTCGGAAAACTGAGCGCCCGATGTCCACACCTTTTGTCCGGTGATGAGCCACTCGTCGCCGTCGCGTTCGGCTTTTGCTTGTACCGATGCCAAGTCGCTGCCCGCGCCGGGCTCGGAGAACAATTGGCAACCAACAATGTCGGCACGCCACATGGCACGGATGTATTTTTCTTTCGCGACGTCTGAGGCATGGGCCAAAATTGTTGGGGCAACCATGCCAAGGCCAATTTGGAAGACGCCGAGTGGGGCAGTGCGATACTCGCGTTCGACTTGGTTGTACGCGCGCTCGTGGGCATTCGAAAGCCCTCCGCCGCCATATTCGGTTGGCCCAGTTATCCAGCCAAAACCGTTGTCGAATCGCTTTGCCTGCCATTCCTTGGCCTTGCGCAGCACTTCCATTTCGGCGTCGCGGCTGCGCTCCTCGAACATAGAAACGTTGTCGGTTCCTTCGCCCCATGTGAACTTCTTTTTGACTTCCTTGCGCTCCGCATTGGCCTCTAGAAAAACACGGGCTTTGGACGCAAAATCTTCGACACTCATTTGGCTCGTCATGACCTCAACGGTAGTGGCGCAGGACTGTCGCCGAGAAGGCGAGCCAACTAGTCTGTGGGGCATGGGTCAGCCAGTTTCAGTCATTCAAAAACCAACCGCCACACCAGGGCGAATTCGCTTTGAAATCAATCGTTCGCTCACCGGTATGGGCCACGAGCGCTACACGGATGGCGCATCTGCCACTGGCACCAAGCCTGCCGATGTGCTTGCGCAACGCATGTTTGCAACGGGCAAGGTGTCCTCGGTGCACGTATTCGGAAACATGATCACCGTCGACGTCATTGAAGGGGCAAGTAATAACGGCCTTTCCACCATCGTCGAGGACTTGTATCAATACTGGAAGCCAGGCATGGAGCCGCCTTCGATTGAAGAACTAATGAGCCAAGTTCCGAAAAGCGCCGAGCCAGCTGCAGCAGCAGTTGCCGATGCCGGCGGCGCGCCACTAAGCGCTGAGGCAAGCAAGATTCCTGCAGCGCTACTTGCCCGCAGTCAGGCCGCGCTTGCGAAGGCCCGCGCGAACAAAGGATAGATGGTGCGATTAGTGGTACAGGGTGAGAGACTCGGTGCCAATGTCTAAGTCGGATGTTTCCTTGCACGATGTTGCGGAGATGCTCGACGTCCATTACATGACCGTGTATCGCTATGTGCGACAGGGGCAGCTACCTGCGACCAAAGTTGGCCGTTCGTGGTACGTGAAGCCCTCCGACTTGGAATTGTTTCGTGATGCCAAAGCGCACTCTTCAGACGTATCTGAAGGTGGCAAAAAAATTGCTCCCTGGGCCGAGCGCCTTGAAGCGCAACTTATTCAAGGCGACCAGCGTGGCGCGGCCGAAATTATGGAAGCGGTGTTGCGCTCTGGGCACGACTTGTATTTTCTCTATTTGCAGGTGTTGTCGCCTGCAATGAGTGCCATTGGGGCAAGGTGGGCGGCCGGAAACCTAGAAATTTTTGTCGAGCATCGAGCGAGCAATATTGCAATGCGCTTAATCGGCCAATTTGGGCCGCGGTTTGCACGACGCGGAGTTTCGAAGGGCACGGTTGTGCTTGGTTCACCAGCAAGCGAGATGCACACGTTGTCGACGTCGATGGTTGCTGATTTGATTCGTTTTGAGGGTTGGAATGTTTCCGATGTTGGTGCGAATATGCCGGCCGAAGCATTTGCTGAAGCAATTCGTCAGGGCGAAGATGTCGTTGCGGTGTGCATTGGCGTGACCATGCCTGGGTCGCTTCCTGCCGCGCAAGCAACGATTGGCGCCATCAGAAAAGTGGTGCCGCGAGACTTGCCGATTTTGGTGGGTGGCGCGGGTGTGGCCAGCGATGAAATTGCTCGCGATCTTGGCGCCGATCGACGTTCGGGAAGCGTGTACGAGTTGATTGAGGTGCTGGGAGAAGTAGCCCGCCGCAGTTAGGGCCCCTGGCCACTACGAACATATGTTCGCTACAATGAGGAAATGCGTGTTGAGGTAACAAGCGACAGCCTGCTTCGGATGAGCCATGTCGCACCACCAACTTTTCCCGTTGTGCAGCCCCTCCAATCGTTGTTTCCTGAGGAAGCACTTGTTCGTGGGCGCACCGTGTTGTGTAGTGGCGATGCAGCGGTGTCGCTTGCGTTGCGTGTGGTTGCGGCTGCAACACAGGCCGGTTCGTGGCTGGGGGTTGTTGGTGTCGCTCATTTTGGATTGATGTCGGCATGCGAGCAAGGCGTCGCACTGCAACGTATGGTGCTTGTCACGCCAACAGCCAACAAACGCGAGTGGGCCAGCACTGTTGCTGCTGTTGCAGATGGTTTCGAACTGATTATGTTGCAAGTTCCGCATGGTGTGGGTGTTGCCGACGCGCAGCGCGTTCAGGCCCGCATTCAATCTCGTCGCAATGTTCTGGTGCTTGTCGACACCGCTCGAAAATCGGCACCGCAATCTGTATTTCAACCAGACGTTGTGCTGCATACCAATACAACAAAGTGGCACGGCATAGAGCAAGGCGCAGGGTACGTACAGAGCCGCGAAATTTCTGTTGCGGTAAGTGGTAGGCGGGTGCCAAGGGCTGTACAGCGCACCGTGCATCATGTTGGCTGAAACAACACGCGTTGCCGTACTGGAATGCAACGACTGGCCAGCAGTTGCGGCACAACACGAATTGCGTTCGCGCGGGAAAGAGTATGGAGCAGTAGCCGTACTGCATGCGCAGCGTGTTGTCGCCCGTACATCTGAAGCAGCGCGCAATGGCGTATTGGTAGGGATGCGCAGGCGCGAAGCCCAGGCTGCATGCCCGCAATTGCACATTGCACCCAGCAACCCAGAGCGCGATCGTTTGATGTTTGAGCCTGTGGTGCAATCGGTGGCGCAGTTGGTGCCACTTGTTGAAGTGAGCACCCCTGGCATCATTGTGTTGGCCACGCGTGGCCCCTCAAGATATGTCGGCGGCGATACAGCGCTTGCACAGCGGCTGCACGCAATGGTGGAACATGTTCTTGTCGGCATGGGTAATGCCGGTGTCGCTTCATTCGGTGTGGGTGTGGCCGATGGTCGTCTTGCGGCACACGTAGCGGCGCGTCACGCAGCAACTATTGGCGGCTGGCATGTGGTGGATGTCGGCGCTAGTCAGCAATGCTTATCGCAATTACCAGTTGCAGTGCTTGCCGACTTTGCAGAGATCGATCGGAGCGTGGTTTCGCTACTGCAGCGTTTAGGCATTGCGCATCTTGCCGACATCGCTGCAGTGCAACTCTCTGTGCTTACCGGGCGCTTTGGCCCTGTGGGCGAAGAGTTGCATCGTTTGGCTCGCGGTATCGATCGCCATCCACCAGTCACTGTTGCGCCTCCGCCAGACCGCGCAAGTGTGCACCGATTTGAATTGCCAGTCGAGGACATCAACACCGTTGTTTTTGCTGTGCGCATTGTCGCCGACGAGCTTGCTGCACACCTCGGCGCTCATGGCGCAAGTTGCGTTCGGTTGCACGTATGTCTGCAAACCGATCACGGCGAGCAAAGCGAACGAGTGTGGTATCAACCGGAAGGCCTCACTGCCGCTGCAATGGCCGAGCGGGTTCGGTGGCAGATGGAGGCCTGGGTAGCTACGCGAGGGGTAACCAGCGGAGTGGTGTTGGCGCGGCTTTCTCCAGTGGGGGTAAGGGCCAGAGAGGGGCGGCAGTTGGGTTTGTGGGGCGGCAGTTCCGAGGCCGACGAGTGGGCGGCGCGGGCCGTAGAGCGCCTGGCAGCGTTGCTTGGCCCACACTCGGTACACGTTGCCGAATGGAAAGGTGGTCGTGATGCCGGTGAGGTTTTTGTTCTTGCGCCAACAGCAGTGATCGACATGCAACGACGAAGCGAGTCTGTTGTAACCAACGAACAACAGTGGAGTGGTGCACTGCCAACACCATCACCTTCATTGATTTATGCCGAACCGTTGCCTGCAATGGTTGTTGATGCCGAAGACAATGTGTTGCGTGTAAACGGACGACACGAATTAAGCGCACCTCCGGCTTGCGTTGTTGTTGGTCAGCATCGGTACAGCGTTGTTTCGTGGGCTGGGCCATGGCCTGTTGAAGAGTGCTGGTGGGACCCACTGCGCCACCGCCGTCTTGTGCGAATACAGCTTGTTCTGCAGGGGATTATTGCTGGCGGCCCGCAAGCCGTCTTGCTGGCATTGGAGCACGGCGAATGGTGGGTGTTAGGAAAATTTGGGTGAATTATTTTTACGTACTGCCAGTAGATTTATGCCGCCATGAATCTTCGGATGAAAAAGTCTGACTCGCAAATAGTGCAGGATCTCTTTGCACATTTTTCGGCCGCGATTCCGTGCGACATTCGCGAACGCGAATCGATTGCAAAGTTTTTGGAAATTGTTCCGACACTGACCTCGCCATTCGACGAACATGCCGACCCAACGCACATCACTGGCTCGGCCATCGTGATTGGTAAGCGCGGTGTGGTGTTGCATTTACACAAACGTCTCAACTTGTGGTTGCAACCAGGTGGTCATATCGACGCCGACGAAACACCTGCCGAAGGTGCACTGCGCGAAGCGAGGGAAGAAACGGGGCTCGACGTCAGTCATCCCTCAAGCGGCCCATGGCTTATGCACCTCGACGTGCATGCCGGCCCTCGGGGCCACACCCACCTGGACTTGCGCTACCTGTTGACGGCCCCCGATGAAGACCCATCGCCAGGGGAAGACGAAAGCCAGGAAGTGGCATGGTTTAGCTGGGATGAGGCCATAGATATGGCAGATGTTGGCCTTGCAGGCGCATTGGGGGCGGCCCGACGCCTCGCCTAGGCCGCGTTAATACGAACATATGTTCGCTACCCTTCGGTGGGTGGAAAGTAATACCAAACAGGGGGATGTTCCCTACGCAGAGTTGCACTGCCGATCCAATTTTTCATTTTTGCAAGGCGCGTCGCACCCAGAGCAGTTAGTAGAGCAAGCACTTGCAGTCGGGTTGTGTGCACTTGCACTGACCGATCGCAACGGGCTGTACGGCATCGTGCGTTTCTCGGAAGCCGCACGAGCGCTTGGTTTGCCAACAGTGTTCGGCGCAGAGTTGCAGTGCGGTACCGCTGGCGATGTGGTGGTGATTGCTCGCAACCCGGTTGGTTACTCGCAGTTGTCGTCTGCAATTAGTTCCGGACAGCTGGCGGGCAGCAAAGAGCACCCCGTATTTGGAGTAGAGCAACTCAGCGATTTTTGTGTTGGCAACTGGTGGGTGCTTACGGGCGGGCGAAGCGGGTTGGTATCGCGTGCGCTAACGGAGGATGGGCCGGCGGCGGCAGAACGGCAATTGCAACGACTTATTTCTTCGTTTGGGCGTCACAACGTTGTTGTCGAGCTGTGGGACCATGGCGACCCACTCGACTCGGTTCGCAACGATGCGCTTGTTGGTTTGGCTCACCGCAACAATTTGTTCTGCGTAGCAACTAACGATGTGTTGTACGCAACGCCCGCGCATCATCGACTAGCCACGGCTGTTGCGGCAGTGCGCAATCGTTCCAGCCTTGACGACGTGGACATGATGTTGCCGCCTGCGGCCACTGCGTATCTGCGCAGCGGGGCCGAACAGCGCAGACGATTTGGTCGATACCCGGGCGTTGTCGAGCGTTCTGCACAACTGGCGCAAGATGCCGCATTCGACTTGCGATTGGTGGCGCCGCGGCTGCCGCCTTTTCCGTGTCCCGAAGGAATGGATGAAATGTCGTACTTGCGCCAGTTGGTGCAGGTGGGGGCCACTCGCCGTTACGGCGCACGCCCCGCGGATGAAAACGAAGACTTATCGCTACGGGCTCGAGCATGGAAAGTAATTGATCACGAGTTAAGCGTTATTGCGTCACTTGGTTTTGCTGGGTACTTCCTCGTGGTGTGGGACATCGTGCAGTTTTGTCAGCGGTCCAATATTTACTGTCAGGGCCGCGGGAGCGCTGCGAATAGCGCAGTGTGTTACTCGCTTGACATCACGCGCGCCGATGCTGTTTCGCTTGGCTTACTTTTCGAGCGGTTTCTTTCACCAGAACGAGATGGCCCGCCAGATATCGATATTGATATCGAGAGCGGTCGTCGCGAAGAGGTCATTCAGTACGTTTATCAAAGACACGGCCGACACCATGCGGCGCAAGTTGCAAACGTGATTACGTATCGAGCCCGCTCCGCCGTGCGAGACATGGCTCGCGCGCTTGGTTTTGCACCCGGCCAGCAAGATGCGTGGAGCAAACAAGTTGAAGCATGGGGCGCCCTTGAAGCCGGAACAGTTAGCAACGATCACAGCATTCCTCAGTCGGTGCTTGCGCTTGCGCAACAGGTGCAAGACGCACCACGACATCTGGGCATTCATTCGGGTGGCATGGTTATGTGCGATCGCCCGGTGACAGAAGTGTGTCCCGTCGAATGGGGACGCATGGAGGGCAGAAGTGTGTTGCAGTGGGACAAAGACGACTGTGCGGCGGCCGGCTTAGTTAAGTTCGATTTGCTTGGTCTTGGAATGTTGACGGCATTGCATAAAGCGGTCGACTTGATTGCCGAGTTTCGTGGTGTGCAACTAGATCTCGCATCCATCCCGCAATCCGACGAGGTGTATGCAATGTTGTGTCGCGCAGACACGGTTGGCGTTTTCCAAATCGAATCACGTGCTCAGATGGCCACTTTGCCACGGCTGAAGCCGCGCCGTTTTTACGACCTTGTTGTGGAGGTTGCGCTCATTCGGCCGGGGCCCATTCAGGGTGGTTCGGTGCATCCGTACATTCGTCGGCGCAACGGACAAGAGCCCATTACATACCTGCATCCGCTGCTTGAAAATGCGTTAGGAAAAACGTTGGGCGTCCCTTTGTTTCAGGAGCAACTGATGCAGATGGCTATTGACGTTGCCGGTTTTACGCCAGCCGAAGCAGACGAACTTCGTCAGGCAATGGGTTCAAAACGTTCACAGGCTCGAATGCAACGACTGGGCGAACGTCTTTACGCGGGCATGGCCGAGCGCGGAATACGTGGCGACATTGCCGATCAAATTTTTACAAAGATGTCGGCATTCGCAAGCTATGGCTTTCCCGAAAGCCACTCGGTGAGTTTTGCCTATTTGGTGTATTCGTCTGCGTACATCAAGTTGCACGAGCCGGCGGCGTTTTGTGCAGCTCTCATGAACTCGCAGCCGATGGGGTTTTGGTCGCCGCACTCGCTTTCACAAGATGCTCGTCGTCATGGTGTGGTGGTGCTCACGCCCGACATCAATGCTTCACGTGCTGATGCAACGTTGGAACCTTGCGAGAAATCCACCGGTGGTTTTGCTGTGCGAATGGGCGTTGGGTCGGTGCGCGGAATGAGTGCTGCGGTTGCACAACGCATAGAGGCTGGTCGTCCATACGCAAGCATGGAGGACTTGGTTCGCCGTGTTCCGCAATTGCATATTGCTCAGTTGGAGGCTCTGGCAACAGCTGGCGTTTTTAATCAATCGTTCGGTCAACAGCGACGCGATGCATTATGGAGTGCGGGCGCAGTGATTCAGTCTCGGCCCGATCGATTGCAGGGCGTAACAACCGGCGCAGCTTCACCGCAGTTGCCGGGCATGCAGCCAATCGAGGAAATGATTGCCGATCTATGGGCTACTGGGGTTGCATCGAGCGGTCATCCCACCGAATTTTTGCGAGCCGAACTTGC
>ENA-OUVC01000527-OUVC01000527.1-marine-metagenome-genome-assembly--contig:-NODE-527-length-25189-cov-3.979333_pt1 | contig 25189 bp, 26 predicted proteins | sample MGYA00248622_ERZ508571 | MGnify/ENA primary metagenome ERZ508571 (study PRJEB26236, sample SAMN06267175) | marine metagenome | isolation source: Columbia River Estuary | place: USA:Columbia River Estuary... | reverse complement strand
TGAAGAATCATTGCTTCGAATAATTAATAGGAATTAAGAAGGCAAGGTAAAAAAAATCTGAGGAGAAAACATATATGGATTTAAAAACAAAAAACCCTCACCGAATTCGATGAGAGTTTTTAATTTCTGTAGCCCGTAGGGGAATCGAACCCCTGTTTCCAGGATGAAAACCTGGCGTCCTAACCCCTAGACGAACGGGCCATAAATCGTTTTCGGTGCCTCAGGTACTTCTAACGTTTTGGTAGCGGGGGCCAGACTCGAACTGACGACCTTCGGGTTATGAGCCCGACGAGCTACCAACTGCTCCACCCCGCACTATCTTTTGGTCAATTTAAATGTCGGAAAGATCGCCTTGCCTCTGTTTTAAATTGGACTGCAAAGATATATTTCGTTTCTTTGCAGTCCAAATCTTTTTCAAAAAAAATTCCATGTCGCATAAAGCCGGTTTTGTGAGTCTCGTCGGGAAACCGAATGCGGGTAAATCTACCCTCATGAACGCCCTAGTCGGTGAAAAGATGTCCATCGTTACCTCGAAGGCTCAAACCACTAGGCACCGGATTTTAGGAATTGTGAACGAACCCGACCTGCAAATTATTTTTTCAGACACTCCGGGCGTCATAAAACCGCATTATGGATTGCAAGAATCTATGATGAGTGTGGTGAATGGTTCGGTAGTAGATGCCGACCTTATTTTGTTTGTAACCGACATCAACGAACGGTATGATGAGAACGATGTACTAGAACGTTTACAGAAAACAAAATCGCCGGTAGCGGTCATCATTAATAAAATTGATAAATCGGACGAGGAGAAGGTAATGGCGAAGATTGAGCATTGGAAAGAGCTATTGAATCCCGAAGCTATTTTTGCGGTTTCGGCCTTACACGACCATAACATACCGGCGGTATTGCAATTTATTCACGATAAATTGCCCGAACATCCGCCCTACTACGATAAAGACACACTAACCGACCGTACCGAGCGCTTTTTTGTTTCGGAAATTATCAGAGAAAAAATATTTAAACTCTACGACAAAGAAATTCCGTACAGCACCGAAGTATTAATTACCGCCTTTAAAGAAGAAGGGAAATTAACCCGCATTAGTGCCGAAGTGGTGGTAGAGCGTGATTCGCAAAAGAATATAATAATAGGCAAGGGTGGAGAAATGATTAAAAAGGTAGGCACCTATGCCCGCCAAGATATTGAAGTATTTTTGAACAAAAAGGTATTTTTGGAGATTTTTGTGAAAGTTATTGCCGATTGGCGTAACCGAAAAAATTACCTAAAAAGCTTCGGATACGAGAATTAAGACCAAAGAAACATGAGTAATATAGTAGCCATAGTAGGACGCCCAAATGTGGGAAAATCAACACTTTTTAATCGTTTAATAGAAAGCCGTAAGGCCATTGTTGACGATATGAGTGGCGTAACCCGTGATCGTCATTACGGCGTATCGGAATGGGTGGGTAACCACTTTACCGTTATTGATACCGGCGGTTATGTAGCCCATTCGGAAGATGTATTCGAAGTAGCCATTCGCGAACAAGTTACCATTGCCATTGAAGAAGCCAGTGTAGTAATTTTTATGGTAGATGTGGTTACCGGTGTAACCGATTTGGATGATGAAATTGCCAATATTTTACGTCGTAGTAAAAAACCGGTATACGTAGTTGCCAATAAAGTAGATAACAACAATTTACGCAACGAAGCCGCTGTGTTTTATAGCTTGGGACTTGGCGAAATATACCTCATTTCGGCCATGACGGGTTCTGGAACCGGCGAATTATTAGACGAAGTAATTACCCATTTCGAAGAAGAACCCGAAGCAGAAAATAACCTGCCTAAATACGCTATTGTTGGCCGCCCGAACGTAGGAAAATCGTCACTTATAAATGCTTTAATTGGCAAAGAACGCAATATTGTAACCCCAATTGCCGGCACCACCCGCGATTCTATTCACATTCACTACAACCAATTTGGCCACGAGTTTATGCTGATTGATACCGCCGGATTGCGTAAAAAAACCAAAGTAAAAGAGAATATTGAATTTTACTCGGTCATGCGAACCATTAAAGCATTGGAAGAAGCTGATGTAATTGTATTGATGATTGATGCCGTAGAAGGAATAGAATCGCAAGACATCAATATTTTTCACCTAGCCGAGAAAAATAAAAAGGGCATTGTAATTTTGGTAAACAAGTGGGATTTAATTGAAAAAGATCACAAAACCACCAAAGCCTTTGAAGAGCAGATTTATGAAAAAATTTCTCCCTTTACCGATGTGCCCATTATTTTCACATCAGTTGTAGAGAAACAGCGTATTTTTAAAGCCATTGAAGCGGCAGCAAAAGTATACGAGAACAAACTGAAAAAAGTACCTACTTCAAAACTAAACGATGTAATGCTTCCCCTTATTGAGCATTACCCGCCACCGGCTACTAAAGGAAAATACATTAAGGTAAAATATGTAACGCAAATAAATGCGACCTCACCCATGTTTGCCTTCTTTTGTAACTTACCACAATACGTTAAAGAACCTTACAAGCGTTTCATCGAAAACAAGTTGAGAGAAAACTTCGATTTTAAAGGAGTGCCTATTCAAATCTTTTTCAGGCAGAAATAACCCCTTTTAATTCCTTTTTCATTTTATTCTCATATTATTAAGAATTATTCTAAATAATTTGATTCTTATAAATTTCTGTGCTATGTTCGCACATTATTTATAATTAATCTAAATAAGAGATGGGTAGAACACTATTGTTCTTTTTTTTACTGGTATCTGCGTTAACCCGACTAAATGCACAAGAAAAAAAGTTGCAATCTACTACATCACAATCAGATAGCATTCGGATGGAGATGCCTCAGGTGGTCATTATTGGTAAAAAAGATCGACTATTTACACAGGTACCCGGATCGGTAAGCATCATCGACCCTAAAGAACTCAAACAAACAGCTGCATTAACTAGCAATGAGGTTTTAAGAAAAATACCCGGCTTGAATGTGGTAGATGAAGAAGGGGCCGGGCTGAGACTCAATATTGGCATTAGAGGCCTAGACCCCGACAGAAGTAGGAATGTTTTGGTTTTAGAAGACGGGATTCCTATAGCCTTAGGCCCTTACGGAGAACCAGAATTATATTTTAGCCCCTCCATTGATAAAATGGCTGGCATAGAGGTGGTAAAAGGAAGCGGCCAAATACTTTTCGGACCACAAACTACTGGTGGTGTACTCAACATGTTTACGTTCGATCCCCCAGCTACCGAACAAACACGTATGAAACTATCGGGTGGAATGGGTGGTATTTTTTCTGGCTTATGGAGCTATGGCAACAGCCTAGGTAAGGTTGGATTTTTAGTAAGTTACTTACACAAAAGTGCCAATAAGCTGGGGCCAACCTGGTTTCAAGTAAACGATTTATCGGCCAAAATTAAATTACAAACTAGCAAACATTCTAGTCTCGGACTTAAATTAGGTATGTACCATGAATTATCGAATTCAACATACATTGGTTTAACCCAAACCATGTTTGATGCAGGCGGCCAAGATTATGCACAACTGGCTCCACTAGATAGATTACCAATAAAAAGATACTCCATTAGCGCTACACACAAAATCTATGTAAACCCACGATTTAGCTTACAAACCACTGCTTTTGGGTATACCATATCTAGAAATTGGCAAAGGCAAGATTTTACTTTCAACGCTGCAACGCCTAATAAAAGCGGGCAAATTTGGGGTGATGCCGGAGTAAGCAATGGGGCCATTTACATGTTAAATTCAAGCGGAAATCGCAATAGAAATTTTGCCGTTGCAGGAATAGAACCGCAACTAAAGTGGGAGTATACGTTTCTGAATACTCAAAACGAATTACAAAGCGGCATACGCTACTTGTATGAACAGGCTGAAGAACAATTTGTACTTGGGCAACAGGCTAATGCCTCTGCCGGCGATATGCGTGATAGCGAAGTTAGACGGGGGAATGCTCTGAGCTTTTATGCCCAGAATAAAATTACCATCAATCCAAAATTATCACTTAACGTGGGGGTCCGTTATGAAAACTTTAATTATGAACGTCAAATTTTAAGAGGGCGGTTCACCTTTAACAATCAAGTGCTTGTTCGCGATACGAATTTGGTTGCCAACAATAACGTGCAAAGCATTATTCCTGGGGCTGGCGTGAATTATGCTTGGTCTGATAATCTGCAATTTTTTGCAGGCATACACAAAGGTTTTGCTCCCCCAAGAATTAAAGATGCCATTACCTCTACCGGTTTACCCTATAATTTAGATGCAGAAATTAGCACCAATTATGAAGTAGGAAGTAGATTTAAAATGGGTGAATTTTTAGATATTGAACTGACCGCCTTTGCAATGGATTTCGAGAATCAACTCATACCGGTGTCGGTTTCATCCGGAAATGCCAATGCATCTGGAATCGTAAATGGCGGGGAAACCATTCATAAAGGAATTGAAGCTGGTTTTAAATTTGATTTAAGCAAAGTACTAGGCATCCAAAATTCAATAAACATAGAGAGTAATGCTACTTTCCAAAATAGCTATTACACTGCCAACCGCTTTGTAGCATCCAATGGTAGTACCTTCAATGTAAAAGGTTATCAATTGCCTTACTCACCCCGAGTAATGATCAATTCAGCCTTAAGTTACAGCCCGGACAAAGGTATCGGGTTCAAACTGGCAACAAATTTCATCAGCTCTCAGTTTTCAGACGAAATAAACAGCATTATCCCAAATGCCAATGGCCGTAGCGGAAAAATAGGAAGTCGTATAATCACAGATTTTAATCTATTTTATCAAGTACCCAAACGAAAACTTAGTGTATATATAGCTGCAAAAAATATAGGCGATGTGCGCTACATCAGCACCCGAAGGCCCGAAGGAATTCGTGTGGGCTTGCCCAGATTGATCACTGCAGGATTAGAAATTTCGCTTTAAGCAACCCACAAATTAAAATCAGCAAAACTTCCAGCTTTGGGATAATATTCTCATTTTTACGTATCTCAAAGCTCCATTAACTTGAAACCGAGTACCGAACAAGATTCACATTTCGATAACCTAGATAAAATGTCTACTCACGACTTGTTGAGAGGCATGAATCAGGAAGATAAAACCGTTCCCTTGGCTGTAGAAAAGGCTATCCCACAAATAGAAGCCTTGGTAGAAGCCATTGTGCCTCGTATGCAGGCCCGTGGACGTTTATTTTACATTGGAGCAGGCACCAGTGGCCGTTTAGGTGTGGTAGATGCCTCCGAATGTCCGCCTACTTATGGCGTGCCCTTCGATATGGTAATTGGACTTATTGCCGGTGGCGATACTGCCATACGCAAAGCCGTAGAATTTGCCGAAGACGATGCCGAACAAGCCTGGAAAGATCTTGCTGCCTATCAACCAAACGTAACCGATACACTTATTGGCATTGCCGCTTCAGGCCGTACACCCTATGTTATTGGCGGACTCCAGAAAGCCAACACGGCTGGCTTATTAACTGGCTGTGTGGTATGCAATGCCGGTAGCCCGGTTGCTGCCCAAGCACAATTTCCGGTGGAGGTGGTGGTAGGCCCTGAATTTGTAACCGGATCTACCCGCATGAAATCGGGTACGGCACAAAAACTCGTGCTCAACATGATTAGCACCTCCGTAATGATTCGTTTGGGGCGTGTAAAAGGCAATAAAATGGTAGATATGCAACTCAGCAACCATAAATTGGTTGGCCGAGCCATTGCCATGGTGGTACAAGAATTAGGCGTAAGCGAAGAAAAAGCTAGGCAATTGCTCGATCAATTTGGGAACGTGCGTAAAGCCTGTGATGGTTTCAGAAAAAACGGTTAGGCCATGCACGAATTAGAACCCTATTACCGCTGGCGTGACGACTATATTGCTGCTGAAGACCCACGTTCGCCTTTTTACGAAACGGTATATAGCGAATTCACCTACGACAAGCAGATTTACAATTACCTCATTCACCCACAATGGGATTTTTTTGGCTCCCAAACCCTCTACATAAAAGTATTATTTGCCGATTACGATCGCGGTTACGTCATTATTGAACTGATTGGCGAATGGAACGACGCCTTGCACAACGACATCATGTTTTTAAAACGAGAAATTTTAGACCTCATGGTGGACGAAGGCCTCAATAAATTCATGCTCATTGGCGAAAACGTACTTAATTTTCACTCTTCCGACGATTGCTATTACGAAGAATGGTTTCAAGAAGTAGAAGACGGTTGGATAGCCGCCATCAACTTTCGCGAACATGTAATAGATGAATTCAAACGCAATAACATCGATTATTACCTCAACTTTGGCGGAGAGCTAGATCAACTCCCTTGGCGCAATCTCAAGCCCATTCAGTTGTTTAAAAAAGTAGAAGAACTTCTTACAAAACGTTTGAATTAACCTCCTTTTGCCAAATTAAATTTTGCAAAGTTCTTATTTAGCCAATCAATCAAAATAATATTCCGGTTTTTTGGATTATTGGCATAAAAATGGCATTTTTGTGATGCTTATAAAGAAAGACGGAGGGACTAGACCCTGCGAAGTCTTAGCAACCTGTGCTAACAAGGTGCTACATTCTATCCCGATGGGAACAGATAAGTCAACGTCTAACAGACCGCTTCTCTTTACAAGCCAATAAACAGATGAATTTAAGAGAAGCATTACATACACGTATTTTAGTAATTGATGGCGCCATGGGCACCATGATTCAACGCTATCAATTAACCGAAACCGATTTTCGCGGTGAGCGCTTTGCCCAACACCCCTGCGATTTAAAAGGCAATAACGACTTGCTAAATATCACTCGTCCCGATGTGGTAAAAGCCATTCATGCCGAATATTTAACTGCCGGTGCCGATATTATTGAAACCAATACTTTCAGTACGCAACGCATTTCTCTGGCCGATTATCAATTGGAACCCTTGGCTTACGAGTTGAGTTACGAAGGCGCCAAAATAGCTCGAGAAGTTGCGAATACATTTACCAAACAAAATCCCAGCAAACCTCGTTTTGTGGCTGGAGCCATTGGGCCTACCAACCGCACCGCATCCATGTCGCCCGATGTAAACGACCCCAGCTACCGGGCCGTAACTTTCGATGATTTGGTGGAAGCCTATTACGAGCAAGTAAAAGGTCTAGTAGATGGCGGTGTAGATGCCTTGCTCATTGAAACCATTTTTGATACGCTAAACGCTAAAGCAGCCATTTTTGCCATCAAAAAATATGAAGACGTATTAAAAGCTGCTGGCAAACTCCAAGAAGAGCGCTTAGAAATTATGATTTCGGGCACCATTACCGATGCCAGCGGGCGTACCTTATCTGGCCAAACCGTAGAAGCCTTTTTACACTCCCTAGACCATGCCAATTTATTAAGCATTGGCTTCAATTGTGCTTTAGGCGCTAAAGAAATGCGTCCACATATTCAGGAATTATCCGAAAAATCAGCCTGCTTTATTTCGGCCTACCCCAATGCTGGCCTACCCAACGAATTTGGCGCCTACGATGAAGTACCACATCAAACTGCTCATTTGGTAGAAGATTTTATGGCCGGCGGCTGGGTAAACATTGTGGGTGGTTGTTGCGGCACCACGCCCGAGCACATTAAATGCATCGCCGAAAAAGCACAGAAATATAGCCCACGCATTCCATCAAATCCCGAGCCTTATTTGCGCTTAAGCGGATTAGAGGCCCTCAACTTAACCCCCGAAACCAATTTTGTAAACATTGGCGAACGCACCAACATTACCGGTTCGCCTAAATTTTCGAAACTTATTTTAAGTGGCGATTACGAAGGAGCATTAGCTGTTGCCCGCCAACAAGTAGAGGGTGGCGCACAAATTATTGATGTAAACATGGACGAAGGCATGCTCGACTCTGAAGCGGCCATGACCAAATTTTTAAACCTCCTAGCCTCCGAACCCGATATTGCCAAACTTCCCATCATGGTCGATTCATCGAAATGGACCGTGATTGAAAACGGCTTAAAATGTTTGCAAGGGAAGGGAATTGTAAACTCCATTTCCTTAAAAGAAGGCGAAGAAAATTTTAAAACACAAGCCAAAAAAATAGCACAATACGGAGCCGCCGTAGTGGTAATGGCGTTTGACGAAAAAGGGCAAGCCGATTCTCTACAACGCCGTATAGAAATTTGTAAACGCTCTTACGATATTTTAGTAAACGATGTTGGCTTTAAGGCACAAGACATTATTTTCGACCCAAATATTCTTACAGTTGCCACCGGGCTCGAAGAACACAATAACTACGCAGTCGATTTTATTGAGGCCACTCGTTGGATTAAACAAAACCTCCCACTAGCCAAAGTAAGTGGCGGCGTTTCCAACATTTCGTTCTCTTTTAGAGGAAATAACGTGGTTCGCGAAGCCATGCATTCGGCATTTTTATACCACGCCATTAAAGCCGGTTTAGACATGGGCATTGTGAATGCCGGCATGTTGGAAGTATACGAAGAAATTCCAAAAGACTTATTGGCCTTGGTAGAAGATGTATTGCTTAACCGCAGGCCCGACGCCACCGAACGCTTGGTAGCATTTGCCGAAAATGTAAAAGGTGCAGGTAAAACCCTAGTAAAAGACGAAGAATGGCGCAAAGCTCCTGTAGCCGAACGTTTATCGCACTCCCTCATTAAAGGCATTATCGATTATTTAGAAGAGGATGTAGAAGAAGCCCGCCAACAATACGCCAAACCACTCGAGGTAATTGAAGGTCCGCTTATGGCTGGCATGAATACCGTGGGTGATTTATTTGGCGCCGGCAAAATGTTTTTACCCCAAGTGGTAAAATCGGCACGGGTGATGAAAAAAGCTGTGGCCTATTTACAACCTTACTTAGAAGCTGAAAAAACATCGGCTCTTACCACTGCTGGCAAGGTATTGCTGGCTACTGTAAAAGGCGATGTACACGATATTGGTAAAAACATTGTGGGCGTAGTATTGGCTTGCAACAATTTCGAGGTGGTAGATCTCGGTGTAATGGTGCCTACCCAAGAAATTATTCGCAGGGCTAAAGAAGAAAAAGCAGACATTATTGGATTGAGTGGACTCATTACTCCTTCACTCGATGAGATGGTGCACGTAGCCAAAGAATTGGAACGTGAAGGATTAAAAATTCCCCTACTCATTGGTGGAGCAACCACCTCCCGCATTCACACGGCAGTAAAAATTGCGCCAAATTATTCGGGCGCCAGCGTACACGTACTCGATGCGTCGCGAAGTGTAGGCGTGTGCAGCACCCTATTAAATGCCGATAAAAAAGATAGCTACATTTCCGAGCTTAAAGCAGACTATGCCCAAAGCCGAGAAACACATCTCCAAAAGCAATTAGAAAAGCCTTATGTATCCTTAGCAGATAGTCGGGCACAAAAACCCACAATCAATTGGGAAGAATACACGCCAACCAAACCTGCGTTCTTAGGCACCAAAGTATTCGATAATTTCGATTTAGAAGAGCTCGTGCCCTACATCGATTGGACACCCTTTTTCCATACTTGGGAATTGAGAGGAGCCTATCCACGAATTTTAAGTGATGAAATAGTGGGCACCGAAGCTACCAACCTATTTGCCGATGCGCAAAAATTATTAAAACGTATAGTTGCAGAAAAACGCTTTACCGCAAAAGGCGTCATTGGATTTTGGGAAGCACATGCACAAGGAGACGATGTGATTTTAGAAGATGGCACAAAACTGCACTTTTTACGCCAACAAGCAGAAAAGCCTGCGGGTGAACCCTACTACTGTTTAGCTGATTTTATAGCCCCACAAACTAGTGAGAAAACCGATTACATAGGTGCTTTTGCGGTGAGCACCGGTTTTGGTTGCGACGAATTGGCTCAAGAATTTGAAGCACAGCAAGACGATTACCACAGCATTATGACCAAAGCACTAGCCGACCGCTTGGCAGAGGCCTTTGCAGAAAAAATGCACGAATTGGTTCGTACGCAATATTGGGGCTATGCACCAAACGAAGGATTAGATAAAGAAGCTTTAATCAAGGAAAAATACCAAGGCATACGGCCGGCTCCGGGTTATCCGGCCTGCCCAGATCATACAGAAAAAACAATGCTGTTTAATTTATTACAAGCGCAGAAAAATACCGGCATTACGCTCACCGAAAGCCTAGCCATGTATCCAACAGCAGCAGTAAGTGGCTATTATTTTGCGCATCCGCAAGCCCGTTACTTTGGCCTCGGAAAAATAACTCAGGAGCAAGTAAGCGATTACGCTCAAAGAAAAAACTGCAGCATAGAAGAAGCCGCAAGGTGGCTTAGCCCAAATTTAGCCTACTAGAAAATGAAAATTACCGAACATATTAAAAATGCCAAAGGCAAAACTCTATTTTCTTTCGAATTATTACCACCGGTAAAGGGGAATAGCATTAAAGGCATTTACGATGCCATTGATCCGCTGATGGAATTCAATCCGCCTTTTATTGATGTAACCTACCACCGTGAAGATTATATCTACAAAGAACGTGAAGACGGCTTGTTGGAAAAGGTTTCGTACCGCAAACGCCCGGGTACCGTAGCTATTTGTGCAGCCATTATGAACCGCTATAAAGTAGACGCCGTACCGCACCTTATTTGTGGTGGTTTTACCAAAGAGGAAACTGAAAATGCGCTTATAGATTTGCAGTTTTTGGGCATTGATAATGTATTGGTATTACGTGGCGATGCCCGCAAAGCCGACGCCACCTTTGTGCCTACACCCGGTGGACATGCGTATGCTAGTGGATTATTAAAACAGGTAACTCAAATGAATCAGGGTAAATACTTACACCAAGAACACGACGATACCTTTAAAACAGATTTTTGTATTGGTGTTGCCGGCTATCCAGAAAAACATTTCGAATCGCCGAACCTGAAAACCGATTTTAAATACCTAAAAAAGAAAGTAGATCTGGGTGCCGATTTTATTGTTACCCAGATGTTTTACGACGTGCAAAAATACATCGACTTTGTAGAGCAGTGCCGCAAAAACGACATTCATGTGCCTATTATTCCGGGACTAAAACCCATCACTTCCTCTAAACAATTAGTGAGTCTACCCAAACTCTTTCACATTGATGTACCCGAAGCCTTGAGTGAGGCAGTGAGTAGCTGCAAATCGGAAGCAGAAGTGAAAGAAGTGGGTATAGAGTGGATGATTCATCAAGGTAAAGAATTGGTAAAAATTGGCGCTCCAGTACTTCATTTTTACACCATGAGTAACCCAGGGCCCACTAAAAAAATTGCCGAAGCTATATTTTAAATTCCGAATAGGTACAGAGCCGCTTGTTTTCGTATTTTTGTTGAAATAGCATTGTGAAAGGACTCGTCATCAAATCAACCGGAAGCTGGTACCAGATTCAAACCGAATCTGGAGATAATGTGGCGTGTCGCATTCAAGGAAAATTTCGTTTAAAAGGGATTAAAACCACCAACCCCATTGCTGTAGGCGACTGGGTAGATGTGGAGCTCGAACCCGACCAAGAAACGGGCATCATTACCCAGTTACACGAACGCAAAAACTACATCATTCGTAAATCGGTAAACCTTTCTAAACAGGCACAAATTATTGCAGCCAATCTCGATCAAGCTTTTTTAGTCGTTACGTTAGCCTCTCCAAGAACCTCATTGGGTTTCATCGATCGTTTTTTGGTTACCGCCGAAGCCTACGATATTCCGGCCAAAATCATTTTTAATAAACTCGATTTATTTAGTGAGGAAGGCTTAGAAATTTTAGCCGAATACAAACAAATTTATACCCAATTGGGCTATGCCTGTTACGAAGTGTCGGCGCTAGAAGGTACCAACATTAGCCAAATACAAGCCTTACTAAAAGATAAAGTGAGCCTCATAAGCGGGCATTCGGGTGTTGGAAAATCGACTTTAATTAATGCCTTATTACCCGATGCCGATGTAAAAACCGGTGCCATATCCGATTGGAGCGATAAAGGCCAACATACCACCACCTTTGCGGAAATGCATCCGCTACCGTTTGGTGGATTTTTGATTGATACACCAGGCATTCGGGAATTGGGCGTATTTGATCTTTCGCCTCAAGAACTTGGTCGTTTATTCCCCGAATTTAGAGCACGTATGAGCGATTGTAAATTTCACAATTGCCAACACATTAATGAACCCGGCTGTGCGGTACTCAAAGCCTTAGAAGCCGGCTACATAGAGCCCAGCCGATACGATAGTTATTTAAGCATGTACCACGGAAACGAAACCCGAGCATAAATGAGAGCTGTTATTCAACGAGTAAGCCAAGCCTCTTGCACCGTAGAGGGAACCATTACCGGGCAAATTGAGGCCGGTTTTTTAGTATTGCTAGGCATTGAAGATGCCGATACCACTGAAGATGCGATGTGGTTGGCCCAAAAAATAGCCAACATGCGGGTTTTTTCTGACGAAAAAGGCTTAATGAACCTCGGCCTTGCCGACATCAAAGGCCGCATCTTATTAATTTCTCAATTCACGCTTTTTGCGCAAACAAAAAAGGGAAACCGCCCCGGTTTTACCCGTGCTGCCCGACCAGAGACCGCCATTCCTTTATATGAATTCATGAAAAGCGAATTAGAAAAGCAAACCACTACTGCCGTAGAAACGGGCATTTTTGGCGCCGATATGAAAATTAGTTTGCTAAACGATGGACCGGTAACCATTGTAATGGATACCAAAAACAAAGAATAAAAATGACCATAGAAGAAGCACAAGCCACCGTAGACCAATGGATTAAAACTACCGGCGTTCGGTATTTTAACGAACTTACCAATACTGCCATTTTAATGGAAGAGGTAGGCGAAGTGGCCCGCATTATGGCCCGGAAATATGGTGAACAATCGTTTAAAAACGCTGAAGAAGAGGCGAAACTAGCCGATGAATTGGCCGATGTATTGTTTGTGCTCATTTGCTTGGCCAACCAAACAGGCATTAACCTGACTGAAGCCTTAGCACAAAATCTCGAAAAAAAAACGAAGAGAGATACCACTAGGCATCGGGATAATGAAAAGCTGAAACTTTAAACCAATTTCACCAAACGATCCCCATCTAAAACCGGAATGCTATTCACTACATCGATTTGTAGGCAAAAGGCAATATCTGCCTCAATATTCAATTCTTTAAGCCGTTCGCTATGCGATGTTTTTTTCATAAACTCGGCCAAATTTCCTTTAGCCAATTCGTACAAATCGGCCACTAAAATAGCCGCATCATCTAGTTTATAAACATCGGTTTGTAAATGATAAGCTACTGCTCCGGCAAATAAACTATCTTCTAAATTCACCTTGTTTTTCCAACCGGCACAAAGCAATAATACATCGTGAGGTTGTGTTTTTAACCAGGTACTCAACGCACCTAAGTTTAAAAAAGAGCCAATCACCACTTTTTTTGCTTCGCGGCTTTCGTTAATGGCATGGGTTCCGTTGGTGGTAGTAAGTACAATGGTCTTGCCGGCTACTTTTTCGGCCGTGTAGGAAAAGGGTGAATTGCCAAAATCGAAGCCTAGCACTACTTCTCCATTGCGTTCGGCAGCTAATAAATAGTCGGTATCTGCATACGAACGGCAAGCCTCTACCGAAGCAACCGGAATAATGGCTTCGGCACCGTTGGCTAGGCCATAGCACATAGATGAGGTGGCTCTAAAAATATCAATAACCACCACAATGCTTTCGCGAATGTCGTGTAAATGTAATAGCGCCGGACTAAGGCAAACGTCTAATTTCCGTTGCTGCATACCTATCCTTTGTAAAATGGGAATTTAACTACTTGTGCTTTCACCAAATTTTCGCGAATGTTGATGAAGATTTCGGTGTCTTCTTTCGCAAAATCGCTTTGCACATAGCCCAAACCAATGGCTTTTTGCAATGAAGGCGATTGCGTTCCGGAAGTTACTTTCCCAATAACTTTTCCGCTAGCATCGCAAATCTCGTAATCGTGACGAGGAATGCCCCGGTCTATCATTTCAAAGCCTACCAATTTCTGTTTTAATCCGGCTTCTTTTTGAGCAGCTAAATTGCTCGAATTCACAAAATCTTTGGTGAATTTGGTAATCCAACCCAAGCCAGCTTCTAGTGGCGAAGTGCTATCATCAATATCGTTTCCGTATAAACAAAAACCCATTTCTAAACGCAAGGTATCGCGGGCACCCAAACCAATAGGCTGAATGCCGAAGGGAGCACCAGCTTCGAAAATGGCTTTCCAAATTTTATCGGCATGCTCGTTATCAAAATACAATTCAAAACCACCGGAACCGGTATAACCCGTAGCCGAAATGACTACATTTTCTACCCCGGCAAAGGTGCCTTTCACAAAAGTGTAATATTCCATGGCAGCTAAATCGGTATCGGTTAACGATTGTAATGCTTGAGCTGCCTTAGGACCTTGTACCGCTAATAAAGAGGTCCGATCAGAAATGTTTTTCATATCTACACCGAAATTGTTAAACTTCGAAATCCAGTCCCAATCTTTTTCAATGTTAGACGCATTTACCACCAACATGTAGGTTTTTTCATCCATGCGATATACCAATAAATCATCTAGAATGCCGCCTTGCTCGTTCGGTAAGCACGAATATTGCACCTTCCCGTCGTATAATTTAGAGGCATCGTTAGAGCATACTTTTTGTATCAACTCTAAGGCCCCTTCGCCTTTTAAAATAAATTCGCCCATGTGGCTTACATCAAATACGCCTACGGCCGTACGCACGGTTTCGTGTTCGGCGTTAATGCCCACATATTGTACAGGCATGTTGTATCCGGCAAAAGGAACCATTTTGGCACCTAAAGCAATATGGGTATTGGTTAAAGCGGTGTTTTTCATGAGCGATAAATTTGTGCGAAAATACGAAAAAGCGGTGAAGCCTTAGCCAAAAATAGATAACTGCGGATCAGACACTTTAAATGTTCGGCGGTGGTAAGGAGAAAAACCGTGTTTTAATACTGCTTCGCGATGTTTGGCGGTTGGATAGCCCTTATTATTCAGCCAATCGTATTGCGGAAATTCAGCGGCCAATTGGTCCATATACTCATCGCGGTAGGTTTTAGCCAAAATAGAAGCCGCCGCAATAGAAAAAAAGCGACCGTCACCTTTAACCATGCATTCGTGTGGAGTCTCTTGGTATTTCTTAAACCGATTGCCGTCTACCAAAATAAATTCGGGGCGTAGGCTAAGTTGGTCTAATGCTCGGTGCATGGCCAAAATAGAGGCTTGCAGGATATTTATTTTATCAATTTCGGCATGATCTACCTGGGCCACGGCAAAGGCCAGGGCCTGCTCTTCTACCACCTTACGCAACTCGAAGCGTTGTTTATCTGTTAATTGTTTAGAATCGTTTAGTAAAGGATGCTCGAAATTGCGGGGCAAAATAACTGCTGCGGCAAATACTGGACCGGCCAAGCAACCACGACCGGCCTCATCGCAACCGGCTTCAATTAATTTATCTTGGTGGTAGGCTAAAAGCATTGCTTGAAGATAGAAAAAAATTAGCCGACGAGATTGGTTTAGCCACTATAAATTGGGTATTATTGTGCTAATGAGCGAAGAAGTAGCCAAAGAACGAATTATTTTAGGGATTGACCCTGGCACCAACATTTTGGGTTACGGCCTTATTAAGGAGGTGAAATCGAACATGGAACTGCTTACCATGGGCGTTATCCGCTTAGACGATTTAACCGACCATCCGCTGAAATTACAACGTATTTTTGAGCGCACCTTGGCCATTATTGACGAATATCACCCCGATTGCTTGGCCATTGAAGCTCCTTTTTATGGCAAAAACGTGCAAGTAATGCTCAAATTAGGCAGAGCCCAAGGCGTAGCGATGGCGGCAGGGCTAGCCCGCGATTTGGCCATCATAGAGTATTCGCCCCGTAAAATAAAACAAGCCATTACCGGCAATGGAAATGCCAGCAAAGAACAAGTGGCAGCCATGCTTAAAACCTTATTAAAATTTACAGAAAAGCCTGAATTTTTAGATGCCACCGATGGCTTGGCTGTAGCCGTTTGCCATGCTTTTCAACGAAATGATGCTGGCGACAGCGGGAAAAGTTATTCGGGTTGGGCGGCTTTTGCCAAAGCCAATGAGAAACGAATTAGCTAAGTGCTGCTCTAATTTTTTGAGCCGTTTCGGCCAATTGCTCGGCGCTTGGGTTCAGTTTTTCGCGGCTAAAATTCATATCGCTTACCGCATTCATCGGAATTAAATGTACGTGCGCATGCGGCACTTCTAAACCAATAACCGATACGCCTACTTTTTTGCAAGGAATGGCTTTTTTAACACCTTCGGCTACAATTTTTGCAAAAATCAGCAGGCCAGCGTAGGTTTCGTCGTCTAGATCAAAAATATAATCTACCTCCTTTTTCGGAATGACCAATACATGGCCCTCAACTAAGGGGTTAATATCCAAAAAAGCTAAAAAATCATTAGTTTCAGCAACTTTGTGGGCAGGTATTTCTCCAGAAATTATTTTTGAAAAGATGCTCATGTTAGCGGCTAATTTCTATAATCTCGAATGTAACTTTTCCGGCCGGAATGCTTACCTCTACTTTATCGCCAACAGATTTACCTAATAAGCCTTGAGCAATAGGCGATTTTACAGATATTTTACCTGTTTTTAAATCCGCTTCGCTTTCTGGAACCAATTGATAAGTCATTTCGGCACCGTTATTTGTATTTTTAATTTTCACGATAGAAAGCGCCAATACTTTCGACACATCTAATTTCGATTCATCGATAATACGGGCATTGGCCAATACGTTTTTTAGCTTCGAAATTTTGCTTTCGTGGTGGCCTTGGGCCTCTTTTGCGGCATCGTATTCGGCATTTTCAGACAAATCACCTTTATCTCTAGCTTCGGCTATGGCTTTAGCAATTTGCGCACGACCTTCTGTACACAATTCGTGTAATTCTTGTTTCAGCTTTTCTATACCTTCTTTGGTATAATACGTAATCTCTGCCATGTCATTAAAATTGGGGTTCTACTAAAAACAAACAAGACTATGTCGACAGGGCCGATATAGTCTTGTTTGGTATGTACGAAGATAAAGTTAGCTACTTAGATTTGCAAATTTTTTAACTTCTCAGCCAACACCTCCGATAATTTTCGGTACGATTCTTGGGTCCAACCGGCCACATGCGGACTTAAGAGTACATTGCTTTGCGCCAGTAATTCAGCGTACCAAACCTCCTCTCCCAAAGCTGGAAATTTTTCGGTTTCTAACACATCTAAACCGGCACCCAGCACTTTACCTTCTTTTAAGGCTTTAACGAGGGCATTTGTATCTAGCACTTCGCCTCTGGCGGTATTTAATAAGAATATGGGTTTGCGGAAATGGTGTAAATACTCTTGATTGACCAAGTGTTTGGTTTCTCGGGTAAGGGGTACATGTAAACTAAGCACATCGCTGTGTTTTACTATTTCTTCCATGCTTACCTCTTTAGCAAAAGCATCAGAAAACCCCGTTTTATACTTATCATAGGCTAGTACCTGAACGCCAAAACCTTGTAATTTTTGTGCAAAGGCTTGGCCCATGTGGCCATAACCAATAATGCCTACGGTGCGGCCCTTCAGTTCCCAACCTCGGTTGGCCTCTCTGTCCCAAACGCCAGTTCGAATCTGCATATCGGCTTGGCGGAACTTATTTAGTAAAGCCAATAACATACCCACGGCATGTTCGCCCACCGCATCGGCATTGCCCTCGGGGGCATTGATGCATTTAATGCCTTTAGCTTTCGCATAGGCTTCATCTATATTATCCATTCCGGCACCGGCACGTGCAATCCATATTAAGTTTGGTGCAGCATCTAATAGTTCCCGATCTACCTGAAACTTGGTGCGAATGGCCAAGCCATCATATTCTTTAATAGAGGCTAGGGTTTGTTCACGAGTAAATAAAGGCTCATCACTTACCACATAACCCAATGCTTCTGCTTCTTGTTTAAAAAGCGGATGCAAATCATCTACAATTAAGAGGCGTTTAGTGAGCATTGGCGGCTTGAATTAACTGGGTTAAAAATACAAAATCGGCTACGGTTAAACGCTCCGCTCTCAATTCTAGCAAAGGTTCATCGGCCGCTAATTTATCTTTGGCAACAATACCCGATAAGGCATTGCGCAAGGTTTTACGACGTTGGTTAAAGCCGGCTTTTACCACTTTCCAAAAAAGCTGTTCGTCGCAATCCAGCGCACGCACCTCGTTTCTAGTAAGGCGAATAACCGCCGATAATACTTTGGGTGGTGGATTAAACACCCCAGCTTTCACCGTAAATAAATACTCTACGGTAAAATAGGCTTGCAAAAACACACTTAAAATGCCGTATTCTTTACTCCCGGCTTTAGCCGCACAACGCTCTGCAACCTCTTTCTGAAACATGCCCACCACTTGCCGTACTTGCTGCCTATTATCTAAAACTTTGAATAAAATTTGCGAAGAAATATTATAGGGGAAATTGCCAATAATAGCTAGTGGGCCCTCGGTAATGGTAGAAAAATCGTAGGCTAAAAAATCGCCGGAAATAATTCGGGGACCAGCCTCGGGGTATTTTTTATGTAAAAAAGCTATCGATTCGGTGTCTATATCAATCAAATAGGTTTCAAAAGTTTTTTGTTGAAATAAAAAATCGGATAAAATGCCCATACCTGGCCCTACCTCTAACACGTGTTGTACCGATTCGGACAGCTGCAGGCTGTTCACAATTTTCTCGGCAATATTTTTGTCGGTTAAAAAGTGTTGTCCTAATTGTTTCTTGGCTCTTACCAAACTCATTGGGCGTAAATTTGAGGCAAAATAAGCAAAGTTTAGGCAGTATTTGACGAACATTCGGGCCAAATCCGTAATTTGCACCAAAATTCGATGAAATTCGAAGGAACGTATGAGCGATAAAATCAAAATAGGAATTTCCATTGGCGATGTAAACGGCATCGGTTTAGAAGTGATTATCAAAACTTTAGTAGATAAACGCATCCTAGATTATTGCACGCCCATTGTATATGGCCAAACCAAGGTGGCTTCCTTTCATCGTAAAACCATGGGAATTGATGATTTCAGCTTCAACGTAATTAACCAAGCCGCCGATGCGCATCACCGCAGAGCCAACATGATTAATTGTTGGGAAGAAGATGTGAAAATTGATTTGGGCGAAGCCAACGAAACCGGCGGAAAATATGCTTTCTTATCACTAGAACGAGCTACCAACGATTTAATAGCCGGCGAAATTGATGCCCTGGTTACCGCTCCTATTAACAAACAAAACATTCAGAGTGAGGCCTTCACCTTTGCAGGGCATACCGAATACATTCAAACCAAAGCTGGCGCCTCCGATTCGCTCATGCTCTTAATGGGCGAAGATTTACGAGTGGGCGTAGTTACCGGCCACGTGCCCTTGAGCGAAGTGCCCAAAAGCATAACCAAAGAGAAAATTTTAAGCAAATTAGCGCTCATTAACCAAAGTTTAAAAAGCGATTTTTGGATTGAAAAACCCAAAATTGCCGTATTGGGCCTCAACCCACATGCCGGCGATTCTGGCTTATTGGGCAAAGAAGAAGAAAACATCATTGCACCGGCCATTGCCGAAGCGAATAAAAACGGGTTATTGGCCTTTGGACCTTACCCCGCAGACGGCTTTTTTGCCAACCAAAGCTGGAAAAAGTTTGATGCCGTATTGGCCATGTACCACGATCAAGGCTTAATTCCTTTTAAACAACTGGCTTTTCACCAAGGCGTAAACTTTACAGCCGGTTTGCCGGTGGTACGCACCTCTCCCGATCATGGAACCGCTTATGATTTAGCTGGAAAAAACGAGGCCGATGCAGGCTCGTTCCGCGAAGCCCTATTTGCAGCCATTCATATTGTGAAGAATCGCAGGGAAAATGCCACTTTAACGGCCAAACCCTTAAAGGTGAGCAAGCTTTCTAGAGATCGCGATTAAGCGCCCATAGCCTTTTTCCAAAAAACTGTTTCCGCTTAGAATAATTTTTCCTAAATTTGCAGGCTTAACTGTCGTGCTTTGAAATTTTTACAGCAATACCGAATTCCATTCTCCGGCCTTAAAATCGGGAAACATATGTTTGAATACGAGATAAACGAACAATTTTTTAAAGAATTTGAGTATTCACTAGTACAAAAAGGCTCCCTGAAAGTAGCCCTCGAATTTGATAAACAAGAAACCATGCTGGTGCTTAATTTTCGAATTGATGGCGAAGTATTTCAGAACTGCGATGTGTGTTTGGCCGATTTTCCAACACCATTGCACTTAGAACAGCAAGAAATTGTAAAGTTTAGCAACGATGAACTGTTAGAAGACAACGTTGACGAACTGATTGTACTAAACAAAAACGAGAACGAAATAGATGTATCCGCTTTAATTTACGAATACATTATGCTAGGCGTTCCTACGTTTAACCGCTGTAAAGAAGAAGGAAAAACGACCTGGTGCGACGCAGAAATGCTAGAAACGCTGAAAAAATTGGCAGCACCAGAAGAAAAAACAGAAGAAGTGGCCGACCCTCGTTGGGAAGCCTTAAAAAATATTACTAACAAGAATAAATAACAGGAAGCTATGGCACATCCAAAACGGAAAATCTCCAAATCAAGAAGAGATAAAAGAAGAACGCATTACAAAGCAGAGGCTCCAACCCTGTTTACTTGCAAAACAACTGGTGCAGTGCACTTACCTCACCGTGCATACAACGTTGATGGCAATTTGTATTACAGAGGTAAATTAGTAATCGAAAACACCAGCATCGCTTAAGTTTAATTTTCTAAAATGAAAATTGGCTTAGATTTTATGGGTGGAGATTATGCTCCCAAAGCTACTGTTTTGGGTGCTATTGCAGCCCAGCAAGTCTTATCCCCCGATCAAAAAATTGTATTGTTTGGCGATACCGAGCAAGCGCTCCCTATTTTAGCCGAACAGCAAATTGATGCCTCGTGCTTTGAATTTGTTCATTGCACCGAAGTAATTAGTATGGGCGAACACCCCACTAAAGCCATCACTCAAAAACCAAATTCCAGCATTTCTGTTGGTTTTCAATACCTAAAAGAAGGAAAAATTGATTCTTTTGCCTCGGCCGGAAACACCGGAGCCATGTTAGTGGGCTCCATGTTTAGCGTACGAGCCATTGAAGGCGTGCAACGCCCAGCCATTGCCACCAATGTACCCAAACTAAAAAACGGGTTCGGCATTATGCTCGATGTAGGTGCCAACGCCGATTGCAAACCAGAAGTATTGGCCCAATTTGGCGTTTTGGGAAGCATTTTTGCAGAAGCCGTATATGGCATTAGCAATCCAAAAGTGGGCTTAATGAACATTGGCGAAGAAGAAGAAAAAGGCAACTTAGTAAGCCAAGCGGCTTTCCCGCTCTTAAAAGATCAAAAAAACATCAATTTTATAGGAAATATTGAAGGTAGAGATTTATTTAACGAGAAAGCCGATGTAATTGTGTGCGATGGCTTTACCGGAAACGTAATGCTTAAACTAGCCGAAACCTTCTATATCCTCACCCTTAAAAAAGGTTTCAAAGACGAGTTTTTCGATCGCTTTAACTACGAACAATACGGAGGCAGCCCTATTTTAGGAGTAAATGCCCCGGTAATTATAGGTCACGGTATTTCTAGCCCAGAGGCCATAAAAAACATGATTTTGCTTTCAAAAACCATGATTGAGTCGAAATTAGTCGACAAAATTAAGGCAGCCTTCACTTCATAAACATTCCTTTATGCAACAAATTCGTGCGGCCATTACCGCAGTAAACGCCTATGTTCCCGAGTATGTTTTAAGCAATGTCGAACTCGAAAAAATGGTGGATACCAACGACGAATGGATTGTAAGTAGAACCGGTATTAAAGAACGTCGCATTTTAAAAGGCAAAGGCCTAGGCACTTCCGATATGGCTGTACCTGCCGTTGAAGGTTTGCTTAAAAAAAGAGGCATTGCAGCCGAAGAAATTGACCTGATTATTTTTTGTACCACCACCCCCGATATGCCCTTCCCGGCATCGGCCAATATTTTAGCCGATAAAATTGGGGCTATAAATGCCTGGGGCTTCGATTTAAATGCCGCTTGCTCGGGCTTTATTTATGGTTTAACCACCGGTTCGCAATTCATAGAATCGGGTAAACACCAGAAAGTATTGGTAGTAGGGGGCGATAAAATGTCGTCTATCATCAACTACGAAGACCGTGCCACCTGCATTATTTTTGGCGATGGCTGCGGAGCTGTATTACTAGAACCCAATACCGAGGGTTTGGGCATACAAGATGCCATTCTGAAAAGCGATGGTTCGGGCGGACAATATTTAAACATGAAAGCCGGCGGATCGGCCAATCCGGCTAGCCACGAAACTGTAGATGCCAAAGAGCACTATGCCTACCAAGAAGGCCAAGCCGTATTTAAGTTTGCTGTAACCAATATGGCCGATGTAGCCGCAGAAATTATGGAACGCAACCAATTAACGGCCGATGATGTAGCTTGGCTGGTTCCGCATCAAGCCAATAAACGCATTATTGATGCAACGGCGAACCGCATGGGCGTTGGTCCAGAAAAAGTAATGGTAAATATTGAGCAGTATGGCAATACCACCAACGGTACTATTCCGTTATGCTTAAACGATTGGGAATCGAAATTAAAAAAAGGCGATACCCTTATTTTAGCCGCTTTTGGCGGTGGTTTTACCTGGGGTTCGGTATACCTAAAATGGGCATATTAACCAAAGAAAAGCTATTTGAAATAATTATCTTAAATTTGACCCCAAGAAAGTTTAATAAATTGATTTAATAAGAAAAAAATGGATATTAAACAGATTCAAGATCTCATCAAATTTGTGCACAAATCAGGTGTAAATGAGGTTTCTATCGAAGAAAACGATTTTAAAATTACCATAAAGACCAATCAGGCTCCTACCGTGGTAACGGCTTCCATTCCGGCAGCAGCACCCCTGGCGGCAGCGCCTGCTCCTGTGGCAGCAGCGCCCGTAGCAGCAGCAGCACCGGCAGTTAGCGAATCTGATAACTATATGACCATTAAATCGCCCATGATTGGTACGTTTTACCGCTCGGCTAGCCCAGATAAACCATCCTTTGTGAACGTGGGCGACGAAATTAAAGCTGGCCAAGTATTGTGCGTGGTAGAAGCCATGAAATTATTCAATGAAATTGAAGCAGAAATTTCAGGTCGCATTGTAAAAGTATTGGTAGACAATGCCAGCCCAATCGAATACGATCAGCCTTTGTTTTTAGTAGAACCCGTATAAGTTCATCGTAAATCTGTATTAAAACCGATTAACGAACCGATAACGCTATTCTCATGTTCAAAAAGATATTAATTGCCAACCGTGGCGAAATTGCCCTACGCATCATTCGTACCTGTAAAGAAATGGGTATTAAAACCGTAGCCGTGTACTCTACCGCCGATCGTGAAAGTTTACACGTACGTTTTGCAGACGAAGCGGTATGTATTGGCCCACCACCCAGCAAAGATTCGTATTTAAGTATTCCGAACATTATCTCGGCAGCCGAGTTAACCAATGCCGATGCTATACACCCAGGATATGGATTTTTATCTGAAAACGCTAAATTTTCTGCTATTTGCCAAGATTACGGTATTAAATTTATTGGCGCCACACCCGACCAAATTAACGGCATGGGCGATAAAGCCTCGGCTAAAGAAACTATGAAAAAAGCCGGTGTGCCCACCATACCCGGATCAGAAGGTTTATTAAGCGATGTAGCCCAAGGCATCACAATTGCGAACGAAATTGGCTATCCGATAATTTTAAAGGCAACTGCCGGTGGTGGTGGCCGCGGAATGCGGGTAGTTTGGAAAGACGAAGAATTTGAAAACGCTTGGGATAGTGCCCGCCAAGAATCGGGAGCCGCTTTTGGTAACGACGGATTATATCTTGAAAAGTTTATTGAAGATCCACTTGCTGAGCAAATTATCTATGCAAGTCTTAAAGCTGGAGATACAATTTTAATGGATTTAGAAGAAGGCAAAGAGGAATTATCAGTTGTTATTAAAAAACAAAAGACAGGTAAGAAGTCTGATTGATAATTCAGCTTATAACTTAGCGTTTAAATACTATTTCCTCATTTTCTAAACGGAATCTTGGGCCCCAAATTCCTTCTTCTGTGCCAAGGCCAACTGAGATAATCATGTTTATTTCCGCTCCTCGTGGAAGATTAAGCGCTTTTTTTACGCGTTTCTCATCAAAACCTTCCATTGGGCAAGAATGAAATCCCTCTGCTGCAATTGAAAGCATGAATGTTTGTGCTGCGAGCGCGCAAGATTTATGAACCATTATACGCTGGTTGGCAGTGCCTCCAGTTCTGAAAAATGGTTTTCTGAGGCCCATTGTAAAGCTAATTATTCTTCGAATTGACGACATTATTCCAAATCCATCATTCATATAGAGCAAAGGCATTACTTTTTTGTAATAATTTATTCCACCTTTTTGTAGTTTATTAGGTTCGCCTTCTATTGTTTGTTCTATTCGCTTGTAATTCCATTCAGCTCGACTTCTCCATTTGTCTTTACGTGTTACAAAAACAACCATTTCTTTTGCTGTTTTTGCAGCTAATTGATCTAAGCACAGGGGAATAAATTTCTCTAATTCTTCTTTTGAATGAATCCAATAAAATTCCCATAATTGCATGTTGCTGCTATTGGGAGATAATGCTGCGCGCTCAATACTTTTTTGAATAACTTCATTCGGTACTTCAATATTGGGATCAAACTTTCGATTTGACCTTCTGAAATTTACAATTTTATCAAATTCCTTAGAAAACATACTTTATTTTTAGCGTCCAAAGTTCAGTATATTTTTTAAATAGCATCTTTATTTTCTCTCAATTGTGACAAATAAATAATAGTAAGTGAAGTTCTGACACTTTTACATTCAATTTTAGAAAATTTATGACACCTTGTCTCAGTTTCAAGATTGGCAGTATCTTTGAAAGCAAAAGACTCAAAATAGTATTATGTCAAAAAAACAACAAAAAGTCACTGAAGCTGCAGAAGTCACAAATCCTGAAGCTGAACAAATAGAACAAGTTATTCCTGAGAAATTAGAGCCAACGCATGAAGAAAAATATGCTGAATTAAACGATCGTTTTCTGCGTTTATACGCTGAATTTGAGAACTTTAGAAGACGTACAAATAAAGAGCATTTAGAATTAATTTC
>ENA-OUVC01000526-OUVC01000526.1-marine-metagenome-genome-assembly--contig:-NODE-526-length-25211-cov-4.011936_pt1 | contig 25211 bp, 21 predicted proteins | sample MGYA00248622_ERZ508571 | MGnify/ENA primary metagenome ERZ508571 (study PRJEB26236, sample SAMN06267175) | marine metagenome | isolation source: Columbia River Estuary | place: USA:Columbia River Estuary... | reverse complement strand
TCTTTGCGTTCTGTTGAACGCGCAGTCCGTGGCGAAATGATTCGCCATGCAGAGCTATTAAATGCTGGGGGACGAGTAGTTCAAGAGACTCGTCACTTCCAAGAGGACACAGGTTTAACTCGCTCTGGTCGTTCGAAGGAGCAAGCAGAGGATTACCGTTACTTCCCAGAGCCAGATTTAGTTCCAGTTGCACCAGATGCAACTTGGATTGAAAAACTTCGCAAACAATTACCAGAAAAACCAGCAGATCGCAGGAAGAGATTGCAAACTGCATGGGGTGTGCCAGATAAAGAGATGGCAGCAATGATTAATGCCGAATTACTCGACACAGTTGAAGAGACAGTTTTATTGGGATCAGATCCAACCAAAGCAAGATCTTGGTGGTTAGGTGAGGTTTCAAGAATTGCAAATGATCGTGCGGTTTCGCCAACTGAGTTAATTTCCGTTAAAGATGTTGCGCAAATAATTGAACTAATCACACAAGGAGAGTTGACTGATAAATTAGCTCGTCAAGTCGTTGAAGGCGTAATTGCTAAAGAGGGTTCACCAAGTGAGGTAATTACAAAACGTGGACTTAAGGTTGTCTCAGATGATTCTCAACTTATGAAGGCGATCGAAGCAGCGATTGCTGCTGCTCCTGATACAGCTGAAAAGGTTCGTGGTGGCAATATTCCAGCAGCTGGTGCGCTAATTGGCGCAGTGATGAAATTAACTGGCGGTCAAGCCGATGCGGCTAAGGTGCGTGAACTATTACTAAAGCATTTAGGGCAATAAACTAATCCCATGAGCGAAAAAAATCCGCCAAACAAGATGAAGCCAAGATCTGGCTTAGTCACCGATGGTATGGAGCGCGCACCTGCAAGAGGAATGCTTCGCGCAGTTGGTTTTAAAGATGAAGATTTTGCTAAACCTCAAATCGGAATTGCATCCTCTTGGAATGAGATCACTCCTTGTAATTTATCTTTAGATAGATTGGCAAAAGCTTCTAAGAAGGGCGTAATTGAAGCTGGCGGTTTTCCAATGCAATTTGGAACCATCTCAGTCTCTGATGGAATTTCAATGGGACATGAAGGAATGCATTTTTCACTTGTCTCACGTGAGGTAATTGCTGATTCAGTTGAAACAGTTATGCAAGCAGAGCGCCTAGATGGCATGGTTACATTTGCCGGTTGTGATAAATCATTGCCAGCAATGATGATGGCTGCAGCAAGAATGGATGTGGCATCAGTATTTGTCTACGCCGGATCTACTATGCCTGGCAAAGTAGATGGCCGAGATGTAACAATCATTGATGCATTTGAAGCAGTTGGTGCATGCGCTAGAGGATTAATCTCTCAAGATGAGGTAGATAAAATTGAAAGAGCTATCTGCCCGGGTGAAGGTGCATGCGGTGGTATGTACACCGCAAACACAATGGCAGCAGTAGGAGAGGCAATTGGTTTATCACTTCCAGGTTCAGCCTCCCCACCATCAATTGATCGACGTCGAGATGATTACGCAGTTAAATCAGGAGCAGCAGTTGTTGAGTTAATTCGAAAGGGAATTACAACTAGACAAATTCTTACTAAAAAAGCTTTTGAAAATGCGATCACAGTTGTAATGGCCCTCGGTGGTTCTACAAATGCAGTACTTCACCTACTTGCAATTGCCCATGAGGCAGAGGTTGAGTTAACTTTGGAGGATTTTCACCGAGTTGGAGCTAAGGTGCCACTTCTTGGGGATCTAAAACCATTTGGTAAGTATGTAATGACAGATGTGGACAAAGTTGGCGGTATTCCAGTAATTCTTCGAGCATTACTTGATGCCGGACTTTTACATGGTGATTGTTTAACTGTCACCGGCAAAACCATGGCAGAAAACTTAAAAGACATAACCCCGCCAGATCCCGATGGTGAAATTCTTAAAGCGGTTAAAGATCCACTCTCACTTGGAGGTGGAATTACAATTCTTAAAGGTTCACTAACGCCAGATGGTGCGGTGTGTAAGACAGCTGGTGTTGGCGTGGATGTATTTGAAGGTCCAGCAAAAGTTTTTGAAAGAGAACAAGCAGCAATGGACGCGTTAGAAAATGGATCAATTGTGGCCGGTGATGTTGTAGTTATTAGGTATGAAGGTCCAAAGGGTGGACCAGGCATGCGCGAGATGTTAATGATTACTGGTGCGATAAAAGGTGCCGGTCTAGGTAAATCTGTATTGCTATTAACAGATGGCAGATTCTCCGGTGGTACAACCGGACTTTGTGTCGGACATGTTTCACCTGAGGCAGTAGATGCCGGTCCAATTGCATTTGTGAAAACTGGTGACAAAATAAGAATTGATACTGTTAATCGAACTTTAGATTTATTAGTTGAAGAGTCAGAGATGAATGAGCGAAAGAAAAGTTTTAAACCCCTTGCCCATAAGTATCGTCGCGGGGTATTAGCTAAGTATTCAAAATTAGTTGGTAGCGCCGCCAAGGGCGCGGTCTGCGATTAATACTTTTTCGTTATCTGCTTAGGCTCAAATACTGAGATTGATATCTCAGGAGTTGACTAGCCAACGCACCACCTGCGAAACTAAGCCCATGAACAAGAGCTCACTTATCTCACAAATCGTGATCACATCAGTGGTCGTGGTGATTATTGAGCGTGCGCGCTAACTAGAAAAAGTTAGTTCGCACCCCTCAGATAAAACTGAGGGGTTTTGCTTTAGTAGGGCATATGAATGAGAGAGGAAGCAATGAGCAAGATCAATGGTGCGCAAAGTTTAGTTAACGCACTAGAGGCTGCTGGGGTTGAAGTTATGTTTGGAATCCCAGGGGGCGCGATCCTGCCTGCTTATGATCCAATTTTTGATTCAAAGATTAGACATATATTAGTAAGACATGAACAAGGTGCAGGTCATGCTGCAACTGGTTATGCCCAAGCAACTGGTCGAGTTGGTGTTTGTATTGCCACCTCAGGTCCTGGTGCTACAAATTTAGTAACACCACTTGCTGATGCCCAGATGGACTCTGTTCCAATTGTGGCAATTACTGGGCAGGTTCCATCTGCTGCAATTGGTACCGATGCTTTTCAAGAGGCAGATATTCGCGGCGTTACCATGCCAGTGACTAAACATAATTATTTAATAACTGATCCAGCAGATATCCCGCGGGCAATTGCAGAGGCATTTCATATTGCAAGTACCGGTCGCCCAGGAGCTGTTCTAGTTGATATTGCCAAGGATGCATTGCAGAAAGAGACTACTTTTAATTATCCAAAAACTGTTTCACTAGCTGGTTATAACCCAGTAGTTGAACCAAAACAATCTGCCGTACTAGATGCAGCAGCGTTAATTGCCCAATCTAAAAAGCCTGTGCTCTATGTTGGTGGTGGAGTAATTAAAGCCAATGCTGCAAAAGAGTTAATGCAACTTGCAGAGATTACCGGTGTGCCAGTTGTAACAACTTTAATGGCGCGGGGTGCTTTCCCTGATTCTCATAAGCAACATCTTGGTATGCCAGGTATGCATGGCACAGTTGCTGCAGTTACTGCGCTACAAAAGGCAGATTTATTAATTACCTTAGGTGCTCGATTTGATGACCGAGTTACTGGAAAACTATCTACCTTTGCACCAAAAGCAAAGATTATTCACGCCGATATTGATCCAGCAGAGATTGGTAAGAATCGCCATGCAGATGTTGCATTGGTGGGAGATCTTAAAAATATCTTGCGAGCATTAAATCCTGCTACTAAAGCAGCTCTTGCAAAATCTGCGCCAGATTTAACACCATGGCTTAATGAGGTTTATGGCTGGAGATCAAAGTTTCCACTTGGTTATGACAAACCATCTGATGGCTCTGTCTCACCACAAAATGTAATTGAGCGAATTGGCAAGATCTCAGGTCCTGACACAATATTTACGGCAGGTGTTGGCCAACATCAGATGTGGGCATCCCAATTTATTGGTTATGAAAAGCCAAGAACTTGGCTTAACTCAGGTGGATTAGGAACGATGGGTTATGCAGTACCTGCTGCAATGGGGGCAAAGGTAGGAGCTCCTGACACAACAGTTTGGGCAATTGATGGTGATGGTTGTTTTCAAATGACAAATCAAGAGTTAGTAACTTGTGCAATAAATAATATTCCAATCAAGGTTGCGGTAATTAATAATGAATCACTAGGAATGGTTCGCCAGTGGCAGACTCTGTTTTATAACCAACGTTATTCAAATACCGATCTGCACTCAAAGCGGATTCCAGATTTTAAATTACTAGCTGAGGCGATGGGTTGTGTGGGACTTCGATGTGAGAGGCCTGAGGATGTTGATAAGACAATTGAGGCTGCAATGGAGATTAATGATCGCCCAGTTGTAGTTGATTTTAATGTTCACCGTGATGCAATGGTTTGGCCGATGGTGGCAGCTGGCACATCAAATGATGATATTACTGTTGCCAGATCTATGGCTCCAGTATGGGATTCACAGGAGTTGTAATGGCAATCCACACATTAGCGGTTTTAGTTGAGAACTCACCTGGTGTTCTAGCACGGGTTGCTTCATTGTTTTCTCGTCGTGGTTACAACATTGATTCACTTGCTGTTGGTCCAACTGAGAATCCAAAGGTTTCTCGCATGACTATTGTTTTAAATTTAGATGGACATGCTTTAGATCAAGTGAGCGCGCAATTATTTAAATTAGTAAATGTAATTGGTATCTCTGAGATGAAGGATTCTGATTCACTAAAACGAGAGATCTTATTAGTTAAGGTGGCAAATAATGCTGCTAATAAAGAGATTGCAGGTAAGCATAAGGCGGTAATTTCAGATGAGACAGCATCAACTATCTCAATAGAGGCGGTTGGGCAATCATCTGAGATTGAAGCACTACTTGCAGATTTAAAACCAAATGAAATTCGAGAGTTAGTTCAATCAGGCTTGGTGGCATTAGAGCGGGGCGCCAGTACCTTGGCAGACCGTACGCTAAGCACCATGGGAACTGCTAACGAGTCAGATCCAAATAGTTCCACAGCTGATTACCAAAATTAATTACCACCAAATAAACCAACAGACATAAGGAGAACCACAGTGGCAACGATGTATCACGATGAAGATGCAGATCTAGCAATTATCCAATCTAAAAAGGTTGCGGTAATTGGCTACGGCTCACAAGGACATGCACACGCCTTATCACTTCGTGATAGCGGTGTTGATGTAGTAGTTGGTTTAGCTGATGGTTCTAAATCTCGGGCAAAAGCTGAGGCAGAAGGACTTAAGGTAGCAACAGTTGCAGAGGCAGTTAAGGGCGCTGATGTAATTATGTTGCTAGCACCTGATCATGTGCAGCGCCATATCTATAATGATTCAATTGCACCAAATATAAAAGATGGTGCAGCCTTGTTCTTTGGTCATGGTTTTAATATTCGCTTTGGTTATATCAAGCCATCTGCCAAGGTAGATGTTTGTATGGTTGCACCAAAGGGACCAGGGCATTTAGTTCGCCGTGAGTACACAGCAGGTAGAGGTGTTCCAGTAATTGTTGCAGTAGAACAAGATGCAACTGGAAACGCTTGGCCAATTACTCTCTCATATGCAAAGGCAATTGGCGGCCTACGTGCCGGTGGAATCTTGACTACATTTACTGAAGAGTGTGAGACAGATTTATTTGGCGAGCAATCAGTTCTATGTGGTGGCGCTTCCCAATTAGTTATGTATGGCTTTGAAACTTTAATTGAAGCAGGCTATCAACCAGAGGTTGCCTACTTTGAGTGTTTGCATGAGCTAAAACTTATTGTTGACCTTATGTATGAAGGTGGAATTGCAAAACAACGTTGGTCAGTATCTGACACAGCAGAGTATGGCGATTACATCTCAGGTCCTAGAGTTATTGATCCAAGTGTTAAAGAGAATATGAAGGCAGTACTTGCTGATATTCAATCTGGTTCATTTGCTAAGCGCTTTATTGATGATCAAGATAAAGGTGCTCCTGAGTTTAAATCACTACGCGCAAAGGGTGAAGCACATCCAATTGAGCAGGTTGGTAGAGATCTGCGCAAGCTGATGTCGTGGGTTAAGTCTGATAAAGATGATTACAAAGAAGGAAATGTAGCGCGTGGCTAAACCTGTTGTATTAATTGCTGAGGAGTTAAGTCCTGCGACGATAGATGCGTTAGGGCCTGAGTTTGAGGTACGCAATTGCAATGGCGCAGATCGAGGTGAGTTGCTCACCGCTCTTTCTAAAGGAGTAGATGCGGTATTAATTCGCTCTGCTACCAAGATGGATGCTGAAGCCATTGCAGCTGCACAAGGTTTAAAAGTAATTGCCAGAGCTGGTGTTGGTTTAGATAATGTTGAAATAGCTGCGGCAACTGCTGCGGGTGTAATGGTGGTTAATGCACCAACTTCAAATATTGTCTCAGCCGCTGAGCTTGCAATTGGATTACTACTTGCATCTGCCAGATCAATCTCACCAGCACATGCCGCCCTTCGTAGTGGCAAGTGGGCACGCTCTAAATACACAGGCGCAGAATTATTTGAGAAGACTTTAGGAGTTGTTGGTTTTGGCAAAATTGGGCAATTAGTTGCACACCGAATGCAAGCCTTTGGTATGGAGGTAGTTGCATATGATCCATACCTACAGCCTGCAAGAGCTGCGCAATTAAATGTGAGATTAGTTGAGTTAGATGAGTTACTAAAGGTAAGTGATTTCATAACTATCCACCTACCTAAAACTAAAGAGACCGCTAATTTAATTGGCTCAGAAGCTCTTAAAAAAGTTAAACCATCGGTGAGAATTATTAATGCTGCTCGCGGCGGTGTGTTAGATGAGGCTGCACTTTATGAGGCGTTAAAAAATGGCAAGGTGGCAGGTGCTGGCCTTGATGTCTTTGCTACTGAGCCATGTACTGATTCACCACTATTTACTTTAGATAATGTTGTTGCGACCCCTCACTTAGGTGCATCAACAGATGAGGCACAAGAGCGGGCTGGAATTGCAGTTGCTATATCAGTTCGTAAAGCATTATCTGGTGAGTTAGTTCCTGATGCAGTAAATGTTAAGGGTGGTGCAATTGATCAAGCAGTTCGCCCTGCACTGCCACTAGTTGAGAAATTAGCTCAGGTTGCCACCGCACTTGCAACAGATGTGATCTCATCTATAGATGTTGAAGTACGAGGTGAGATTGCTGCCTTAGATGTTTCAGTACTTTCCACGAGTGCACTAAAGGGCGCACTACTTGCAATGGGAGCTGAGGATGTTACCTATGTAAATGCACCTGCATTAGCTGCTGAGCGCTCCCTTACCTCAAATGTTTCAACAGATACTGAAAGTCCAGATCATCGTAATTTAGTTTCAGTAAGAGCAGCATCTGCTGATGGCACTCAAGTTTTTGTTAGTGGAACTTTGATGGGTATCAAACAGGTTCAAAAGATTGTGGCAATTGATAAGTTAGATCTTGATCTTAAGCCAACTAACAATCTTTTATTCCTGCGCTATACCGACCGCCCTGGTGTAGTTGGTGTAGTTGGAAACTCACTTGGAAAATTAAAGATTAATATTGCCGATATGCAGGTTGGTCGCACCCAAGAGGGCGGCCAGGCACTTATGGCATTAACAGTTGACTCTGCAATTCCTAATGATGTAATTAAGGTTATTACTAAAGAAACTGGTGCATCTTTGGTCCGCTCTGTGAATTTGGCAAGTGAATGAAGAGTTTTAATTTAGCAGTCATACCTGGTGACGGCATTGGACCTGAGGTGGTTGGCGCAGGCCTTAAGGTATTAGATGCGGTTGCTAAAAAATATGATTTAACCTTTAACAAAATAAATTATGAGTTAGGCGCTGCTTATTGGCATAAGACTGGTGAAACCTTGCCTGATTCAGTAATGGCAGAGCTTGCAAAATCTGATGTAATTTTATTGGGCGCGGTAGGAGATCCAACTGTGCCAAGTGGAGTTTTAGAGCGGGGATTGCTTCTTAAATTACGGTTTGCCTTTGAACATTACATAAATCTACGCCCAGCAAAATTATTTCCTGGAGTTATCTCACCAATTGCAAATAACAAGGGTATTGATTTTGTAGTGGTCAGAGAGGGAACTGAAGGTTTATATGTTGGTGCTGGCTCAATAAAGGATGAGGGTACAAAAACCGAGTTAGCAATTGAGGAGTCAATTAATACCTATAAAGGTGTAGAGCGAGTAATCAGAGATGCATTTGGTAGAGCGATGGCACGTCCTCGTAAAAAACTTACCTTAGTTCATAAGAACAATGTATTAACTAGAGCAGGTGGTCTTTGGACTCGAGTATTTAATGAGGTAGCAAAGGATTTCCCAGAAGTTACAACTGATTACTTACATGTTGATGCTGCTTCAATGTTTTTTGTAACCAATCCAGAGCGATTTGATGTAGTGGTGACTGATAATCTATTTGGCGACATTATTACTGATATAGCAGCTGCTATCTGTGGTGGCATTGGACTAGCAGCTAGTGGCAATATCAATCCAACTGGCGCGTTTCCATCTATGTTTGAACCAGTTCACGGCTCAGCTCCTGATATTGCTGGAAAGAACTTAGCTGATCCAACTGCAACTGTATTATCTATTGCCATGATGTTAAATCACCTAGGGCAGAGCCAAGCTGCAAGTGATGTTGAAAAGGCAGTTGCGACTGATTTGCTAAGCCGAGGAAAGAAGAAGCGCTCAACTACTGAAATCGGTGATGCATTAGCTAAGGCAGTTTTATGAAAATAATTAAGTCACCAAACACAAAGCCATTAGATAGTGCTGAGCGGACAAAAAGAGTTGCCGAGCCAGGCTTTGGTAAGTACTACACCGACAATATGGTTATTGCCCAGTGGAATGAATCAAGCGGATGGTCTGATGCAACATTGCAGGCCTATGGTCCACTTTCATTAGATCCAGCCACAATGGTTTTTCATTATGGCCAAGAGATATTTGAAGGAATGAAGGCTTATACCCAACCAGATGGTGGTATTTCATTATTTAGACCAGAGGCAAATGCAAAACGTTTTGCAAAATCAGCTGCCCGCATTGCACTACCTGAAATGCCAGTTGATTTCTTTGTGCAAACAGTTGAAGAGTTAGTTAAGCAAGATAAGGAATGGGTACCAAAAAAGAGCGGTGAGTCTTTATATCTTCGCCCATTTATGATTGCAACTGAGGTTGGGCTTGGAGTTAGGCCATCAAATCAAGCAACATATGTATTAATTGCAACGCCAGCTGCTGCTTATTTTGATGCATCAAAAGCAGTAACAGTTTGGATCTCAACTGAGTATGTCAGAGCAGCATTAGGTGGCACAGGGGAGGCAAAGTGCGGTGGAAATTACGCAGCTTCCCTTCTTGCACAAAAACAAGCAGCCAAAGAGGGCTGTGATCAGGTTGCATATATTGATGCAGTAGAACGCAAGTGGGTAGAGGAGATGGGTGGAATGAATCTCTACTTCATTAAGGGAAGTGGCAAAGCTGCCAAGATAATGACACCAAAACTAACTGGCACATTACTTCCTGGCATAACCCGTGATTCAATTTTAACGCTAGCTAATGATCTTGGTTATAAAACTGAGGAAACTATGATCTCAATTGATGATTGGCGTGATGGTGTTAAATCTGGTGAGATAACTGAAATCTTTGCTTGCGGAACTGCTGCTGTTGTCTCTGCGGTAGGGGCAGCAAAAAGTATTCATGGCACATGGCAAACAGGGGATGGTAAGCCTGGGGTAATTACAAATGAGATTCGCACAGCACTTCTTGGAATTCAACATGGAACTGTGGCAGATAAGCATGGCTGGAATAAGCGGGTTATCTAATGACAATTAACGATTCATTTCATATCTATGACACCACACTTCGCGATGGCGCCCAACAGGAAGGCTTAAATCTTTCTGTCCACGATAAGTTAACTATCGCTCGTCATTTAGATGATCTAGGTGTTGGTTTTATTGAGGGTGGCTGGCCAGGGGCTAATCCTAAGGACACTGAGTTTTTTAAATTAGCTCAAACTGAGTTAAAGCTAAAGAATGCAACCTTTGTTGCCTTTGGTGCCACACGCCGTCCCGGTGTAAAGGCGGCAGATGATACTTTGCTTCGCGCATTACAAGATTCAAAGGCGCCGGTAGTAACTTTGGTTGCAAAGAGTCATGATCGCCATGTAGATCTTGCACTTAAAACTCATCTAGATGAAAACCTTGCAATGATTTCAGAGTCAATTAAGTTTTTAAAAGCAGGCGGGCAAAGAGTTTTCTTAGATGCTGAGCACTTCTTTGATGGTTACCTATCTAATAAGGCATACGCACTTGAGGTGGTAAGAGCTGCGGTTGAGGCAGGAGCTGATGTTGTAGCACTTTGTGACACAAATGGCGGAATGCTCCCAGATGAGTTATCAAATATTGTCCATGAGGTATTAACCACTTCATCTGCCCGGCTTGGTATTCATTGCCACAATGACACAGGCTGCGCAGTTGCTAACTCACTTGCTGCAATCTCTGCAGGTGTTACTCATGTGCAGGGAACATTAAATGGTTATGGTGAGCGAACAGGAAATGCTGATCTAGTAAATATCATTGCAAATCTTGAGCTTAAGAAAGATAAAGCAGTACTTCCTGCTGGCAAATTACAAGAGGCATTTCGTATCTCTCATGCTGTTGCAGAGATTACAAATGTGGCGCCAAGTGCGCGCCAGCCATATGTTGGCACCTCAGCCTTTGCACACAAAGCAGGATTACACGCCTCTGCAATCAAGGTAGATCCAATGATGTATCAACATGAGACTCCTGAATCAGTTGGTAATGACATGCGAATGTTGGTATCAGAGATGGCAGGAAGAGCCTCGATCGAACTTAAATCAGTTGAGCTTGGAATTGATTTAAAGGGAGATAAAGATTTAGTTGGCAGAGTTGTTGAGAAGGTTAAAGAGATGGAAGGACGCGGCTTTACCTTTGAAGCAGCAGATGCTTCATTTGAATTACTACTTCGCACTGAGGTAGAAGGAAAGCGACCAAGCTTTTTCACAATTGAAGATTGGCAAACTACAGTGCATCAAGATGAGTCTGGAAAAGTAACATCTAAGGCGACTGTAAAAATTAAGGCTAATGGAGAAACAATCTCAGCCCAAGGCGTTGGAAATGGCCCGGTTAACGCAATTGATAACGCACTTCGCTCAGGACTTGAGAAGTTTTACCCAGAGCTTTCTAAATTAGAGCTGACCGATTATAAAGTTCGTATTTTAGAAGGCCGACTTGGCACAAGTGCGGTTACTCGGGTTTTAGTTGAAACTAGTGATGGATTAGGTGAGTGGAGCACAATTGGCGTGCATGAGAACGTAATTGCAGCCTCGGCGATGGCATTAGATGACGCGGTTACCTATGGCTTACTCAGACAAGGGCGCAAACCCGAGTAATCTGCTGATCATGTCCGCCGCGCTAATCACCCAATATGAAGAGCATCTGGCCTTGGTTAGAAATTTATCTGATAACTCAATTAGAGGTTATGTCACAGATTTAGAATCTTTTCTTAAGCATATGGAAAAGCTTGGAATTGTTGAGTTTAATCAATTAGAGATAGAACATATTCGATCCTGGCTTGCTAACCTGCAAAGCACTGGTGTTGCCAGAGCAACCTTGACTAGAAGAATTGTTTCAATCCGGGCTTTCACAAATTGGGCAGCAGCAAGTGGTTGGTTAACCTCTGATTTAGGAGCAAACCTGGCAATTCCTAAGCCACATAAAGTATTACCAGAGGTGTTAAATATTGAAGAGGCAACTGCAGTATTAAAAGCAATGGAGGTTAGAGCTGGTGAGGATACAACAGCAATTAATCTGCGTGACTTAGCGATGTTAGAGGTCTTATATGCATCTGGAATTAGAGTTTCAGAGCTATGCGGATTAAATATTAGCGATATTGATGCTAGTCGAAATACCTTAACTGTGATTGGCAAGGGCAATAAGCAGCGAGTGGTGCCACTTGGAATTCCAGCAATGGCTGCATTACAAAATTACTTAACAGCTGCCCGAAATGAGTTTGTTAATCAGCTATCACAATCTGCTGTCTTCTTAGGCTCTAGAGGTAAGAGGATTGATCAACGAACAGTGCGTGAGGTTGTTTATGAAGCGATGAAGGCGGTGGGGGCAACAATGGGACCACATGGTTTGCGCCATAGCGCAGCCACACACTTACTTGAAGGTGGAGCAGACCTGCGAACTGTGCAGGAAATATTAGGTCATGCATCTTTATCTACCACTCAGATCTATACCCATGTTTCCCCTGAGCGTTTGCAATCTGCATACAAACAAGCACACCCAAGGGCATAAGTTAATAAATGAAGATTGAGTTACCGCTTGCAATAGCGCAAATAAATGCACGAATTAAATCTGAACAATTTGTTAGAGCGGTCCTATCTGGCCAAAGGCGTAATATGCAAACAGAGTATGAACGAGTTGATATAAAGCCAGTATTAATAAAGGGTGAAATAAAACTGCAGATAGTAAGCAGTAATGGCAAGCAAGATATAACTAAAAATGTTGAGTTAGATTTTGATTTTACCTCCCTCCTAAATAATGGCTTTGCCAATCTACAAGCAGATACCACCACTGAGTCATACTCGATTCAGATATCTAAAAAAGATGAGGCGATTGTTTCAGTAGGTAAGGTTAAGTTAAGTAGAGATTTAACTCATGACCGGCAGAAGGAGCGAATGCTGGCGGAGAGTAATCAGATATTTAAAGCGCTAGATATGTCAGATATGTTGGGCCGGATTAAACCTAGCAAGATGGATAAGTACAAACAGGTGGATGAGTTTTTAAGATTACTAGCTCAAGCAGTAGATGGACAATTTACTAATCAAGATCAATTATCAGTTGTTGATCTAGGTTGCGGCCATGCCTACCTAACCTTTGGTGTGGGTGAGTACTTTAAAGATAAGTATAAAAATATTGCAATTTTAGGAGTTGATGAGCGAGGTGAGTCAAAGGAGCACAATGAGAGGATTGCTAGCAAATTAAATATTGATGCAAAATTTATTGCAGCCAAAATTGCTGATACACCAAATCAGAAGGTTGATATCGCAATCGCACTCCACGCCTGTGATACCGCAACTGATGATGCAATTTTTTGGGCGATTAAGAATGGCGCCAAAGTAATTATGGCAGCCCCTTGTTGCATGCATGAACTGCAAACTCAGATTAAAGAAAGCCCTGAGCCTTGGGGCTTACTAACAAAGTATGGATTAGTTAAGGAGCGCTTAGTTGATTTAATGACTGATTCACTAAGGGCGCAGATCTTAAAATTACTTGGCTACCGGGTAGATATTGTGGAGTTTATTGGTGGTGAGCACACCTCCCGTAATATTTTAATTAGAGCGGTTAAAACTGGTGCTCCTGTTTTAGATATAGATAAGAAAAGGTATGAACAGATGCTCACTGATTGGCAGATAAAGCCATATTTAGCGAAGTTATTAAAGGATGAGTTAAAAGCTGCGGCGGGAGTAGGTAGTATCTAATTGTTGGCAGTAATTGCTACTTACCTGACAATCAATTACCTGGTAATTGCCAATTGAAATACCAACCATTACCCCAATCGCTAGGGTAGTAAGTAGGTAGGTGTATTTCACTGGAAAATATTGGATGATCTGGCGCTTACCCCGCCTGGGCAGGTGAAAAGGTGTGGAAATTAGGTGGTATTTGTTCAGGTAGGATTTGCCCCAGCACGTAAATGAAAATTTTCGTGACTTCACGCATCTTAAAGTGATTAATTAATTACTAATTAATAACTTATGGACCTGTTCGGTGTAGTTAGAGATAACTACTCGGTTCTAGATGCTAGGGATCTAGCAAATTGTTAGATCACAAACCGAGTGCTCTTTATTACCTTGTGTAAAAAAGAGTGAAAAAGGAGTGTGCCGAAATGGCAGTTGTAACAATGCGAGAGCTTCTCGACAGTGGTGTTCACTTTGGACATCAGACTCGTCGATGGAATCCAAAGATGAAGCGCTATATCTTTACTGAGCGCAACGGTATCTACATCATCGATATCCAACAATCATTAGCCCTAATTGATAGCGCTTATGAGTTTATTAAAGATGCAGTAGCAAAGGGTGGCCATATTCTTTTCGTTGGCACCAAAAAGCAAGCACATGAGCCAATTAAGCAGCAATCTGCCAGGGTTGGTATGCCTTATGTAACAGAGAGATGGTTAGGCGGAATGCTTACTAACTTTCCAACTGTTTATAAGCGCGTGCTTCGACTTAAAGAGCTTGAAGCTCTTGAGACCGCTAATGATCAACTTTTAACAAAGAAAGAGTTACTTGTTCTGCGCCGTGAGCGAGAGAAGTTAAATAAGAACCTTGATGGAATTAGAAATATGACCAAGCTGCCTGCAGCTATTTGGGTGATTGATACTAAGAAGGAGCACCTTGCTGTTGCTGAAGCTAAAAAGCTTGGTATTCCAGTAATTGCAATCTTAGATACCAACTGCGATCCAGATGAGGTTGATTTTAAGATTCCTGGAAATGATGATGCAATTCGCTCAATCGCACTTTTAACCCGAGTAATGACCGATGCAATTGCAGCAGGATTACAGGTTCGATCAGCACAAGCAGCAAAGATTGCTGATAAGGCAGCGGCAGAGGCTGCAGCAGCTGCTGAGAAAACAAGTGATCAACCACTTGCTGATTGGGAAAAAGATTTAATTAAAGAGCCAACAACTGAAACTGCTGGTGCTTAATTGGCATACACAGCAGAGGATGTTAAAAAACTTCGGGAGCAGACCGCTGCCGGAATGCTTGATTGCAAAAAAGCCTTAGATGAGGCTGGTGGTGATTACCAAAAAGCGGTAGAGATCATCAGAGTTAAAGGCCAGAAAGGTGTTACCAAACGCGAGGGGCGAGCGACCTCAAATGGTTTAGTAACTGCAAAAGCTGAAGGTGATTTTGGGGTAATGCTTGAGTTAAATTGCGAAACTGATTTCGTAGCAAAGGGTGAGCAGTTTCAAGCTGTTGCTGCTGAACTACTAAACCATTTAGCAAGCACAAAAATTGGTGAGCTTGATAAGTTTTTAACTTCAAAAGTTGCAACCGGTAAAACTGTTAAAGAGGTAGTAGATGAAGCAAATGCGATGCTGGGTGAGAATATTGAGCTTAAGCGAATCTCTGTCTTAACTGGCTCACCAGTCTCACTTTATCTACACAAAACATCACCTGATCTACCACCACAGGTTGGTGTATTGGTTCAATTAAAGAGCGCAGCTGAGCAGGTTGGCCGAGATATCGCCCAACATATTGCAGCCTTTGCTCCGCAATTTGTTAGCCGAGATCAAGTACCAGCTGATGAGATTGCCAAAGAGCGTCGCTTAGCTGAAGAGGCAGCACGCAGTGAGGGAAAGCCGGAAGCCTCAATTACCAAAATTGTTGAGGGCAGAGTTACTGGCTTTGTGAAAGAGGTATCACTGCTTGAGCAAGCCTTTGCTAAGGATGCTAAGAAAACTGTGCAGCAAATCGTAGATGAGGCAAAGACCGCCGTGTCTGCCTTCAATAGATTCCGCGTAGGTCAGTAAACTTTTCACATCAACCGTAATTAATTAAGGAGCACTCATGCCACGTAAAGGTTATAAACGAGTGCTCCTTAAATTATCTGGTGAGGTATTTGGTGGCGAAAAAGGCATCGGTGTTGATCCTGATGTAGTCCATGATGTAGCAAATCAAATTGCAGAGGTTGTAAGAAGCGGTACTCAAATTGCCATTGTTGTAGGTGGCGGAAATTACTTTAGAGGTGCAGAGCTACAACAACGCGGCATGGATCGCGCCCGGGCTGATTACATGGGAATGCTCGGCACAGTTATGAATTGTTTAGCGCTACAAGATTTTCTAGAAAAAGCTGGAATTGAAACTAGAGTTCAAACTGCAATCACGATGGGGCAAGTTGCTGAACCTTATGTTCCGCGCCGTGCAATTAGACACTTAGAAAAAGGAAGAGTTGTAATTTTTGGTGCCGGTGCTGGAATGCCATTTTTTACCACCGATACTGTTGCCGCCCAGCGCGCACTTGAGATTGGCTCTGAGGCATTACTACTTGCAAAAAGTGGTGTTGATGGGGTTTATAACGCAGATCCTAAAAAAGATAAATCTGCAACAAAGTATGAAGTGATTTCCTATGATGAGGTTTTAAGTAAATCCCTAGCTGTTGCAGATGCGGCTGCTTTTGCACTGTGCCGGGAGAATAAACTGCCAATAATTATCTTTGATCTAAAAAATAAGGGCAATATCAAGCGCGCTGTATCTGGTGAGAGTGTCGGAACACTGGTCTCTTAACTGAAATTACTAAAGCTCGTAAAGTGCTAGTAGAGTTGTATTAGTTAAAGGAGCGTTAAAAATGGCAGATCTAAATACCTCACTTGCAGAGTGCAATACCAAAATGAATAAGGCAATTGATGTTGCCAAAGAGGATTTCTCGGCAATTCGAACTGGTCGGGCCCACCCTTCTATGTTTGCTAAGTTAATGGTGGATTACTATGGAACTGGTACACCACTTTCTCAACTTGCAACGGTACAAGTTCCCGAGGCTCGGCTTGCCTTAGTTACCCCTTATGACAAGGGCGCGATGGCTGCGATTGAAAAAGCTATTAGAGATTCAGATCTTGGTGTTAATCCAGGCTCTGATGGCACTGTAATTAGAGTTAGTTTTCCGCAATTAACAGAGGAGCGACGCAAAGAGTTTATTAAGGTGGCAAAAGGTAAAGCAGAGGATTCAAAGGTAGCAATCCGTGCGATTCGGCGTACTACCAAAGAGGCGATGGAGAAGTTAGAAAAAGATGGCAAGGTTGGTAAAGATGATTTAGCCAGAGCTGAGAAAGAGTTAGAAAAAACTACTGGTGAGCATGTGGCAAAGATTGATGATTTGCTCAAGCATAAAGAAGTTGAGTTACTAGAGGTTTAATGATGGCTGATCTGCACGCAATTAATGATGCGATAAATAAGCGCGCAGGCCGCAAGTTACTTCCATCGATGATAGTTTCCTTTCTTTTACTTGGCTTAATCTTTGGCTCAATCAGCACCGCACCGCTCTTATTTTTTGTACTGATCTGGGTAGTAATTATGTTGGGTGTGCGGGAGTTAGCACATGCCTATCGCACTGGTGGAATTGAACTACCCGATTATGCGTTGATGATCGCCGCCACTATTTTATTAGTGGCAACTTGGAGCGGTAATACCCAAGGGTTAGCGGTATCAGCTGGTCTTGTTATTCCAATTTTGATGGTTTTTCTACTACTTATCTCGCAAAAAGATTTTATTAAACGCTCAACCTCAGCCGTTTTTATTATCTTCTACCTAGCAATCTTAGGTGGCTTTATTTTGCTACTTGCAAATGATCCAGATGGGGTTAAGCGGATTTTCACCTTAGTTGCATTAATTGCCTGCAATGACACATTTGCATACTTTACGGGTGTGTTAATTGGCAGACATAAACTTGCGCCAAGTATTAGCCCTAAGAAAAGTTGGGAGGGCTTAATCGGTGGCGCTATTGCTGCATTAATAGGTGGCTCATTTATTTTTCACTCACTATTTGAAACCTCTTGGTTAGTTGGCGCAGCAATTGGCCTAATGGCGGTAATCACCGCTACCTGTGGTGATTTAATTGAATCAGCGATAAAGCGAGATTTAGCGATTAAAGATATGTCTAACTTACTACCGGGCCATGGTGGAATAATGGATCGATTAGATTCTGCTCTCTTTACCGCACCAGCTATTTGGTTTGCGTTAGAGCTTATTGCTCGGTATTTATAAATGGTTGATTTAGTATTTGACGCACCTATTGCTAAAAAGAGAGCACCAATACATTTAGCAGATCTAACTGTGGCAGAGCGCAAAGAGCGGGCTGAAGAGTTAGGGTTGCCAGCATTTAGAGCTAATCAATTAGCAGTTCATTTTTTTACCCACCATAACGATGATGTGGAGAGCTTTACCGATATACCAAAGGAGCTGCGCACCTCACTTGCTGATGCTTTTTTGCCAAAGTTATTAACCTTAGTTAAATCAGTTACCTGTGATGGCGGAAAGACTCGAAAGGATCTATGGCGCTTACATGATGGCGTCTTAGTTGAATCAGTTTTAATGCGTTACACCGATCGCACAACAGTTTGTATCTCCTCCCAAGCAGGTTGCGGCATGGGCTGCCCATTTTGCGCAACCGGTCAGGCAGGACTTACCCGAAATCTAAGTGCAGGTGAGATAACCGCTCAGGTTGTAATGGCAGCTCGTGTTTGCGACTTAGGTGAGATGCCAGGAGGGCCAACTCGCTTATCTAATGTGGTTTTTATGGGTATGGGTGAGCCGATGGCTAATTACAAAGCGGTGATGCAAAGTATTAGAAATATTACTAATCCGCAGCCAGATGGCTTGGGTATTGGTGCACGGTCGGTAACCCTTTCAACCGTAGGCTTGGTCAGCGGTATTGAAAAGTTAACTCAAGAGGATCTACCCGTAACACTTGCTATCTCACTTCATACTCCAGATGATGAGCTGCGAAATACTTTAGTGCCAGTTAACTCTCGCTGGCAGGTGAAGGAGGTACTTGCGGCAGCGGATAAGTATGAGATGAAGACTGGCAGAAGATACTCAATTGAGTATGCATTAATTAGAGATATTAATGATCAAGCTTGGCGAGCTGATCTATTGGGGAGATTACTTAAAAATAGAAATGCACATGTTAATTTAATTCCATTAAACCCAACCCCTGGCTCTAAGTGGACCGCCTCTCGGCGTGAAGATGAGGCAGCATTTGTTGAGATCTTAGAGGGGTACTCAGTTGCGGTAACGGTTCGCGATACTAGAGGGCGGGAGATTGATGGTGCTTGCGGTCAATTAGCCGCCGCTGAGGTTTCTGGTAATTCTTAAGTATTGATAAGAGTTGTTGGAATAACTAGACTTGATAATCTAATAACCAAGGAGTGTTAAGTGAAGACGCTACAAAACTTTATTAATGGTAAGTATGTGAGTCCAACCTCTGAGAAGGTGCAGGATTTAATTAATCCATCCACTGGTGAGGTCTTTGCAAAGGCGCCAGTCTCTAACGCCTCCGATATTGATAAGGCTATGAAATCAGCAGCTACCGCCTTTGAAAGTTGGAAGGATTCAACCCCAGGTGAGCGACAAAAAGCTATTAATAAGATCGCCGATGCAATTGAGCTGCGAAGTGAAGAGTTAATTGGTATTGAATCAGAGAACACCGGTAAACCAATTGCGGTAACTCGGGCAGAAGAAATTGGCCCAATGCTTGACCAGATTAGATTCTTCGCTGGCGCTGCTAGAAATCTAGAGGGCAAAGCAGCGGGTGAGTACTTTAAGGGACATACATCTTTTATTAGACGTGAACCAATTGGAGTCTGCGCGCAGGTAACACCTTGGAATTATCCAATGATGATGGCGGTCTGGAAGTGGGCGCCAGCAATTGCTGCTGGAAATACTGTTGTGTTAAAGCCAAGTGATACCACTCCAGTTTCAACACTTTGGATGGCGCAGTTAATGCAGGAGTTTCTACCAGAGGGTGTAATCAATGTAGTAATAGGTGATCGTGATACTGGCCGGGCATTAGTTGAACATGAAATCCCGCAGATGGTCTCAATTACCGGCTCCGTTCGTGCTGGTATGGAGGTGGCAACAAGTGCGGCTAAGGATTTAAAGAAGGTTCACTTAGAGCTTGGTGGTAAAGCACCAGTTGTAATCTTTGATGATGCAAATCTACAAGCAGCTTGTGAGTGGATTGCAATTGCTGGTTACTTTAACGCCGGCCAAGATTGCACCTCTGCAACTAGAGTTTTAGTTGAGGCAAGTGCCTATGATGATGTTGTTGCACTACTTTCTGAGCAAGCCAAAAATGTAATTAAAGTTGGTATGCCACATGAGGATGTATTAGTTGGTCCAGTAAATAATGCTAATCAGTTAGCTAGAGTGCAAGGTTTTATTGATCGCACCCCATCCCATGCCCGCATTACCGCAGGAGGTTCTGCAATTGCACGCCCCGGATACTTTTGGAATCCAACTGTTATCGCTGATCTAAAACAAGATGATGAGATGATTCAAAATGAGATATTTGCACCAGTTATTACTGTGCAGAAATTTACCGATGAGGCACAAGCGGTTCGCTACGCAAACGGAGTTAAGTATGGCTTGGCCTCTAGTGTTTGGACTAAGGATCATGGCCGTGCGATGAGAATGGCAAAGGCATTTGATTTTGGTTGCGTGTGGATTAATACTCATATTCCAATGGTTGCTGAGATGCCACATGGTGGCTTTAAGCACTCAGGTGGCGGCAAGGATCTCTCCGGTTATGGCTTTGATGAGTACACCCGCATCAAGCATGTAATGACCAACCTAAACGCCTAATTTAGCCAAGAATTAATCTTAAATATTTACAATTTCTTTACATAAAACTGGCGACAGCAGGCTGATCTAGGTCTAGGCTTTCGCCCAAGCCGCTCATCGATTGAGCTCTTAAGAGAAGGTGATTTAATGACTAACCAGAATTCCAACACAAATCTACACAAAAAATTAGCAGCCGATAATTCAATTCCATCAGAGATAAAGAAAATAATTAGCAGATCTCTTACTCGACGTAATGTGTTGGCAGGAGTTGGCGCAGCAGGTGCGGCAGCAACTTTGGCAGCTTGTGGTGGTGGCGGTAGCGCTGATGCAACTGCGGTTCGTTGGGCAAACTGGACTGAATATTTAGATTATGACGAAGATACTCAAGAGAATCCTTCACTTGTTGCATTTGAAGAACAGACCGGTATCAAAGTTTCATACAAAGAAACAGTTTTAGATAATGATGAATTCACCGCTCCATTACTGGACAAATTACAATCTAAGAAAGATATCGGCTATGACATCGTCACATTAACTGACTGGATGACAGCTCGCTGGATCAGACTTGGTTACACTCAAAAATTTACTGCAGATAAGATTCCAAACCGAGTCAATGTTTTAGATTCACTTAAGGACCCATCATTTGATCCAGGTCGTGAGCAATCACTACCTTGGCAGGGAATTATGGCTGGATTTGGTTGGAACAAAGAGAAGATTCCTGGCGGAATTAAATCTTTAGATCAATTATTTGCACCAGCAAATAAGGGAAAGGTTCTGGCTCTATCTGAGATGCGCGACACCATGGGAATTATTATGTTGTATCAGGGTGTGGATCCTTCCAAGCCATTTACTGAAGATAAGTTCATGAATGCGATTGATTTCTTGCAAAAGAAAATTAAAGATGGCTTCATTATCGGTATTCGCGGCAATGAATACACTCAAGATCTGCGCTCTGGAAATGCAACCGCAGTCTTTGGTTGGTCTGGCGATATGTTCCAATTAGCTGCTGAATCAGATGGCAAATTTGACTTCGCAATTCCAGACTCTGGTGGAATGATTGCAAATGACAACTTTATGATTCCATCAACAACTACTAGCGTTGATGCAGCTACTGAGTTAGTTAACTATTACTACGATCCAGTTGTAGCAGCCACGGTTGCTGCTTGGGTTAACTATGTCTGCCCAGTTAAGGGCGCACAGGAGGCAATGGAAAAGGTCGATCCTTCTCTTGCCAATAGTGAATACATTTTCCCAACTGCTAAAACAACCTCTCGGTTAAGTATTTTCCGGGCCTTAACTGCGGCAGAGGAGACTTCATTCCAGACAGCGTTTCAAACGGCGGCTGGTAATGCGTAATGGCGGTTGATGCCTCAACCTCTGCGCGTGGAGATTTAATATTAAAAAATCTCACCAAATCCTATGGTGATTTTAGTGCAGTTGATGATCTATCACTTGTAGTACCTAAGGGATCATTCTTTGCATTGTTAGGTCCATCAGGTTGCGGTAAAACTACAACACTTCGGATGGTGGCAGGTTTAGAAGAGCCAACCTCTGGGTCAATATTTGTAGGTGAAACAGATATTACCGATATGAAACCATATCGACGCCCCGTTAATACTGTTTTTCAAAATTATGCCTTATTTCCACACTTAACTATCTTTGAAAATATTGCCTTTGGATTACGCAGGCGGGGAATAACTGAATCTGAGGTTAAGACTGCAGTAGATAAAGTATTAAATCTAATTGAACTTCCACAACTTGCAACTAGAAAGCCAAATCAATTATCTGGTGGCCAGCAACAGAGAATTGCAGTTGCTAGAGCAATTGTTAATCGGCCAGCACTATTACTGCTAGATGAGCCACTTGGCGCACTAGATTTAAAGCTGCGTAGGCAAATGCAGATTGAGTTAAAGTGGATTCAAACTGAGATTGGCATAACTTTTGTACATGTAACCCATGATCAAGAAGAGGCTATGACGATGGCAGATACCATCGCAGTAATGAATAAAGGCAAGATTGAGCAGATGGGTACACCGGAGGAGTTATATGACTCACCAAAGACTGCATTTGTGGCTAACTTCTTAGGGCAATCAAACTTAATTCCTGGTGAGGTAAGTGGTAGTGATGGAGATAATTTAATTGTTGATCTTTTTGGTACAAAAGTAGCAGTACCAAAGGCTCGCAGCTCAGCCCGTGGTAACTCAGCTTTAGTTGGTGTGCGCCCTGAAAAATTTAGAATAGCTGCGGAAGGAAAATCTACCCACGGTAATGTTTTAACTGGCGGAGTTGTATCTGATGTTTCATATATTGGTGTATCAACTCAATACCAGGTAGAAATGCCATGGGGCAAAGAGGTTATGGTATTTGAGCAAAATGATGATGAAGAAGAGATGCTGCGTAAAGGTGCCAAGGTAGTACTTTCATGGGAGCCAATTTTTACATTCGCACTAGATGGCAGTGAAAATGTCTCTGCCGGCTCACATTAATTATGGCTGCTTTTAAAGGAGCTTCGGCAAAAGTTTTTGGTTTAAAAGATAATAAATCAGCACTGCCGTACTTACTACTGATTCCAGGGCTGCTTTGGCTTGCTATATTTTTTATTGTTCCAATATTCTCACTTGGCCAGATGTCCACCAAAGTTCCAGGTGCTGATATCGGTGAATTTGTTCAGGAGTATAGATTTTCAAACTATATAGATGCATTTAATTCAAGCAAAGAACAATTCTTAAGATCATTTCTATATGGTTTATTGGCAACAATTATTGCCTTAGCAATCGCCTACCCACTTGCATATGCCATCGCATTTAAATCTGGCAAATGGAAAAATATCTTATTAGTTCTAGTTGTTGCCCCCTTCTTTGTCTCTTTTCTACTTCGTACCATTGCATGGAAGCAGATATTGGGGGAGGAAGGCCCAGTTGTAAGTGTGCTTCGAACTTTAAATATTATTTCTGTCAACACATCAATTACATCTAGCGCTTTCGCTGTTGTAACCGGTTTGGCATATAACTTTCTGCCATTTATGACGCTGCCGTTGTATGCCTCATTAGAGAGAATTGATCCAAGAACCCTTGAAGCTGCTGGTGATTTATATGCAAATGGATTTACAACATTTAGAAAAGTTACACTCCCTCTCTCTATGCCCGGTGTTGTTGCTGGCACACTTTTAACATTTATCCCAGCAGCAGGTGATTACATAAATGCAACAATTTTAGGAAGTCCATCAAATAAGATGCTAGGAAATGTTATTGAAGCAAGATTCTTTAAGATTGTAGATTACCCAGCAGCTGCAGCCCTTTCATTTACCTTAATGGCAGCCATTTTGATACTAATCACGATTTATACTAAACGAACTGGCACAGAGGAATTAGTATGAAAAATTTAACTAAGTGGTTATCTAAGAATCTAATTCGAATCTATGCATTCTTCGCTTTTACCTATCTATTTATCCCAGTGCTATATACCTTTGTTTTTTCATTTAATGACTCAAGAAAAACAAATTTAATTTGGAAAGGCTTCACTCTTGATAAATGGAAGAATCCGTGCGGTGCTCCAGATATATGTAGCGCACTCGGTAACTCATTTATAATCGGATTTACGGCAACAGCTATTTCAACGGTGCTGGGCACTTTAATTGCATTTGCACTCGGCCGCTATAGATTTAAGGGAAGGTCTGCTACAAATTTACTTATCTTCTTGCCAATGGCAACTCCTGAGATTGTGCTCGGAGCATCTTTGCTTACTATGTTTGTAAATTTAGGTATTAATACTTCAATCCTTACAGCAATCATCGCTCACGTTATGTTTTGTATTTCATTTGTGGTGGTAACGGTAAAGGCTCGGGTGGCATCCCTAGATCCAAGATTAGAGCAGGCAGCGATGGATCTTTATGCCAATGAGTGGCAAACCTTTAGAAGAGTTACCTTGCCATTAGTTGCCCCAGGTATTGCCGCAGCTGCATTACTGGCATTCTCACTCTCCTTTGATGATTTTATTATTACTAACTTCACCGCCGGAACAGTCAATACATTCCCAAGATTTGTTTATGTTTCAGCTGGCCGAGGAATTCCAGCACAAGCTAATGTAATTGGTTCGGCAATGTTCTTTTTAGCCTTATTTATCGTAGTTGCGGCGCAAATTGTTTCTAGCCGGCGTAAGGCTAAGATTTAACTTATGAGCAACATCGGCAATATGTATGGACCTGATTTCACATTTTTGGGTATTCCAAGATGTGATTTAGATAAGCCAGAGAGCTATAAAGATGCTGATGTAATTATTGTTGGCGCACCAATTGATAGTGGAACATCACATCGGTCAGGTGCCAAGATGGGGCCACAAGCAATTCGAATGGGTGATTACTTACCTCATGATGCATCCCGGCCACACCTTGCAATGCGAATTGATCCACTTCAAAAATTAAAGATTTATGATGCTGGTGATCTTTTGATGCCAGGGGGAGATTTAGTTAAATCATTAAAGGTATTAGAGGTTGCAACAGAGAAGATTTCAAAGGCTGGCGCAATCGCTGTTGTCTTAGGCGGAGATCATTCAATAGCTTCGGCTGATGTGACTGGCATTGCAAATCATTTAGGTAAGGGCAAAGTATCAATGATTCACTTTGATGCCCACGCTGATACTGGGGAGAATCAATTTGGCGCCCTAATTGGCCATGGCACACCAATGCGCAGATTAATTGAGTCGGGCGCTGTTCGCGGTGATCGCTTCTTGCAATTAGGTCTTCGTGGTTACTGGCCAGATGATGCAACATTTAAATGGATGGCAAGTAAAGGGATGAAATCTTATGAGATGACTGAGATTCATCACCGCGGAATGAAAGCTGTATTAGATGAGTCATTTTCAATTCTTACCGATGGATGTGATGGCGTATT
>ENA-OUVC01000525-OUVC01000525.1-marine-metagenome-genome-assembly--contig:-NODE-525-length-25239-cov-4.255941_pt1 | contig 25239 bp, 13 predicted proteins | sample MGYA00248622_ERZ508571 | MGnify/ENA primary metagenome ERZ508571 (study PRJEB26236, sample SAMN06267175) | marine metagenome | isolation source: Columbia River Estuary | place: USA:Columbia River Estuary... | reverse complement strand
CCCGTTCTAACTAATACTACGGCTACATCTCCAGAAAGGCCATGTGTAATCCAATTCTTTGCCCCGTTTATGATCCAATCATTCCCGTCTTTTACGGCCGTTGTTTTCATGCGCATGGCATCAGACCCGGTATTTGGTTCTGTTAAGCCCCATGCGCCAATAAAATCTCCACTGGCCAGCTTGGGTAGAAAACGTCTTTTTTGTTCTTCGTTCCCGTGATAATAAATATGTCCGGTACATAACGAGTTATGTGCTGCTACACTAAGGCCAATTCCTCCGCAAACTCTTCCAAGCTCCATAAGTGCCGTAGCGTATTCAAAATAAGTAAAGCCTGATCCACCGTACGTTTCAGGAACGAATATGCCGAGTAATCCCAATTCTCCCATTCGTTTCATGGTTTCCACGGGAAAATACTCGTCGCGATCCCAATCCATCATATGGGGTCTGATTTCTTTTTCTGCAAAGTCGCGCACCATTTGTGCAATCATTTGCTGGTTTTCATTTTTCTCGAAGTTCATGTTGATTGATTTGTTGATGTTAATACTGGACGAGATTTGATATGTTTTCGGTGTAGGTTTTTAGTTTTTCACGGCCATCTAAAGATTGCAATTCAACCATAAAATTGAATCCTGCAACAACCCCTTGGCATTTTTGAATTAGTTCTGCGGCTGCGGCTGCAGAACCTCCTGTGGCTAAAAGGTCATCATGAATTAAGATGCGGTCTCCAGGGGTAAGGGCATCAGAATGCATTTCAATTACTGCTGACCCATATTCCAAATCGTAAGCATGTGAGATTTTCTCGTACGGCAACTTACCTTTTTTTCGAATCATAATAAACGGAATGCCTAGTGCCATAGCTAAGGGAAATCCAAATAAAAAACCCCTGCTCTCAATCCCTGCAATTCCTTGAAGATTGTCTGACCTAAATTGTTCTGTCAACGATTGAAGGATTTCATTGCTCAGACCAGCATTCAACATAATAGGAGTAATGTCTTTGAATACAATTCCTTCCTTTGGAAAATCATGCACATCTCTAATGGCTTGCGTAATTTTATTTGATAGTTCCATATTACAAAGATACGTATGGTTCTAACTTCTCAAAATCTTCTGCGTTAATTAAATGTGATTTCCGAAGTTCGAATAGCGATTGGTAGCCCCCAAGTTGTATTCTTATTTTTACGATGGAATTAGCTTGCCAACGATTCAAATAAGGATGTTGATTAAGTTCCTCAGCATTCGCCTTGTTTATAGAGATTTTACGAATCTGTGTTTCTGAAAAATCAAGTTTACTGCAAAGGATTTCATAGGTCTCAGCATTCATTTTATATACTTCTAGCAATTGCTCTTTTTTATGAAAACCACCAAGGGCCCGTTCGTATCTCATGATCATTTTTGCATAGAACGGACCAATTCCTCTAATAGAAACTAATTTGGCGCTATCTATCGAACCAATTGTGATTCGCTTTGGTTGGTTTTCGGGTTGAAGAGTAGCTGCGTTTGTGAGGATATGGTTCGGTACTTTGTTGGGAAATATGGTGGAGTCTTTAATGCGTAGAAAAAGTGCCTCGGGAATCACAAAAATCCGTTTTAAATCCTCATTTGATTTTAATGGATATTTACAAAATTTCAATACTACTTCGGCTTGTTTTTGTGTTAATCCAAGCGCTATCCATTGCGCTTTGGTGTATTCATTTGGATTGAATTTTGACGGGGGGACGCGGTATCGACTCTGTCTATAAGTTAATAATCGCTTGCGTTCAGTTTTTTTAAACTGGTTTATTTTTTTCAAGGCAGTAATCTTTATTTTAATCGGATCGCCAGGAAAGCACGTTCTAAGAATTCGGGGAGTTAGCACAATTCCTAAGGCTAGGACACTCCATATAAAAAGACCTGATTTGGTTTGACTCGTAAGTTTGGGTTGATTTATCATAACCCATTTAAAACGGCCTTTTATCGCGTCCTATTGTTTTTTCGCTGTAAGAAAGTAAACTGGAATACCCAAGGCAACAATGAAAAGCCCAATTAAGGTATTTAACGGACTGTAAACTAATAGTATCAGACATATAGCGCTGGTGACTGCTATATATATTATGGGGAGAATTGGGTAACCAAATGCTCGGTATGGACGAGGTGTATCTGGTTCAGTTTTTCGCAATCGAAAAATACCTGCAATGGTTAACACGTAGAACAACAAACTTGCAAACGTACTATACGTCAATAAGTCTTCGTATTTCCCAGACAAACACAATACGGATGCCCAAAGGCATTGAATCCATAAGGCGGCGCTTGGAATTCCATGGGTATTTAGTTCATTCGCCTTTTTAAAGAACAACCCATCTTTGGCCATTGCATGATATAATCTAGATCCAGCAAGAATTAACCCATTATTACATCCAAAGGTTGAAACCATAATTAAGCCGGCCATAATTAATACACCGGCATCTCCAAAAATCACATGAGCAGCAGCTGCGCCCACGCGGTTACTTGGAGCATTCATAATATCTTGGTTTGGCAAAAGCATCAGATAGGCTACATTGGCTAACACATAAATGAGCGTAACTAGTAAGGTCCCAAAGAATAAGCTCCGCGGGATATTTCGTTTCGGATCTCTAATTTCCCCAGCAATGAAGGTGACATTATTCCAGGCATCGGCGGAAAACAACGAATTGATGATGGTCGCGCCTAACGCACCTACCAGGGCCCAACCCAATAAGGGGGTTTTTGTAATGACACCTGAATCTGTACGGGAAGTTTTAAAGGCTGTCCACGCATCAGACATATTTAACTCAAACACATTGGATTTGATGCCTAAGTATATCCCGAGTACGATCAATGCAAAAAGTGCAAATAACTTGGCCGAGGTAAAGATAAACTGGATGATCTTACCGTTTTGTAATCCTTGTGAATTAGAATAGGTGAGGAGCAAAACTGAACCTATTGCAACCATATGAGCATAGGTGATTTTGAGAAATATGAGGTCAACGATCACCTCATTCAAGCCGGGAAAGAATACTGCCGTATATTTAGCAAAAGCAACAGCCACTGCGGCAATTACCCCGGTTTGAATTACGGTAAACACTGTCCATCCGTAAAGAAATGATGGAAGTCGTCCAAAAGCTCGTTGGATATAAACGTATTGTCCACCGGCATTCGGCATCATACCTGCCAATTCCCCATAACTCAAGGCTGCTAAGATGGTAATTAAGCCTGTTAATATCCATAAAACCAACATCCATGCAGGCGAACCGATATCGTTCATCATGATTGAAGAAACAATAAAAATTCCTGATCCAATCATTGACCCTGCAACAAGCAGCGTAGCATCAAGGAGGCCTAACGATTTTTTTGGGGCATCGCCCATGTCTTACACTGATTTAATGACTACCTATTTATGCAAATGAGAGTTCTTTCTACTGTATACAAAATATATGATTAGCCCAAGAGCCATCCATGCACCTGCTACTTTTAGCGTTTGAATATCCAACGAAACAATCATTGCGGTACATACAAGGATCCCAAGAATTGGAACTAATGGTACCAATGGCGTTTTAAACGGTCGAACAAATTCCGGATTTTTTACCCGCATTATCCAAACTCCGGCACTAACAAGGATGAACGCAAACAAGGTTCCGAAAGAGGTGAGGTCTCCAGCTACACTTCCTGGAACGAATGCCGCAAATAATCCAACAAATAAAAATAAAATCCAGTTGGCTTTATATGGCGTTTGGAACTTTGGATGCAATTCACCAAAGGCTTTTGGCAATAACCCGTCGTTACTCATCGAATAAAATACGCGGCTTTGGCCCATAAGCATAACTAATATAACGCTAGAAAATCCAGCCAATATCGCCACATTTACTCCGGTAGCTAACCACTCGTACCCTTTCATGTATGTACTAATGGTATAGGTTACGGAGGCTTCTTTTCCAAGTGCCGGATCACCAAAATCAGACCAAGGTGCAACACCTGTTAATACATGACCGAAGAGAATATATAATACCGTACATACTACCAATGACCCTAATATTCCAATGGGCATATCTCGTTTTGGATTCTTTGCTTCTTGCGCTGCGGTAGATACAGCATCAAACCCAATAAATGCGAAGAATACGATGCCGGCGCCACCAAGAACACCACCCCATCCCCAGTCAAAAAATCCTTCATGACCTTTAATTCCTTGAGGGATTAAGTACGGTGAATAATGAGCCGGGTTAATGAATTGCCATCCAATTACAATAAACACTAAAACAATAGCTACTTTAAGAAAAACGATGATTGCATTTACAAAAGCAGATTCTTTCGTTCCTCTAATTAGTAACGCGGTCAACATGAATAAAATCAATAAGGCGGGAGCGTTGATTATCCCCGAAGCACTTTGCACCGAATCACTTAAGGTAGGTAGCTTATGCAATTGTGCAGAAGAAAGTACTAACTTTCCATGGTGTACAGATTTTGCAAATTCAGGATATAATGCGGTTGCTTTATTCATAGCATCTCCGGTGAGGTATTTGATGCTTTCAAAGGGGGAATGGCACCATTCGTAGGGGATTGCACCACCAAACAGGTTATTGAGGTACTCACTCCACGCGATAGATACTGTGGCGGCTCCAAGCGCATACTCCATGACTAAGGCCCATCCAATAATCCAGGCTACTAATTCACCCATAGTGACAAACGAATAGGCGTAAGCACTTCCAGAAATTGGAATCATGGCCGCAAATTCTGCATAACAGAGGCCTGCAAAGGCACAGCCAATCGCTGCTACTACGAACGATAAAGTTACTCCATTACCAGAAGCTTCAGCTGCTGCTGCTGCCGTTCTTACAAACAAGCCCGCACCAATAATAGCCCCTACACCTAAGGCAACCAATTGAAAAGCGCCAAGAGATCTTTTTAATGATTTTTCTCCGCCTTCAGCATCTGCTAGCATTGCTGCTAAATCCTTTTTTCTCCAAATAGACATAATCTTACTTTTTAAGTAAACAAATATATTATTTTAAGGTGAATATTGACGATTTAACTATTTATTCTGCAAGGACCCAAGGGTTTCTTCAATGGTATGCGGTTGATAACCAAGCTCAGAAATTGCTTTTCTCAGATTAAATCCTGTTTTCGGCGGCCTTGGCGCTGCTTGATTTAGTGTGGTTGAGTCGCTTGCCTTTATTAAAGCCTCAGATACACCTAAAAATCTAGCTACACGGATACCGATCTCAAAAATGGAGAGGGTTTCTGGGCCAGAAAGATGGAAAATTCCTGTTGCATCATTTTTCACAATAGCAATACAGCCCGTAGCTAAATCCTCTGCCCATGTAGGTGCCCTAAAATGATCCGTTATTAAGCTTACTTCTTTGCCCTGCGTTAATTCGTTAATCAACCAAGAAAAAATATTGGATTTATTCAGTTTGTGTCCAATACCATAAACGATAATAGTTCGAGCAATTGCCCAATTCGTATAGGTTGAATTTAAAAGATCTTGTTCAGCTAACCATTTTGACTTTCCATAAACACTGAGAGGCTTAGGCTGATCTGATTCACTATAATTACCCATTTTACCATCAAAAACGAAATCCGTGGAAAGCAGGGTGAAATGAATATTATTGGCTTTAGCGAGTTCAAACAAATGTTGACTTGCTAAATGATTTACTGCATAGCATGCGGATGGATTCAATTCGCACGCGTCTACATTGGTCATAGCCGCTGTATGAATAATGTGTGAAAATGTGTTCTCCTGAATAAATTTTTTAACTAAGGTAAAATCTGTAATATCAATTGACGCATACTTTATTTCAGGGCAGGAAGGGTTTCGATTATCTCCTGATGAAATGGCAGAAAATCGGATTCCTTGCGTAAGGCAATCAGCTACTAATTTTTGACCAAGTAGCCCATTGGAACCTGTAATCAATAGATTTACAACTCCCATATAGTTTTTTTCGGTTTAGACTGAAACTTGAAATAGTGTTGATGCTCAAGAATCCAAGCCATGATTAAATAAAGCAAAATCGGTGATCCCAACCCGATAAATGAAAAATAAATGAACCCTAACCTAACCTTATATGGATTGATCCCCAGTTTTCTGGCCCACCATAAACATACCCCATAGGAATGTAATTCAAAAAAGAAGATGATTTTTTGTAATCGTCGTTTCATTGGGTTAAAATCTTACGGCCAAGTTCACACCGTAAACATTGCTTAATAGTACAAAGTTGGCGATTAATTTCGAGAAGTGCTTGTGTTTCATAAGCATTTTTTGGCGGGGTGGTTATGGCTTGAAACTGGGTGATAATTCTATTTTTTTCAGGGGGAAGTGTTTTAGCGTAAGCACTGAGAACCTTTTCATTTTGTTCACTCCATAGAAATGGAAGCACACCATTGAGCAGTATGGTCTGTGTTTCAAAGCTTGTTAGGGTTTTTTTAATAGCCTTTTCTAAGTTATCAAGCCGCATTAATAACGGGGAACTATCCTGTATATGTAGCGTGTTTTTTACTTGGATTAGGGCCATTTGCATTCGTGTTGATTCTCGTTGCCGTCCGCTTCGCTTTTGAGGATGAAACGGCGTTTCATGGCCGAATAAATAGGACGCTATATCTTTTTCGGTAGCATATTCTTGCTGCTTGCGTATCATCCGATTGCGCCAATGGTTATGCAGGAACTCAGGGGTGAAGGTATGACGAGTATGTCCACAGGGAAGCTTACCCGTTGCTTTAATCGACCACTGACTAAGGTGTTTAATAATTTGCTCGGGTATTATTATGGTTGGTATAAGTTCCTCTTTTATGCGGAGCGGGTGGTCATTTTCTTTAACCACATGTAAAATTACATTGGCGTAGTTAGGGTCTAAATGATGTTTGTGCTTATTCCAATCGGAGGCGTGAATATGGATTTCAATATCCCCGTGCCATGTGATGTCTCCTATTTGTATGCATGCATTCCGAAAATCGGGGCCTGGTTCAAACTTATTCCACGTGCCACGATCAATCAGTTGGATTGATTGACCCGAATAGGTGTCTATGCCCGATATTAATCCCTTTTCCCATGCCCACTGCAAGCCCTCTTCACGCATACTTAAATATACAAAAAAAGCCGGCATTTACCGGCTTTTAACTTCTTTTTCTGTTAGTTATCTAGGTAAGGGGTCAGTATACTTGTACGTATCAATGTTTTTATCACACGCTGAATTCACGTCAAATAATTTAGGATTCTCTGTACCCGGTTCCATGATGATTTTTACCGTTGTTCTTCGGTTCAACTGATGTAAAGCCTCAAATTTAGATTTATCGGCTTTAAACTGATTGATGTATTCATCGGTTAACAATTGCTCCTTTCCGTTCTCATCAATATACTTTGAAGGTTCTTTTTCACCCATTCCAATTGGTGTAACTCGACACGCATTTTTAGGGTCAGCCTTTACTAATTCTTTGTACACAGCGATTGCACGGTTTTCAGAAAGTTTCGCATTGTGCAGTTCCGTATCACGACTGTCTGTATGTGAATATAATTCAATCATGATTTCTGGATTCTTTTTTAATAAATCTACAAGAAAACCAATAGAGTCAATTGATTGAATGGTATTGTCTTCTACAAAGGTCCATTTATCTAAGTGATATCGAATTTCTGGAGTTCTAAGTTCGATTGGGATTAATTCAATTTCAACAACAAAACTTTTTGATTGCTCTAAGCCCATCGTGGTAATTTTTGAAGGGCGAACCATTGGCAAGTAACGTTCTTTTGAAGCTTTAATTTCATAATCGAAGTTACCGTTTATGTATCGTGGGTTTTTCTTGTCTCCTTTTCGGTCAGCCCATTTATCACTTTTACCATTTTTCTTTGTTAACCCGTCCCAAGTTGCTCCTGTCAACTCATTTACCACAACTTTAGCACCTTCGATTTTCTTTTTACTACCAACCTCTGAAACGATTACGGTAAGATCATAACTCACTGGTGGTGTCGAGAAGGAGTAGATGTCTGGAGTGTAGGTTCTGTTCTTAGGATTAGACCGTTCTGACGTGAAAAAACCGCTTTTTAAATCTTTTCTCATGCTCATTGCATAATCGTTGGATGCAGAATTGATTGGTTTCAACATGTTCTGAACGTTACCCCATTTCTTTAATGGTTCTTTGGTACTTGTTGTAATTACTGCTTTGAAAATATCTAAGCCTCCAACCCCAGGATGACCATCACTTGCAAAGAAGAATAAGCTGTCATTGTATGTTGTAGAAGGAAATAATTCATTTCCAGCTGTATTAATTCCAGGGCCCATATTTTTAGGAACTGAATCCCATGCTTGAGCTTTTTTGTTATAGGTTAAATACCATAAATCTTTTCCGCCTAAGCCTCCAGGCATATTGGATGCAAAAATCAACATCATACCGTCTGCTGTAATGCACGGATGACCCACAGAATTTGAATCTCCTAGTTTATCAATGGGTATTTTAACTACATTATCCCACTCATTTTCACCAACTTTGTCAGCAGACCAAATATCACAACCAAGATTTTGTTTTGGTAGGGCAGGACACCGAGTGAAATACAACGTCTTACCTTTTCTATCCAATACCGCGGTACCTTCATTGTCTTTGGTGTTGATTGAATTCTCTGCATCAATGGTTTTAGCGCTAATGAAGTCACCCTTTTCATTGTATTCAGCCACCCAAATATCCATGAATTTCTCACCAGTGATTGGGTCACGTGCTGGATTAGCAATATCTTCTCGCTGCGTTCCAAAGTAAAATTGGGTTTCCTTTTTATCGTAAAGTGAAGGCGACATGTCAAATTCCTTAGCATTCAACTTGTCTTCTACTTTTACTACGTATTTTGATTCTTCTTCATGCACTACATTGAATTCAGAACAGGTACTTATAATCGCATCGATATCAATTGAAGTATCTTTGCCACGTTTGTTTTTGTAGTTGTTGTAACTGTCTTTCGCTTTCGCTAATTCACCATTCATTCGAAGCATTTCCCCATGATAATAATATACTTTTGGTTCTACGTCATAGTAACGTAATTCGATGCTTGAACCATACCATTGTAAGGCCTTATCAAATTGTTCCATTCGGCGATAACAATCAGCAACTTTATACGCCATGCCGCCTTTTTCAGAAATTGATTTTCCTTTATTCGTCATTTTGTTATATGCGGCTTCTAATTTAGGTAGCGCTTCAAAGTATTTACCCGATTCATACGCCTTTAAGGCATCGGCGATATATTTAGGTTGATTTACTTGCCCAAGTGATTGAATAACAATCATAAACATAGAAAGCGTTAGGATAAGTGCTTTTTTCATAGTTAGTCTTTGGTTTATAACTTGCAGTACGCTAACAAAATTAGGAAAATAATATTAATATCCAAAAGGGCATTTTTCCCAGTGTTCTAGTAGTTCAGATAGCCCTTGATTTACTGCTTTATCGAAATATAATAATTCGTTTGTTTCAGGGTGTTTGAATCCTAATGTTTTTGCATGCAATGCTTGTCCTGGAAGCATTGCAAAGCCTTTTTCCACAAAAGATTTGTACGCATTTGTATTCGGTCCAGTCCGTATCTTATCTCCACCATATTCGAAATCATTAAACAAGGGATGCCCAATGGACTGCATATGGACACGAATTTGATGGGTTCTTCCGGTTTCCAGTTGACACTCCACCAAGGTAACCCATCCAAAACGAGTAAGCGGTTTGTAATGCGTTACCGCATGTTTTCCTTGATCTTCCCCTTCAAAAGTGGTCATTACTTTTCTGTTTTTCGGAGAACGACCTACATGTTTATTTACAGTGCCAGGCTCCGTCACATCCCCCCAAACCAAGGCCCAATAAATCCTTTTGGTAGTCTTATCGTAAAATTGTTTCGCTAAGTGAGTTAGGGCATGTTCTGTTTTAGCAACTACTAATAAACCCGCAGTATTTTTATCGATACGGTGCACCAATCCCGGACGACCGTAATAATTATTTGGAAGGGATGGTAAGTGATTAAAATGATAAACCAGCGCATTTACTAACGTGCCAGAGTAATTTCCATATCCTGGATGAACTACCAAACCGACGGGTTTATTAACCACCAGCAAGTCATTATCTTCATATACGATATCCAAAGGAATGTCCTGTGGAATCAATTCGATTTCGCGAACAGGGTAGGGCATCACAATGGAAATATCATCCATTGGTTTTATTCGATAATTAGGTTTTACCGCCTTTTTATTTACGAGTACATTCCCATTGCGGGCCGCAACCTGAATACGATTCCGAGATGTTTTTGGCATCCGGTCGATCAGGAACTTATCAATTCTAACGATGCTTTGTCCGGGGTCTACCTGAAAGCGATGGTGTTCATATAACTCCTCTTCATCCTGCTCGGAATCATGCAATTCAAGATCCTCATTCACACCGTAGAATTTTCATTACTTGATCAGGGTGTTGTATTGATCGGATGAAGTAATACCCTGAATGGAGTGTGCTTAAATCTATCACATGGTCATGATTTTCAGTGATAAATCGGCCTTGAATGTCGTATAATTCAAACCCCTTTTCATCGGTGTACGGACTAATAATATTAACAACAGAATTCGTTGGATTAGGATATATTGTATAGTCAAGCAGTTGTTGTTGTTCAAACCCAAGTTCTCCATCGAGCGCTGTGGAAACGATGGGACGTAGCATAGCAGAACCAGGAAATGGAGGGTTTTCCCATGTGGCACCAAAATCCACGCTGTAAAATATTTCTTGCGAGTGATCAATATTTCGGTCTAATCCAAGATTATATCGAACAGCATCCACTTGTCTCCACCCGATAAAAAAGGAACTGCCAACAGGTATTTTCTGACCATTCGGAAAGTAATATGCATTGAAGTTATTTAAACCATTGGCATAGGTGGGTTGTCTTGGTGAAAATGCATCGTCCTCAAACAACACGGCTCCAGGTTGACCGTTCAAATCTTCCCATACCGTGAGGTAGAATAACTTGGTTGAAACATCCGTTACCGACGGAACAAAATGGAGGTAAACTCCAAGTAAAGAATCTGCCTCGTACGCATTGAAGTGAACCGCCAGCATGGATTGAACTCCAGTTGGACCAAACGCGGCCTCTGCTGATCCGTCGTCGTAACTGTAATAATTATAAAACCCTTGAAGGAATTCGCAGGTGTCGTTACTAATTAAGTTGGGAAATTGTGCGGAAACGGATGCATTCACCGTAAATACTTGTTGATTTCCAGGTAAGGTTCTGTCATATTCATACCCTGCAGATAAATCATGGTATGAGGTGAATAGGGTATTCGGATTATAATTAATATTCCCTTCTGCTAATAAAAAACCTGGCAAACTGAAATTACCCACCTGTAACCCATTTTGTTTAACGATAATTTGACCATTTTGATAGTTCTCTGCGGAATTACTTCCGTTATAAACCTTCACTTCTAAGCCATTAGTCATCATACCTGCTGTGGTATTTTTGTAATGGTCCCAAGGTACGCTTGTATAATCTTGCAGTAAGGTATTCAGTGGATAACACAAGGCAAAATCTTTGAATAAGGTGTCTGCGTAATCCGATAAAGCGCGCAAATGCACATAATCAACGTGAAAATGATCTAATGAACCGCTTAATGCACCATGATTTTTAAATCGAATCTTAAACCCATCGCGAAAAAACTGATCATCAAGTACAGGAACATGCACCGGTTTAAAGGGATGAACACCTGTTCCGGATACACTCCAGATGTGCTTCCATTGGTCAAGGTCTTTTGCATAAAACTCAAGGATTAAGGAATCACCTGCTTCCGGTACATCTCCAAGGCCTTGGGGTTGATATAAAAAACTAAAATATAATGAGTCGCCAGGATTATAGTTCGAAAGATTGATGCATTTCGAGGTTAACCGGTCTCCGTAATTTGTTACCGAGCTTCCAAACTGATATGGATACCCATCTTCATCTAAACCGTCAAACGTTGCAACGCCGAGAGATCTTGGATTTAACGCATAGCGCATGTTGTGGTAGGCCATTCTGTCAATCCAAATCTTGGAGGAATCCTCAATGGTTTGAAAAAACACCGTAGCTGAATCTTGGATATATGCTGGATTACTAATCCAAATGGTGTCGCTTTGGTCTTGCACACCAACCGTATCATAAATATAGTATGGAGGATATAGAGAAATTGGAGTACCTACAGGGGGATAGGTCGTTAAATTATTTTCAGTAACATTCAAGGACGGAAAAGGCACATCCGTTGTAGTTTCTGTAGCAATGTCATAGGTTCTTCGGAACGTTGCTTGATTGGTATAGCTTACTCCGTTTGCCAACGGAAGGTTGTTCGCTGGATTCACCAAGCGGTAGTAGGTCTGTTCCGTATTTCCAGGAGCATTAAATACCCCTTGAAACAGCTGAAACTTGCTTGTAGAAAAATCATCAAATAAGGGAAGGGTTAAGGTATCTGAAGCAAAAATAAAGGTACTGTCGATGCTTAGGGATTTTTCTGTGGAATTCGGTTTTTTTACTCCATAAATTGGTTCAAATCCAATGTTTTTCTCGGTGTGGTATTCCAGTTCTTGACCAAAACTATGGAGAAGGCACGTGAGTGCTACGATTAAAAGGTTACTGCGCATTATTGTTCTTCGTTTTCAATGTATCCGTTGAAATCTTTGCGAAGGTGAATGGTAAATGGGGTAGACTTTGGTACAGTTTCTCCTTCGATATATTCAGGACTCTGAATAATTACCCGTGATGCTAGCGTGTCCTCTTTGGTGACACAATCATTACAAATGTAATTCACTGAAACCCCAAGGGTATCAATAATATATTTTGCATCGCCATAGGTTAAACCAAAGAAGTCAGGAATGCTGATGGGCTCCCCTTCATCATTTTCTCCAACAATCAAAATAATGGTTGCTCCGACGGGAATACGTGCACCTTCTTTGATTCGATTTCCTTTGTACAGTTGCTCTAGCACGGAGCCGTTCGCATCATTCGTAGGCTTGTATCGAATAATCCATTTTAAGCCCCTGCTTTGAAGTGTATTTTCAGCGAATTTTAGTTGTCGATGGATTAGGCTTGGCATTTCTACCATATCTGTTTTCTTAGTCACTCGAAGCGCTATGGTTCGTCCGGATTTCACAAATAGCAAGGAAAAAGCGGTTGATTTTGGATTTTGCGAAACAATCGTGCCTGCTGGTTTTGAAGGGTCGTAAATAGAGTCTAAAATTTGATATTCTAAGCCTAAATCTTCTAAAATCACTTTTGCTTCCTCCGCGTTTTTTCCTACCAGGTTCGGTACTTCAATGCGTTCGCCATGGTTGGTAGAAAATCGTAAAAACACCATCATTATAAAAACCACCGAAAGGTAGAATAAGATAACTAAACCAAGTTGCTTTAAAAAGTACTTGGATAATACAAAACCCTTTAACTGAGCAAAAAGCGAATTCATCTAAACAAATATACAGATTAAAAATTAGGACTTAACGGATGATCCTCAAAGAAGCGTTCAATATAAGATACCGCGGAGTCCACATCGTCAACTACTTTAAATAATTCTAAGTCGCTTGCGGATATGTTTTGTTCTTTCGTTAACATGGTACTTTCAATCCACTGTAACATGCCATTCCAATATTCAGATCCGAATAAAACAATTGGACGTCGTCTGATTTTCTTTGTTTGGATAAGGGTCATTGCTTCAAAAAACTCATCTAAGGTGCCAAAGCCACCTGGCATAATTACGAAGGCTTGGGAGTATTTTATAAAAACTACCTTGCGCACAAAGAAATAGTTAAATTCTAAGTTGTGTTCTTGGTCAATGTATGGATTATGATTCTGTTCAAATGGTAAATCAATGTTGAGTCCAACGGATGGCCCATTTCCCTGTTGGGCACCTTTATTTGCCGCTTCCATAATTCCTGGACCACCGCCGGAAATAATTCCAAAACCTTTAGACGCAAGTCGTTCTGCAAGTTGTTCGGATAACTGATAATATGGGTTTTCAGGTTTAGTACGTGCAGAGCCAAATATAGCTACACACGGACCAATTTTCGCCATCCGGTCATAAGCTTCAACAAATTCAGACATTATTTTAAATATCGACCAGCTGTCGTTGCTTTTGATTTCGTTCCAATCCTTTCTGCTATGATCCATGGGAGTTTTTTTACAAAAGTAAAATTTGCTTCGGATATTCATGGGGTTATTTTGTTAATTCCTACTTTCGTTTAATGCGTAGAATCTTAGTTACCGTATCGCTCTTTATAGCATTAAACATAAATGCTCAAGGTTCCGATACCTTAAAAGTGCGCAGAGGGATTACACATGCGGTTTTAATTTCCTCGGCTACTGGTTCACTTTTAGCCTTGAATCAGGTATGGTATGCCTCTTACGGAACAGAAAATTTTCATTTTTTTAATGATTCCAAACAATGGATGCAAATGGACAAACTCGGACATGCATTCACTGGATATATGATTACCAATGAAGTCAATCGGTTGCATTATTGGGCTGCAGGGAAGCGTCAACCGTGGGTAGGGGCTGTTTATGCGCTATCCTATTTAAGCGCGTTAGAACTCATGGATGGCTTTAGTTCGGGATGGGGATTTTCAGGGAGTGATATGTTGGCGAATGGAGTAGGGGTTGGTTTAGCTTTTTCACAAGATCATTTTTTTAATCGCCAAGTTATTCTTCCTAAATTTTCATTTTCTCGTTCTTCTTATGCTATGGTCCGACCAGAGATTTTGGGAAGTACCTACGGGGAACAACTCTTAAAAGATTATAATGGTCAAACGTATTGGTTATCACTACCTATAGCAACGTTCCTCAATCTGCCCAAAGGGTTCAAGTGGATTTGTATCAGCGTAGGATATGGTTGCGATGCAAAATTGGTGGGGTCTCAAAATGCATGGAATGGGTTCAATGCGCGTCGCCAAGTATATCTATCTTTTGATATTGATTGTTCTTCGTTAGCACCCAGACATCCAAAACTTAGTAAGGTCCTCACTCATTTGAATTTGATTAAAGTTCCCTTTCCATCGCTAGAGTTTTCTTCAGATAAAACGCGATTTCACTGGATTTCCTTTTAACGAAAAAAGGCTCCCGAAGGAGCCTTTTTTATTAGTTATTCATTTGATTAGTGTTTAACCACTTTCTCAATGTGTGTTAAGTTGTTCAATGTAACACGGAAGGTATAAACTCCAGTTGTTAATTTGCTTAGGTCGAATTGTTCTCCATTCTTAGCATTCGCGACGGTAAGAATCAATTTACCTTGTGCATCATAAACAAATGTAGTAGCTCCTTCTTGTGCAGGGATTTCTAAGGTTACCATACCGTTTGTAGGGTTTGGATACAATCCAATTACCGCTGATTCTGGGAAGTAGATACCTACTTGATCAACAATCATACAATCTGAAGTATCCGAACATCCGTTAGCATTGGTAACAATCACTGCGTAGCTTCCGTTAGCCGAAGCAACTAAGGTATCGTTTGTTGCATCAGCGATAATCTGACCTGAAGCACAATCAATCCATTGGTACGTTGCACCAGCAGGAGTAGCTACTAAGGTTACAGGATCGGCTGCAATAGCCACGGCATTCGGTAATGCATTCACAATAACTGTTACGTTGTCTGTGTTATCACAACCATTTGCGCCAGTACCTGTTACGGTTAATGTTGTTGTTGCAGCAGGTGCGAAAGGAACGCCATCGATTACGTTGTTGTTCCAAGCATAAGTAACTGCGCCACTTGCATTCAATGTAACAAATTCACCTGAACAAATGGTTTGGTCGTTTCCAGCATTTACTTGCGGTAAAGCAAGACCTGTGATTGCAACCGTATCTGTATTTGTACATCCGTTAACACCTGTAGCAGTGGCGATATAGTTTGTAGTTCCACCAACCGTAGGGAAGGCCACACCATTCAGTATACCGTTATTCCATACTACAGTTCCTGATGTGGTAGCTGTTAACGTAGTATTAGTTCCTGTACAAACCGAAGCATCATTTCCAGCATTAACCGTAGGCAATCCTAGGATGTTGATGGTTGTTGTATCGTTTGACGCACCACATTGGTTGAATGCAACATATACAAACGTTACAGTCGAAGGATCATTTACACTCGCGTTGTAAATAACGTTGGCATTCGAAACGTTTGGTCCAAAAGTACCTGTACCGTTTGTGCTCGACCAGAATCCTCCAAATGCACCTGTAGTAGTAGCATTGAGTGCAACGTTTCCATTAGCACAAGCTGTACCACCGTTGGTTAATGAAATACTTGGTATAGTATTTACGGTTACAACCACAGAATCTTGTGCTGAACATCCATTAGCTCCCGTACCAATTACAGTATATGTGGTAGTACTATTAGGGAAGAAGGTAACTCCATTATTTACGTTGTTGTTCCATTGGTATGTGTTCGCACCAGTTCCTGTTAAGGTAGCACCAAGTCCAACACAGATTGCGTAGTCTTGTCCAGCGTTAACGTTAGGTAAAGGTAAAACAGTAACCGTAGCGGTATCCGTGTTCACACATCCATTTACATCTGTACCTGTTACGATATAGTTGTTAGTCGTGATTGGAGTAAATGGTGTATTATTCGTTACACTATTATTCCAAACATATGTGGTAGCTCCAGAACCACTTAATACTACTGGTGTATTTAAACATACCGTTTGATTTGCACCGGCAGATACTATCGGTAGTGGGTTTACTACTATAGTAACGGTATCTTGATTAACGCATCCATTTCCATCAACACCAGTTACGATGTAAGAATTTGTCGCGTTTGGAGCAAAGGCAACTCCATTTGAGATACCATTGTTCCAAGTATAGGTAGTAGCCCCCGTAGCCGTTAATGTAGTGGACTGACCAATACATAGTGCTGCGTTATTTCCTCCATTTACGTTAGGTAATGCATGAACAGTTACTGTAACCAACGTTCTAGTAGCAGAATTACATCCGCCATCCTCACCTTGTGCATAGAAGTTATAAACTCCTGGCGTCAAGGTGTTTGGTAATACGGTAGTTCCAACGGATTGTAAATTGAATCCTGAACCAACTTGACTACCTCCAGTTGAGGCATTCCACCAAGTAATGTTAGATGCATTAGCAGGAATGGTATAGGTTACTATTAAGTCTATAGATCCAAAGAAACCTGTTCCTGGTGCATAGAAGTTGGTTAAGCTTACAGTAACATTACCTCCATTATTATTTAATAGTGTAGGATTTTGATTGTAAGGACCAGCATTAGTAACTTGTTGGTTTACGTTAGCAAGAGTAATCGGAGCTAGCGTAGAAGCACCACTCATAGAGATATCATAATCTCCTGGCCATCCACCTGTAGCTGTAGTAACGTTGTTCACACTAAGAATTGTACCTGTTACTATAGCACCTGCAGGTACTGTGATGTTTTGTGTGAAGTTTTGAGTTCCTCCCGCACCTTGTGCAAAGAACACATTACTAGCTATGGTGTAAGTATTAGTTACTGTTTGTAATTGACCATTAACAATCGCTGAAGCATTAACAATCTCTGATGTGTCATTCACACAGGCAGATCCGTTAGGTCCAACAGTCGGCGCATTAATGAACCAAGCGGGTTGAGTTACGGTGATGTTGTATACGGAAGACAATAAATTGTTCGCATCCCGAATTACTACAGTATGGTTTCCTGCAGGTAGGTTATTCGGAATAGCACCGAAAGGACCATTGTTTACAGAATAAACAAATGGAGCCGTACCACATGTAAAGTTAGTTGCTGTGAACGATCCATTCGCTACCCCGTTACATGTCGCATTTACTGCGGTAATCGTACCAGCTACATCTGCAACGTTAACAGTTACAGGAACAGTAGTAGCACTGTTACATGCTCCTAATGATAATCCAGCATAGAATGTGTAAGTTCCATTATTGGCAACTGGCATAACGGTAGTTCCAACAGTTTCAAATGGTGAACCTGAACCAACGTTGTTTCCGTTGACACTTGCATTATACCAATTAATAACATAGTTCGGTTGAACCGGGGTAGGTACAATATGAGCAGGGTTCAAGTTTGGTGGTCCTTGGAAACTTGCTGGTGTTCCAGAGAAAATAATAACTCCCGCGGCATTTGTAATCGTGTAAGTACATTCTCCGATGAATGCACCTCCACCATTCCATTGCGTAGTTACTGCATTTCCACCACTTACAGTGAAAGTTTGCGAACTAGTGAATCCAGAATTGAATGTAGCGTTAACTAATACGGGTGTACCGTTAACCAAAACATTCATAGTATTACCGTTCCATCCATCACCCCAAGAGTCAATCATATTTAATGTGTAAGTCTGCGTACCTTGGTTTATTGGTGCATTCGCAAGAACCGGAATACTATTCGATCCTGAACAAGCACTATATAATGCTTGTGGTGCAATTGGTGCTGGAGGTATTGTACTATCCACTCCAACGTTGAAGTTGTACGTAGAAGACAATAACAAGTTTGCATCACGAATTACTACGGTATGTGGACCAGCAGCTAAATTCGTTGGTATAGCACCAAACGGACCGTTATTTACAGAGTATGTATATGGTGCAGTACCACAAACAAAGTTACTAGCAGTAAACGTTCCATTGGTTTGGCCAATACATGTATTACTTGCCGTAACAGTTGCAACTACATCAGCAACGTTTACAGTTAATGGAACTGTAATGCTGTTACAAGCTCCCAATGATAATCCTGCATAGAACATATAGGTTCCGTTAGTTGCAGCAGGCATAACACTTGAACCTACAGCTTGAAGCGGAGAACCAGTTCCAATGTTAGTACCATTTAAACTAGCATTATACCAATTAACAGTATAATTCGGTTGTGGAACTCCAGGAACGGCGTATGGAGTAGTCATACTTGGTGGACCGAAGGCACTAGCTGGTACCCCATTGAAAATAATGGTATTACTGTTATTCACGATGTTGAAGGTACATTCACCAATAAAAGCACCACCACCATTAAATTGAGCAGTAACTAAGTTACCTGCTGCAACTTGGAAAGTTAAAGCAGAACTGAAACCGTTATTGAATGTTACGTTATTCAATACAGGATTTCCGTTAACAAATACCGACATGGTGTTACCGTTCCATCCATCACCCCACGAGTCAATCATGTTAAGTGTATATGTAAATGTATTAATTACCACTGGACTTGACGCGTTAAGGTTCAAGCTGTTAGTACCAGAACAAATGTTAAATAAGTTTTGTGGTACAGTTGGTACTGGAGGAATTACTTGATCCACAGATATAGATAGAGTATCCTGATTACTACAATTAGGAGCACCTGACTGTGAAGCTGCTAAGGTATAGGTAGTGGATACAGCTGGATTAAAGGTCCAACCCGTAATTTCATTCCCTGTAACACCGGCTGCTGGTGTCCAACTGTATGTATTGTATACTGCTGCACCTGCGGATAGGCCGATTGCAGTTGATGATCCACCAACGCAAATCGTATCTCCTAGCGCTGCTAATGTAAGCGCAGGACCAGGGGTAACAGTTACGGTTACTGGGGTACTTGACGTTTCACATCCTGTTAAAGTATCTTCAACTGCAACATAAAGCGTTGTAGTGTTTCCAATAAATGCGCCGTATGTGTTTGCAGATGTACCTTGTAACGGGTTAGTATTTACCGCCGTCGCATACCAGTTATAGTTCGGACCAACAAATCCATTAACATCATTAGCTGATGCCGTAGGAATTTGAACACCGCAATGTGCACTGTTTATAACTGTAGGAGGTAAAATCGCAGGAAACACAGTAATATTATTAGTGGTATCGCTATTAACACAACCTGAGGTAGGGTCTACAGCCGTAACAATGTAATTTACTGTGATGTTAGATCCTGTACCGTTTGTAGCAATTGTGGTAGCAGAAGATCCTGTAGCAACTGGAACTGTATTCCATGTATATGTATACGCTGCAGGAGGCGGAGTTTGAATATTTACTTGGTAATCTTCAGTTTCTCCTGATCCCATGAATGTACAACCATAGGTTGCATTATTTAAGGTATTTCCTCTTGTTCTAATCCGCATTCCAGTTAATCCTGGCAATGCTGTTACAGGAATAGTGATATTAACGGTACTAGAAGTACCAGATGGAATATTAATACCTGCATTGAACCATTCAGAAACTTCGTAAATACCATTTCTATTGAAGTCAATCCAAACAGAAGCAGTAGTCAATGTGTAAATACCTGCAGGATTAATAGTAACGGTTAATGGATACGTTTGACCTGTGTTCACCGATGTGGTTAAGTTCGTATTTGTATAGTAAGGTGCGGCTACAGGGTTAGTTGCAGCGGTGTTATTCGCAATAGTATTGAATACCACGTTATTAATCATCGAACCAGAACCTCCAGAATTATTTGTAGTACAGTAACCAGCAGGCAGTGTTTGCGGACCGCCAATAAAGCTAGTCGCATTAAGATTCACTGTTCCGTTGTTACAAACGTTCGTTGGGTTAGCTGTAGCAGATGAAATTATAGGCAAAGCATTAACTAACAAGTTGACTGTTGAGGTTGCAGTACAAATACCATTGGTACCTGTTATAGTATACACATAGCTACCTGGTGTAGTGGGTGTAATGGTTTGAGACGCTCCTGGTAATGGATTATTGATACCAGAACCCACATAATTATTAGCATCCCAAGAATAGGTATAAGCTGGATTAGCGATTGAAGAACCACCTAGCGTGAAATTCTGACCAATACAAATATTAGCATTAGCTCCTGGCGTCACAATGATAGGGTCTGGATTAATTACAGTCGCAGTAACTGCGGTAACAGGGCTGTAACAACCGTTTGTTCCTTGTTCGGTTACATAGTACGTTGTAGTCGTGTTAATTGGACTTTGAACCGTAGTGTAACCTGGGGTATTATTTGCGTATTGAATAATAAGGTTATCTATAGTAGCAAGCATGCTGGTTCCCCCAGTTCTACCTGAAATAACGTGAGACCAAGTAGCTTTATTAGCTGCAAGATAAGCTGGTGGAAGTTGAACATTATTAAATATTACCGTTGCACCAACAGCCATACTTAAACGTCCAACGTTATCAATACTAATCGTAACGTGGTTCGTATCATTAATCCATGAAGTGTTATTTGAATAACCAAGTACTCCTGGTGTAGTATTGTTGAAAGAACCGGCGGTATTGTTATATAATAGATAAATACCTTGAGCATTCGGTTGTGTAGCACCGAAGGCATCAAAACTGATTTTTAGTTTACTACCTGAACCCATCTCTTGCGATGGCGTCGTAGCTGAAGCATTCACATCGTTACCAAAGCTGTAAGATAACCCGTCAGCACCGGTTGAAGTAATTAAATCAAAATCAACGATGTATGCATTGGCATTAACACCAGGCGCAACTGTGATACCACCAATTTGGTTTGTGAAATTATTAAATAATTGTAGTTCACCCGGATTATTTAAAAGGTTCGCACTTCCCGATAGGGTAGCACCAACGGCTACGTTCGGACCAGTAAAGTTATCAGTAAAGAAAGTTGTATAAGCTCCTACTGGTGGAGATTGAATCGCATTTCCATTTACTGCAGCACTATACCAGAAGTATTGACCCGTACCAGCTGCGCCTGCAGTAGACACAACACTTGCTGTTGGTGTGCCTAAACCACATTGAGTGCTATTGGTAGCAATTGGCGCTGTAGGGGAAGCATTTACAGTAACCGGCGTTTGATATACCTGCGAGCAGTTTGTAATCGGATCTTGAATATATACTTGATACGGTGTAGTAGCATACGTCATTTGGTTGGTCGTTGGTGTATTTACTGTAACGCCATTTAATTGGCCTCCAGAAGGTGTGCCCACACCATTTATGGTCCAATTGACCGTATAATTAACCGGTGGATTAAATCTCCATGCTTGCGGGTTAGCAGCTGGAATAGTTGCTGTTTGTGCTTGCCAGAAATTAGCCGTATTCGGTGTTACGTTACAGTTAGGAGCAGCTGCTCCAATCGTACCTGTTGGGTTGTTAACTCCAATAGTTTTACCTGTAGGTGATAACACAGTGGTAGCGATAACTTCTACCTGGCCTGTAGTTTCTTTTAAAACGATTTGGAAGTTCACATTATTAGCAGGATTTCCATATTGAAAAACTTGATAATCAATTACAAATTTTCTATTAGGGGCTATTCCAGCAGTCCAATAACGAACTGTTGCTCCTGCATACCCGCAATGTAAATCATGTGCACATCCAAAGATTGCGTTGGTAGGATCAATTGCGTTAGGAAGAGCACCGATTGTGAAATCTTGTAAAGCAGTACCATTATAAGTACCGAATTGTAGTACACCGTTGGTTCCTGCATTTATTGTAGTGTAGTTATTACCAAAATAGTTAAAGGTAAATCCGATTGGAATATTTCCCCATCCACCATCATCTAAACTACCGGAATTTAATGGAACATTAGCTACACCATTCGTTACAAGGTTAACCGCATTAGGTGCAGCCACTTGAGGCGTAGGTGTAATACATACTGCGGTAAAGTTTCCTGGAGTTATTCCTGAGGCTAGTGCAACCATACCGCTGTCGCAAAGAACACTTGGTGTTGCTGTTGGCACAATATTAGGGAAACCATAAACCCCAATCGAAATTGGTTGTGCATTGTAAGCACAGCCGTTTGAATTTACAACGAGGAAAAAGTCAGATGTTTCTGTAATGGCTGCCGTAGTAGCAGCGGTAGTTCCTGGTGCAATTACAGCAGAAACTTGATTTGATGTCCAGTTATATGTAAAGGACGGATCATTTGGTGTAGCAGTAAGTGTTATATTCCCACCATTACCACACAAATTAGGTGCAGAAGAACTGAAGGTGATAGGCGTTACTGTAACGGTTACTTGTGTTCTAGGACCTTCACAGGTTCCGTTGCCTTCAGATACATAGTATGATCCTGTTGCACAGGAAGCAGGAGTGGTAAAAGATGACCCAGTAGCAATTGCTACACCACCAAACGCGGTGTTATACCAGTTAAATGTACCACCAGTTCCACTTGCAGTGAATGTAGCGGTACTACCTAGTGATACCGTAATATTAGCAGGAGAAACACTCGGTGCAGCAGGGGAGGCATTCAAGGTAATAACTTGTACGCTTGAAAAAGAGGTATTGTTTTTAATAATCGTAACCACACCGGAAGTACCATTACCTGCAACTGCATCAATTTGAGTTGATGAAACGATGGTAAAAGAAGCAACTGGTGTACCTCCAATTTGAACCGCTGTAATTCCATTTAAGTTAGTACCAGTAATTGTAAATTGTCCGGAATTCGCACAAATGGTTAACGGTGAAACATTTGTAATGGTTGGAGCACTAGTTGCCCAAGCGAAATAATCATCACCGTCTAATAGGATTGGACCTGGAGCTACGGTTGGGGTGGTTAATAAACCAGTAGCAGGAAGAGCACCTGCCACTCCGTATGCTGCACTAACTAAGTTCCATTGACCGCTATTTGTAGCCGCTTGTGCCACAAACGTTTGATCTTGTGTTGACGTTAAACCGTCTTGGCTGTTGTAACGTAATGTTACTGTAGGATTCGTTCCTGAGATACCTGCGATGGATTGAGTTGAAAACCCTTGAAGTCTAAATGATCGGTTACCAAAGGCAATAGCACTACCTCCACCTGTACTATTGGTAGGGGCGGCATTATCTGTTACAACAATTCTTGTCATATCGGATCCACCAGCAACACCGGTTAAACCATTTCCAGTAAATGTGGTAAAAGTAGCGCTGAAAGGGAAGTTGTAGGTGCTTCCAATAGCACCTCCTCCACGGCCATAAATAGCCATAGATCCATTTTGGATATAGGCATTGGACGCTCCAAAAGTACTTGTTTGACCTGCATATCCATTCCACGTGCAGGTAACAGTATTACCGTTTAAGTTTAAAATGTTACCAGGTGCAGTCAAGCTTGCCGTCAAAGATAGCGGCGATGTTCCATAAAGTATTAAATTGTTGGCTAAATTCAAACCGACACCGTTACCTGCTAATGAAAGGTTATTAAGCTTTCTGTTTGCAGGAATAACCACCGCGTCGTTTTGAACAACGGCAGATACTGCAGGAGTAAAGAAATTTAACGTAAGATTGTATAATGCAACCCGGCTTGTAAGTCCAGTTGCCGCAGTTGTAAATACACCACCCGCAGCAGTACCTGAAGTTGTTCCAACACCAACAGTAGGTGCAGCTACATATCCATATCCTGGATTAGTCATCGTAAAGCTTAAAATTTGACCGTTTGAGCCAATGTTTGCAGTTGCCGTTGGCCAGCAGTTTGCAGGCCATGCAATCGTTGCTGTTCCAGCTGACAATGAGATTGTTGGAGGAACTGAATATGTGGCAGTAGTACCACTGTTTAAATAAACAGAAACAACCTTACCTTGGTTAACTGTAACCGTAAAGTTAGCAGTAGCTAAAGCCGTTCCAGAAATCAATGTCCCTCCAGTTACCACTACGGTTGGCGCTACAGTATATCCTGAACCTAGGTTGGTTACCAGATTTAACGCAGTAGGACCAGCAAAACCTACCGTAGGAGCTACGGTATAGTTTAACCCTCCGTTGGTAGCATAAACATTTCCAACACCAGAGGATGCCTGTGGATCGGCACTGCTCACGCTTGCCCCTTGGTCTGAATTAATGGTTAACCCACCAGTAAACGTAGAAACTCCAGATTTTTGAACAAGGCTGTTTACAGGTCCTTGTAGGTTATATAGTACAACTGGAGTTGCTGCTGCCCCAGATCCGGTAGCACCTACCGCCCCAGCGCTAAATACTAAAGCAGGCGCAGTTGAACTATTCCAACCACTTCCTGGGTTTGTAATCGTTAAACTTCTAACGGTAGAAGTTACCGCGTCAAAGTTGACACTTACTTTCGCGGCAGGACCTAAATATCTAAAATTACCAACCGTTCCTGATACGTGGGTTGGCATTGTTGTGGTTGCGGTTGTAGCAGTAGCTTGATACCAATTATCTCCGTAAAAATACGGTGTAGCTATGCTTAAGGCACTATTGTAAGGGACATTGGTCCCTAATGTTCCAAGGGTACCTATATATAATAGTGAAGGTCCACTAGTTGAAAATACGGCATTCAACGTGTTTGAAGTTGGAGGAGTCGCGTTAAACGTACCCCCAGCAGTACACAAATACACATTGTTACCAAAAAAATAACGAGTACCTACAGATGCTAATGCAGCGTTTGCGTAAGGAACAACTGCTACACCACAAACCACAGGTGCGGTGCTATATGCAACAGTACCCATGTTTGTCACA
>ENA-OUVC01000523-OUVC01000523.1-marine-metagenome-genome-assembly--contig:-NODE-523-length-25270-cov-3.523796_pt1 | contig 25270 bp, 20 predicted proteins | sample MGYA00248622_ERZ508571 | MGnify/ENA primary metagenome ERZ508571 (study PRJEB26236, sample SAMN06267175) | marine metagenome | isolation source: Columbia River Estuary | place: USA:Columbia River Estuary... | reverse complement strand
TGGAGTTAAGGCCGAAGAAGATGCGCAGGTTAAAGCATTACTTGATTCACAGGCTCCAGTGATCACCTTGGTTGCGAAAAGCGATGTTTGGCACGTTGAGCAAGCTCTTAAGACAACTAACGAAGAAAACTTGGCAATGATCGGCGACACTGTTGCATATTTGGTGTCACAAGGACGCAGAGTATTCGTTGATTTCGAACACTTCTTTGATGGTTACAAACATGATTCTGATTACGGCGTCGAAGCAGTAAAGGTTGCTATGAAAGCTGGTGCGGATGTTGCAGTGCTTTGCGACACCAACGGTGGAATGCTGCCATCTGGAATTGCCACAATTGTTACTGATGTAATGAATAGAACTCAGGCTCGACTTGGAATTCATTGCCAAGATGACACTGGGTGTGCGATCGCAAATAGCGTTGCGGCAGTTGAAGCCGGCGCTACTCACGTTCAGTGCACTGCAAATGGTTACGGTGAACGCACTGGCAATGCTGACCTATTTGTGGTCGCTGCAAACTTGCAGTTAAAGCTTGGAATCAACTGTCTGCCTGAAGAATCCCTAAAGGATTCAATGCGTATTTCACATGCCTTGGCAGAAATTGCCAACCTGCCACCTGATACGCATCAGCCATACGTTGGTATTTCATCTTTTGCGCATAAAGCCGGCTTACATGCCAGCGCGCTCAAGGTAAATCATGAACTTTATAACCACATTGATGCTTCCGTCGTTGGTAACGATATGCGCGTGCTGGTTACCGAGATGGCAGGACGAGCCTCAATTGAAATGAAGGGTACCGAACTCGGGTATGACCTTTCCAAAGCACCTGAGGCGATTACTCGGGTAGTTGAGCAAGTAAAAGATTTAGAAGCTCACGGTTGGTCATTTGAAGCAGCAGATGCATCCTTTGAATTGCTTCTACAAGATGCTTTGGCGGGTAAGTCCACTAAGAAATTCACAGTTGAGTCTTGGCGAACCATTGTTGAGCAACGTGAAGACGGTCAAATTGTCAGCGAAGCTACCGTCAAGGTGCACGCCGATGGACAGCGCATTGTTGCAACTGGCGAAGGTAATGGTCCGGTTAACGCACTCGACAATGCTTTACGTTCCGCGCTAGTTCAGCACTTCCCACAGATTGCTGATCTTGATCTAGTGGATTACAAGGTTCGTATTCTTGATGGTGGGTTAGGTACTGGTGCGGTAACTCGCGTATTAATTGAAACTGCCGAAAAGGGTCGACGTTGGACCACAGTTGGCGTGAGCGAAAACGTGATTGCTGCTTCTTGGCTTGCACTTGAGGATGCCATTTCATATGGCCTGCTTGGCAAAGCCAACTAAGAATTGCTTAACAAGTAGTCTTAGAAAATGCGTATTGCTCGAGTATCTGTTCCAGGCGTTGAGTTTCCGGTTTATGGCGTCATAACTGGCGACAAAATTGAATTGATCACAGGCTTACCTTGGCCAGACATCAGTGATCCAGTTGCTGCCCTAAACCTTGCAGACGTAAAGATTCTTGCTCCAGTGATTCCAAGCAAAGTTGTATGCGTTGGTAAAAACTATGCAGATCACGCTAAGGAAATGGGGGGCGATGTTCCGACAGAGCCAGTTATCTTCCTGAAGCCAAACACCACAGTGATTGGCGATGGAGACTTCATTGTCTTGCCACCTCAGTCAACTAACGTGCATCACGAAGCTGAACTAGCAATTGTGATTGGTGCATTAGCCAAGAATGTTGAAATCGATCGTGCGGACGAAGTGATTTTTGGATACACCTGCGCAAACGATGTCACAGCCCGAGATCTGCAGAACAGCGACCAGCAATGGACGCGCTCCAAGAGCTTTGACACTTTCTGTCCACTTGGCCCGTGGATTGAAACGGAATTGGATCCAGAGAACTTAGGCATCTCATGCCAAGTGAACGGCGTTACAAAGCAAGATGGAAACACTAGTGATTTAGTGCGTAGCGCTCGTGAAATGGTGTCTTGGATTTCGCACATGATGACTTTGCTGCCAGGAGATGTGATCTTGACTGGCACACCTGCTGGCGTCAGTTCAATCGTGTCTGGCGACTCGGTATCAGTAACTATTGAAGATATTGGTACTCTTACTAATTCAGTCACTGTTCGTTAAAGAACTATTCAGGAGAATCTGTGTCAAACGTTCGAGTTCGGTTCTGTCCTTCGCCGACAGGAAACCCGCACGTTGGCATGATCCGCACTGCCTTATTCAACTGGGCTTATGCCCGTCACACTGGCGGAACTTTTGTTTTTCGAATTGAAGACACCGATACCTCGCGAGATTCTGAGCAGTCCTACACCGACCTTCTAGATTCATTGCGTTGGCTTGGTATGGATTGGGATGAAGGTCCAGAAGTTGGCGGCCCGCATGCGCCGTATCGACAATCGCAGCGCATGGATATCTATGCCGACATTGCTGGCAAGTTACTAGATTCTGGAAACGCCTATCACTGCTACTGCTCTCAAGAAGAACTTGAAGAACGTCGGGAAGCTGCGCGTGAAGCTGGCAAGACTCCAGGTTATGACGGCGCTTGTCGCACATTAACTGCAGAACAGAAATCTGAGTACGAAACGCAAGGACGATCACCGGTTGTTCGCTTCCGAATGCCAGATACTGACTTCACTTGGACGGATCTAGTTCGTGGCGATGTAACTTTCGCAGCTGAGCATGTTCCGGACTATGTAATTGTGCGCGCAACAGGGGAGCCGCTGTATACATTGGTGAATCCAGTTGATGACGTACTGATGGAAATCACTCACGTGCTTCGCGGTGAAGACTTGTTGAGTAGTACTCCGCGTCAGCTAGCACTTTATGACGCATTAAAGGCAATCGGTGTCGCAAAAGGTGAACGCCCGCTTTACGGGCACTTGCCATATGTAATGGGCGAAGGAAATAAGAAGCTTTCTAAGCGCGATCCAGAATCAAGTCTGTTGATGTATCGCGAAGAAGGTTACTTGCCAGAAGGCCTACTTAACTACCTGGCGCTTTTAGGTTGGGCATTTGGTGAAGATCGCGAATTCTTCTCAAAGGAAGAAATGGCAACTGTTTTTGATGTTGCTCGCGTTAACGCAAACCCAGCCCGTTTTGACTTAAAGAAGTGCACCTCGATTAACGGAGACTGGATTCGAACTTTGGCGCCAGAGGAATTAGCCACACGAATCACCCCGTTCTTGATCAAGGATGGAATTCTCTCCGCAGAGCCAACTGCAGAGCAGATGGAAGTGTTAAAGAATGCCATTCCACTTGTGCAAGAGCGAATGGAAACTTTGCGCCAGGGAATTGGAATGTTGGGCTTCCTTTTTGCCGATCAATCGGGCAGTCCAGCGTTTGCTGTTGATCCTGTTGAAGCCGAAAAAGTCTTAACTCCAGAAGCACAGCCGGTATTGGTTGCTGCATTAGCTGCACTTACTGGTGTGGCTGATTGGACTACGCCAGCAATTGAAGAAGCACTGCGCACTGCTTTGATTGAAGGCCTGGAACTAAAACCTAAGGTAGCTTTTGGTCCAGTTCGAGTTGCTGTGACGGGACGTCGAGTTTCACCACCACTTTTTGAGTCCCTTGAAATTCTTGGTAGAGAACGATCCCTAGCCCGAATTACTGCCTCAATAAAATAGGCGTCTGAGATTACGCATTTCGCTCAATCACGTGGCCTGAGATAGAATTTCGACTCGTAATGCCATTTGGGATATGGGGTAATTGGCAGCCCAACTGATTCTGGTTCAGTTAGTCTTGGTTCGAGTCCAGGTATCCCAGCCACATAAATACATTCCAATTGATTCCAAATCGTGGAATAGTGAACCTCATGAGTAAGCGGCAATTGCCAAGATGGTCAGACTTAAAACCAATCCTGGGATTCAAGTCACCATTTTCCAGAAGTGATGCAGTTTCCCGTGCAGTCACAATCTCACAGCTGAGAAACATTGGTAAAGCAAAAACCCCGCGTGCAGTGTTTGACTACACCGATGGCGCAGCTGGCGAAGAGCTAAGTTACGGACGGGCTTATGAGGCTTACCGACGCTTAGAGTTCCATCCACATGTTTTGCGTGATGTTTCGGTCGTTGATACTTCCATTTCAATCTTTGGTCAAAAGTCCGCATTGCCTTTTGTGTTTAGTCCAACTGGATTCACGCGCATGATGCATTACCAAGGCGAACCTGCAGTTGCTAAAGTTGCCGCCGAGTTTGGCATCCCATATACATTGTCAACACTTGGCACCACTTCAATTGAAGATCTTGCCGCCGCTGCACCTGAAACCCGAAAGTGGTTCCAACTTTATTTGTGGCGAGACAAAACAACCCGTTATGAATTAGTAGAACGAGCTGCGGCCGCAGGTTATGAAGCAATCATGCTGACCGTTGACACTGTTGTTGGCGGCATGCGAGTTCGGGATGTAGAAAATGGCCTAACTATCCCACCGCAGTTAACGCTAAAAACCATGGCGGATATGGCGAAGTATCCAAAATGGTGGGGCAACTTACTAACAACAAAACCACTTGAGTTTGCATCACTTAAAACAACTGGTGGCACGGTTGCTGAACTTATGAATAGTGTCTTTGATCCATCAATCACCATGAAAGATGTGGAGTGGCTAAAGGCGAATTGGCCTGGCAAATTAATTGTTAAAGGTGTGCAAAATGTAAACGATGCCGCGATGCTGGCTAACGCCGGTGTTGACGCAGTTGTGCTTTCAAATCATGGGGGACGACAACTTGATAGATCGGTAGTACCTCTGGAACTTTTGCCATCTGTAAAGAGTGCAATCTCTGACACAAATACTCAACTGTTTATCGACGGTGGCGCATTGTCTGGCTCTGACATTGTTGGTGGCATTGGTTTGGGTGCGGATGCAGTTCTAGTTGGCCGAGCCTACCTTTACGGAATTATGGCCGGTGGGGAAGCAGGCGTTCGACGAGCTGCACAAATACTGCAAGGTGAGGTGGAACAAACTATGCGACTGATGGGAATTACATCTCTGGATCAACTGACACCGGACATGGTCCGATTCCGAGGCCAGGAAAAGTTCTAAAAATTTGTTTGTAGCCCGGATTCGAATCGCTCATTGCGCCTATATGCCAAAGCGATAGCAGGTAGCACAAACACGTTGTTGAACAAGAACTAAAAAAAGACCCATTAAGGGTCCTTTTTTAGTTCTTGTAGCCCCGACGGGATTCGAACCCGCGCTACCGCCTTGAGAGGGCGGCGTGCTAGGCCGCTACACAACGGGGCCGCACCTGTTCACAATAACGTAGATTTGGCCAAGTTCTAAATGCCCAGTATTAACTAGCCGCGTGCTTTGAGTGAGTCACTAATGCGATTTGCCGCAGTCATCACTGCCATGCCGTGAATTCGACCAGGAGTGCGTGTTAAGCGTTCGATTGGTCCGGAGATAGATACTGCAGCGATGACTTTGCCATTGGCACTTCGAATTGGCGCGCTTACAGAAGCGACCCCAGGCTCACGTTCGCCGAGGGATTGCGCCCAACCGCGACGTCTAACAGCTGATAAATCTGAGGCCGTGAACTTTGCTCCTTGAATTCCGCGGTGTAGTCGATCTGGTTCTTCCCATGCGAGCAAGATTTGAGCAGCAGAACCTGCGGACATAGTTAGTCCAACACCAACTGGGACGGTGTCACGCAATCCAGTCATGCGCTCAGCGGCAGCAACACAGATTCGCTGATCACCTTGTCGACGATAGAGCTGAGCACTTTCTTTGGTGGCATCACGAAGTGCGATCAAAATTGGATTAGCAATGGCAAGTAACTTATCTTCGCCGGCAGCGCCAGCTAATTCACCTACGCGCGGACCAAGTACGAATCGTCCGTTGATATCACGAGCAACCAAGCGATGATGCTCTAGGGCAGTTGCCAGGCGGTGCGCAGTAGGGCGGGCCAAGCCAGTGGCAGCAACTAATCCAGCCAATGTCAGCGGGCCGGATTCCAAAGCGTCCAGAATGTGGGCAGCTTTATCCAGAACACCTACACCGCTACTAATATCGTCCATGTACTGATATTGGTATCTCGAATAGTGAGATGTCAAAATTGCTACTCAACAGGAGGCAGTTATGGGACGCACATTGGCACAAAAGGTTTGGGACGACCACGTAGTTCGTCGCGCCGAAGGTGAACCGGACTTACTTTATATCGATCTGCACCTTACACATGAGGTAACTAGCCCACAGGCTTTCGACGGCTTGCGTGCAGCTGGTCGCCCAGTTCGCCGCAAAGATCTAACCATCGCCACTGAAGATCACAACGTGCCAACTACTGACATCGACAAACCAATTGTTGATCCAATTAGCCGTGCCCAGATTGATGCACTTCGCATCAACACCAAAGAATTTGGAATTGAAAACTACGAACTTGGCAATAAGGAACAAGGAATTGTTCACATCATTGCGCCACAGTCCGGTTTAACTCAGCCAGGTATGACAATTGTTTGTGGCGACTCACATACTTCAACTCACGGCGCCTTCGGATCTATCGGTATGGGTATCGGCACCAGTGAAGTTGAGCATGTGCTGGCAACTCAGACTTTGCCTCTTAAGCCTTTCAAGACCATGGCAATCACTGTTAACGGCAAACTTCCAGCTGGCGTAACTTCAAAAGATTTAATCTTGGCAATCATTGCTGAAATTGGAACTGGTGGCGGTCAGGGTTACATCCTTGAATACCGTGGTGAAGCAATTCGCGCATTGTCCATGGAAGGTCGCATGACAATGTGCAACATGAGCATCGAAGCTGGCGCGCGCGCTGGCATGATCGCTCCAGACGAAACTACTTTCGAATACGTAAAGGGACGTGAGCACGCACCTAAGGGCGCTGACTGGGATTCTGCAGTTGCTTACTGGAAGACCTTGCCAACTGATGACGACGCAGTGTTTGATCGCGAAGTAATCATTGATGCCACAAAGCTCAGCCCATTTGTAACTTGGGGAACTAACCCAGGTCAGGGTGCTCCGCTTTCGGCAAATGTGCCAAGTCCAGATGACTTCACGGATGAAGTCGACAAGAAGGCAACTGAAAAGGCTCTTGAGTACATGGACCTAAAAGCTGGAATGCCGATTCGCGACATCAAAATCGACACTGTGTTTATCGGATCCTGCACTAACGGTCGCATCGAAGATCTTCGCGCAGCCGCAGACATCCTTAAGGGCAACAAGATCGCAGATGGCATGCGCATGATGGTTGTGCCAGGTTCTGTTCGCGTTCGCCTTGAAGCTATGGCTGAAGGTTTAGACAAGGTCTTCCTTGAAGCCGGAGCTGAATGGCGCGAAGCAGGTTGCTCAATGTGTCTTGGTATGAACCCAGACAAGTTGACGCCAGGAGAGCGCAGCGCTTCAACTTCAAACCGAAACTTTGAAGGACGCCAAGGTCCTGGTGGCCGCACTCACTTAGTGTCCCCAGCCGTTGCTGCTGCAACTGCAATCCGCGGCACACTTTCTTCGCCAGCTGATCTTGTAGGGAGTTCAAACTAATGGATAAGTTCACAGTTCACACCGGCACTGCCGCACCACTTCGAGAAAGCAATGTCGATACCGATCAGATCATTCCGGCGGAATACCTAAAGCGCATCACTCGCCATGGCTTCGAAGATGGTTTGTTTAACTCCTGGCGTAAAGATGCAAACTTTGTGCTAAATCGCCCGGCCTACCAAGGCGTAAGTGTCTTGGTTGCAGGTCCTGATTTTGGAACTGGTTCGAGTCGCGAGCACGCAGTATGGGCACTTATGGATTACGGCTTCAAAGTTGTTATCTCATCGCGCTTTGCTGACATCTTCCGCGGCAACTCAGGCAAGCAAGGTCTATTAACTGCAGTAGTTGAACAAAGCGCCGTAGAGCAACTTTGGAAGATTATTGAAGAAGAGCCAAGCACACCGGTGACTGTGGACCTAGATGCCCAGGTAATCACTGCTGCTGGCTTCACAACCAAGTTTGAGGTCGATAGCTACGTCAGATGGCGCCTAATGGAGGGCCTAGATGACATTGGCCTGACGCTTAAGCACGTCGATGAGATCACGGCCTTTGAGGCAAAACGACCTAGTTTTAAGCCCACTACGATCTAAATCACCCCAATATCGGCAAAAAATCCCAAGAAATTGGGATTTTTTGCATTTCTTGGGCGTGTCAGGCTAAAAACCCTTGATTTTGAGCCGTAAAGTCACAAGTGAGCCAGGCGGGGAAGCCTGGAACAACTCAAAGGCCGTTAATTCGCAAGGGTTAATGACAAAAAAGATCGCCGGCATTCATCAATGGAGGTCGGGTAACTATGGAGGATCCAAAGTGAACAAGGCAGAACTAATTGATGGAGTTGCTGAAGCCGCAGGCCTAAGCAAAAAAGACGCCACCGCAGCTGTAGATGCAGTTTTCGACAGCATCTCCCGCGCAGTAGCCAAGGGTGACAAGGTTTCCCTAACAGGCTTCGGCATCTTCGAGAAGTCAGACCGCGCAGCACGTACTGGCCGCAACCCACAGACTGGTGCTCCAGTTCAGATTGCAGCAACATCAGTACCTAAGTTCCGCGCTGGCGCTGAATTCAAGAAAAAGGTTTCAGGCAAATAAGCCTTAAAGCTTTAAGCGATCGGACTCGTTGGGAAACCAACGAGTCCGATCCATTTTTATGTCAGGATGATTAAGTCATGAGCAAATTCCCACCACAGTCACACCGTGGCTTTTGGTATCGGTTTATCGCATTTGTTTTGCGCCCGATCCTAAAAGCAGCCACGGCCCGGGACTGGCGAGGTGGCGAATTCTTGCGCGTCGACCAAGGGATCGTCGTAGCGATGAATCACCTTTCCTGGTACGACCCATTAGTGGCTGCTCACTTTGTTAATGACAATGGCCGGCCCGTTAGATTCTTGGCCAAAGTTGAAGTATTCAAAATTCCACTGCTTGGATCGATTTTGAAAAGTGCTGGCCAGATTCCGGTTCAGCGCGGTAACTCAGATGCAGCAGCTGGCTCATTGCGCGAAGCTTTTAGCGCAATTGAAAATGGTCAGTGTGTTGTCATCTATCCAGAAGGCACCCTGACTCGTGACCCAAACCTTTGGCCGATGACTGCAAAGACTGGTGCAGCGCGTATTGCACTAATGACTGGCGCTCCAGTTATTCCCGCAGCCCAATGGGGACCACAAGAAGTTTTAGCACCTTATAGCAAGCGCTTGCGATTGATTCCGCGCAAAACTATGCACGTCTGGGCTGGTCCTGCAGTTGATCTAGATGATTTAAGAAGTCAACCAATTTCGGCCAGCACGCTACGCGAAGCCACGGAACGCATTATGCGAGACATTACTAAAATATTGAGTGAGCAACGTGGCGAAGCCCCACCTACTGTTCCACTAGATCGTCGAATTGCACTTCAAAAGAAAGCAGAGTCATAATGCGCGTCGCCGTAATGGGAGCTGGTTCTTGGGGATCAGTTTTCTCGATGATTCTTGCTGATGCTGGATGCGATGTTTCGCTTTGGGCCCGTAGTGCAGCAATTGCTGATGACATCAATTCCACTCACATTAACCACGCATACTTTCCAGAACTAACTCTTCCTAAAAACATCCTGGCCACTACAAATCCAGATAAAGCATTAACTGATGCTGATCTTGTTGTACTTGCAATGCCGGCCCAAACTTTGCGAGGAAATCTTTCTGCCTGGAGCTTGTCTATTCCAACGGATTCCATTTTGGTGTCGCTTATCAAAGGCGTGGAACTAGGCACAGCCGAGCGCATGACAGAAGTTATTGCTGAGATAACCAAAGTTGATACCGAAAGAGTTGCGGTAGTTTCCGGACCAAACTTGGCACACGAAATCGCAGCTCGCGAACCAGCTGCAACAACGGTCGCCTGCATTAATGAAGAGTTTGCAATCAAGATTCAAGATGCCTGTACCACAGATTATTTCCGTCCGTATTACACAACCGATGTTGTTGGAGTGGAAATTGCGGGCGCGGTTAAAAACGTAATTGCCTTGGCAAACGGTATGGCCGTTGGTCTTGGTTATGGTGAGAATTCCCAGTCTGCACTTATGACTCGTGGCCTGGCCGAGATGTCTCGCTTGGGTGTTGCCCTTGGCGCCAACCCACTTACTTTTGCTGGGCTAGCTGGCGTTGGCGATTTGATTGCAACTTGCCAGTCACCGCTATCGCGCAACCGAACCATTGGTGTTTACCTTGGTGAAGGTAAGACCATCGAGCAAGCTCAAACTTTAACCAAAACCACATCAGAAGGCGTTAAGAGTTGCCAATCCATTTTGGATCTTGCTAATCGCCACGGTGTCGAGATGCCAATTACCGAACAAGTTGTAAACGTAATTCATCGCGGAACTAGCGCCGAGAAAGTTCTGAAGGCTTTCATGTCTCGACCAACAACAGCCGAAGAAGGCCAAGAACTAATGGAGCATATGTAGTTACTAATAGCCCATTTTTGGTTGAGTTTGATTTGCAATCTCACCAGTGGCATTTAGTGCTTGATCCAGATCAGCCCAAATATCGTTTGCGTTTTCAATTCCAACCGATACGCGAATTAGATTCTCAGGAACTGCAGAATTTTCTTTAGGCCATCTGCGCCTGCGCTCCATCAAGGTCTCTACGCCACCAAGTGAAGTTGCGTAGGTAATCAGCTCAACAGACTGACATACAAGTTCGGCCGCTTCAGCATCTCCATCAACTTCAAATGCCAACATAAATCCAGGGCCATCGGATTGGCGCTTGGCAATGTCTGCATTCTTATGTCCACCAAGTCCTGGGTAGTGCACAGCACGAACCTTGCTATGCCCAGCTAACTTCTCGGCAATGAATTGTGCGTTTGATTCAGCACGATCCACGCGAATTGCCAAAGTACGAATACCGCGCAGCGCCAAGTAAGAATCAAATGCACTAGGAACTGCGCCTAATAGAACTCGGCGACCAACAATCTTTTGTGCTAATTCTTGATCTGCAGTTACGAGAGCACCCATAAGTAAGTCAGAGTGACCAGCCAAGCCTTTGGTAGCACTGTGCATTACTAGGTGTGCACCTAGTTCAAGTGGTCGTTGCCGAATTGGAGTCATGAAGGTGTTATCCACTGCAAGGTAAGCGCCGTAATGTCGAGCCACGGTTGCAGTTGCTTCAATGTCACAAATTTCCATCATTGGATTGGTAGGTGTTTCAATCCAAACCCAAGAAGCAGGATTTCCGTCTCCGGCAATTGCTGCCTTGACTGCAACATCATCGGTGACATCAACAAGTCGCAATTCAATTCGACCTAAGTCGTGAAGTTCTTTAAGTCGCATTGCAACACCGGTGTATGAGTACTGACTAGCTACTACTGGTTTTCCTTGCGGGAATAAATCGAAGATAGCATTTGCCGCAGCCATGCCACTTGAGAAAACCGTGCACCGCCCACCTTCAAGTGCACCAATTGCTTGCTCCAAGGAATCCAAGGTGGCGTTCCAATCACGCATGTAGCCATACGGTCCACCTGCGTGCATCGTGCTCGACAATACAATCGGGGGATTGATGGGACCATCTGGCGTTACAGGTGGACGACCAGCCTGCACAGCAGCGGTATCTAAATTCTTGAAGGACTCATGACCATTTTTCGGCGCGCTCATAGGGAAAACACTAGTGCCATTAGATTTCAAAATGTTTCGGTAGCGTTGGACAGGTGAGTAAGAAAATCCGGGTAGCCGTTATCTTCGGCGGTCGCAGTAGCGAACACTCGATTTCTTGCATATCTGCAGGCAGCGTACTTCGTGCGCTTGATCGAAATCTTTATGATGTGGTGCCAATTGGCATCACAAAATCTGGCAAATGGGTTCTTGAAGCCGACAATGCTGATCGATTAGCGATTCAAAATGGTGTCTTTCCAGAAGTTGACTCAACCAACCCAGCTGTTCTTTTCACCGCAGATCCAAGTGCTAAAGATTTAGTGGTGCAATCCACAGTGCCAGAGGTCCTGCAGCAAGTAGATGTTGCCTTCCCAGTGCTTCATGGACCATGGGGAGAAGATGGCACGATTCAAGGGCTACTTGAGTTAGCTGGAATTCCATATGTAGGTTCTGGCGTATTTGCATCAGCTGCTGCAATGGACAAAGCGCACTTAAAAGCAATGATGCATTCTGCTGGACTGCCAATTGGTCCGTATGAAGTTGTGAGCAATGCGCAGTGGCTAACTGAAAAAGATGCCAGCTTGGCGCGCATCAAGACTTTAGGTCTGCCAGTTTTCATTAAGCCATGTCGCGCCGGTTCCAGCGTTGGTATCAGCAAAGTTAAATCTCACGATGACTTAGTGGCTGCAATTGAAGCTGCCAGAATTCATGATCCAAAAATCATTGCGGAAGCAAGTATTGAAAATGCTCGCGAAATTGAATGTGGCGTTTTAGGCACGGCCAAGGGTCCTAAGGCAAGTGTTTGTGCCGAGATCATTGTGCGTGATGGACACGAGTTCTATGACTTTGAAGCTAAGTATGTGGATGACTCAGTTGAGTTATCGGTTCCGGCAAAACTCGATCCAGCCCAACACGAGAAACTTCGTGAGCTAGCGGTTCAGGCTTTCTTGGCGATGGATGGCGAAGGACTTGCTCGGGTAGACATGTTTGTCACCGGAACTGATGTCGTGATTAACGAAATCAACACCATGCCAGGCTTCACGCCAATTTCGATGTACCCGCGGATGTGGGCGGAAACTGGTCTTGATTACCCAGCACTGGTTGATGCCTTGGTGCAAGATGCACTTCGCCGTGGTGTTGGTCTGCGCTAATCGCGCTAACGTGTAATACATGACCGAGCAGACCGTTGGCCAACTTGGCGAATTTGCGTTGATTGACGCAATTGCAGCCCGACTAGCTAAATCATCAAACGAAACGGTTTCGGTTGGAATCGGTGATGATTCTGCAGTTGTATCTGCCAAGGGCGGGAACGTTGTTGCCTGCATAGACATGTTGACACAAGGCGTGCACTTTCGCCTTGATTGGTCTGAGGCAAAAGATGTTGGTCGCAAAGCAGCAGCGCAAAACTTGGCAGACATCTATGCAATGGGCGCGACGCCAACTGCCTTGTTAGTTGGACTTGCACTGCCTGCTGATACTCCGGTGTCTTGGGTAATGGGTTTAGCAGATGGTTTGAGTGAAGAAGCATCACTAGTTGGGGTGACCGTAGTCGGCGGCGACATAGTCCGTGGCGATTCAATTGCAATCAGTGTTACTGCGTTAGGTGAACTAGGGGAGCGCGCTGCAATTCTGCGATCCGGTGCAAAGCCAGGAGATGTTTTGGCACTAGCTGGACGACTTGGCTTTGCCCAAGCTGGATTGTTAATGCTTTCCCGTGGATTTAGATCGCCAAGAGTTTTAGTTGGAGCCCACCGGGTTCCAGAACCACCATATGAATTAGTTCGACTTGCTACTCATGCAACCTCAATGATCGACATCAGCGATGGGTTAGTTTCAGATTTGAGTCACATTGCTAAGGCCTCTGGAGTTTCAATAAATATCAAGACTGCAGAATTTGATATTCCTGAACCACTTGCCGCAGCAGCTTCGGCTTTTAATGGCGATGCGCTGGAATGGATTTTGACTGGCGGTGAAGATCATGCATTTGCTGCCACATTCACAAATGCCCTTGATGTTCCATCTGGCTGGACCATTATTGGATTAGTCGAAGCCGGAGAGCCAGCTGTAACTGTTGATGGTGAGATCTATTCCGGCAAAGGCTGGGATCACTTCTCAACCAACTAAAAATCCCCCCAGCTAAAGCTGAGGGGATTTGAAAGTTTAGTTAGCGATCAGACGCGGGAAACTTTTCCAGCCTTGATGCATGAAGTGCAAACATTTAGACGCTTTGGCGAGTTGTTAACAACTGCGTGCACGGTCTGGATGTTTGGATTGAAACGACGCTTGGTACGACGGTGTGAGTGGGAAATGGCGTGGCCAAAGCCTGGGCCTTTGCCACAGACGTCACATACAGCAGCCATTTTGACTCCTTGAAGATTGAAGGGTTGCTTGGTTAAGCCTTGCCAGACTACCTGCGAATGCTCAGAAATTCCAATTCGGGTTCAAATAAAGCCTATAACTGCGGGCTTGTGACTCATCCAGAATCCTTGGACACAGGTAACCTAGGTGCGTGGCAAACACTGGAAATGCGGTAATTAACGCTGATATTTTTCATGCTGCAATGGCTCAATTCCAGGACTTGCTGGTCCAAAACGAGCAGTTACTCAATGATTTAAACGTTTACCCAGTGCCAGATTCTGATACTGGATCAAATTCCCTGCAGACCCTCAAAGCTGGACTTGCAAGTGCTGCTAGCCAAACCGGGGACTTAAATGAATCGGCTCTTGCAATTGCAACAGGCGCCGCCAAATCCGCAATGGGAAATTCGGGTGTGATTTTGGCTCAGTACCTGCAGGGTCTAGCCCAAGGATTAACGCAAGCTGGGACCTGTTCTCCAAAAGAATGGCAACAGGCACTTCAGCAAGCAGCCACGGTAGCTAGACAATCAGTACTTACTCCAGCCGAAGGAACCATGCTGACTGTGGCCGATGCTGCTGCGCGAATTGAAGCGCAACCAGATTTCAAAACGTATTACGAGGAAATCCAGACTGCAGTTCGCGCTGCCGTGATTGAAACCCAAAATCTTTTGCCTGAACTTAAAGCAGCCGAAGTTGTTGATGCAGGCGCATTAGTTATTTCGTTTTTTCATGACAGCTTTGCACTCACACTGGGGTTGAACGTTAGTCCATTAGAAGTTTCGGCTCGCAAACTTGTTGCCACCAGTTATTCCGGGCCAATGTTTGAGTTGATGTTTTCAGTCGTGTGCGCAGAAAGTGTTAAATCTGAAATTGAAAATAAAATCAGCAGCCTTGGCGAATCCATTTCTGTTTCGGGGGTTGAGCCGAGTTTTAACTTTCACATTCACACCGACGAACCGCACTTAGTGATTGAAAGTTGTGAAGACAAAGTAGAAATCACAAACATTCGAATTTCCGAGCTTGGTAACTAGTTCTATGGCAGACCTAAGCACTCAAGTTGTTGAAGTCGTTGGTGCCAAAACTGCTGCGCTCTTGAAATCTGAATTTGAAATAGAACTGGTTGAAGATTTACTCCGGCACTATCCCCGCAGATACGAACAGCGTGGTGCGCTAACTGATCTGGGAAACCTAGAGATTGGTGATCACGTAACGGTCCAAGCACAGGTTAAGAGTTTTAAGAATCTGAAAAATGCTAAGGGAGGAACTCGCCAAGAAGTAGTAATTAGTGATGGATCTGGTTCTTTAACTTTGATGTTCTTTAATCAGCATTGGCGCGAGAAAGATTTAGTTGCTGGCAGGCAAGGATTGTTTGCGGGCCAAGTATCGGTGTTCAACAACAAGCGCCAACTAACTCATCCTGAGTATGAACTGCTAGATGATGCAGCAGATGTAAACCCGGATGATTATGCCGAGGCATTCCTGCCGGTTTATCCAGCAACCAAGAAACTACAAACTTGGACTATTGAGCGCAGCATTGATTTAGCGCTAACCGCACTTGGCGATGTCGAAGATCCATTACCGGCTGAAATCAGAAAAACTGAAGAGCTGATCGACCTAGGTGTTGCCTTACATGCGATACATAAGCCAACATCACTTGAGCAACTAGAAGCCAGCCGATTACGACTGAAGTGGGATGAAGCCTTGGCACTGCAAGTAGTGCTAGCCAAACAAAGACACGAAGAGGATTCTTGGCCAGCTATTTCGAGAACCGAAAAACCAGATGGCTTACTTGCCGCTTTTGACGCACGATTGCCGTTCACTTTGACCCAAGGCCAAAGTGAAGTGGCTAAAACTATCGCAGCGGAAATGGCAGCTGGGCATCCAATGCACCGCTTACTGCAAGGCGAAGTGGGTAGTGGCAAGACCGTTGTCGCCGTTCGAGCCATGCTCACGGTTGTTGACTCTGGCGGCCAGGCTGCACTGCTAGCACCAACTGAAGTGCTGGCCGCTCAGCATTACCGAGCTATTACAACTTTGCTCGGTCCGTTGGCCGAGCGCGGCAAACTAGGCGCCCACGATGAAGGCACTGGCGTCACGCTGCTGACAGGCTCAATGACAACTGCAGCCAGACGGCAAGCCTTGTTAGACATAACTTCAGGCCAAGCCGGAATTGTGATTGGTACTCACGCATTACTTGAAGATCGTGTGGACTTCTTTGACTTAGGCCTTGTAGTTATCGATGAGCAACATCGATTTGGCGTTGAACAGCGCGCAACTTTGGTTGGAAAAGCCGGAAGTGATCGACGCCCTCACGTACTTGTAATGACAGCAACTCCAATTCCAAGAACAGTTGCGATGACAGCCTTTGGCGCACTAGACATCTCTACTTTGAGCGAACTTCCAGCCGGCCGTTCGCCGATTACTTCTCATGTGGTTTTGTCCGCAGAAAAACCAAGTCACTTAGCCAGAGTGTGGGAACGAATTGTGGAAGAAGTTCGCGCGGGCCATCAGGCATACGTAGTGGTTCCACGAATAGCTAGCCAGGAAGACAAAGATTTAAAGCCTGGACAACGCCAAGCGATTGCCTTGGAAGACTTAGCGCCACAGTTAATCGAAGGACCATTGGCAGGTGTTCGCGTTGGAATCATGCACGGGCAAATGCCAGGACCAGACAAAGATGAAGTGATGCAAAGATTTGCAAATGGTCCAGCCCACAAAGACGGCATTGATGTTTTGATTTCAACAACTGTGATTGAAGTCGGCGTGGATGTTGCAAATGCCACGACCATGGTGATTATGGATGCGGATCGATTTGGAATTAGCCAGCTGCATCAACTTCGTGGCCGTGTTGGTCGAGGTAGCGCCCCAGGTCTTTGCCTATTAGTAACTGAAGCACCAGCATTTAGTCCAGCTCGAGAACGCTTAGCGGCAGTTGCATCAACCAACGATGGTTTTGAATTGGCGGCCTTAGATCTCGAACAACGTCGCGAAGGCGATGTCCTTGGCCGCAACCAATCGGGAATGCGCTCAAGTTTGAAGTTAGTCAGCATCCTGCGTGATGAATCGATTTTGGAACAAGCCAGAATTGCTGCTGTGGATATCGTGAACAAAGATCCTGATTTGGATTCCAATCCAGCACTAGCCAGAGCCGTGCAATCGCTAATTGATCAAGCGCGCGCCGAGTTTGTGAAGAAATCATGACGCGAATAATTGGCGGTGATTTCCGCGGTCGCTCAATAAAAGTTCCGGATGCTGAAACCAGACCAACTTCAAGTCGAGTTCGGGAAGCGATCTTTTCTTCGGTTGAGCACGCAGTGAGTGGACTTGATGACTTAAGAGTTTTGGATTTGTTCTCAGGTTCGGGTGCATTTGGAATTGAATCAATCTCGCGCGGCGCTGCTGAAGCGGTGCTGATTGAAAAAGACTTGCGCGCTGCAGACACCCTGCATTCCAACGTCGCAAACTTTGGGATCAAGAATGCTCGGGTTGTAATTGCTGATGCCTTCATTGACGTGGCACAAAAATCTGGGCGTGGAAGTTTTGATGTGGTGTTTATTGATCCGCCATATTCGTTTGAAGATGAACAGGTCAATATCTTGATTGGTCACCTGGCAAAGAATGACTGGCTAAACGAATACGCCGTGATTGTGGTGGAACGCGGGTCACGATCCCAGGTGATTTGGCCAGAATCTGTTGAAGAACTTCGCAAGAAGGTTTATGGAGACACGACTATTTGGTACGGTCAGTATCTGAACAGTGATCAATAGCAATTCAAAGACTGTCGGTTTTGAGAGGGTGAGTTAGATGGCAAAGAGCGGAGCTAGAAAAGCCGTTTGTCCAGGTTCTTTTGATCCTGTAACTTTTGGCCACCTTGACGTCTTTGCCCGCGCCGCCGAACAGTATGACCATGTGACAGTTGCGGTCCTGCAAAACAGCACTAAGGCTGGATTGTTCACCATGGAACAGCGCATTGAAATGATCACCGAATGCGTTAAGCCTTACCCAAACATCGTTGTTGATACCTTCAAAGGACTGCTAGTCGATTACTGCAAGGTCAATGGAATTAGCGCAATTTTCAAGGGACTTCGAGCGGTATCGGACTTTGATTACGAACTTCAGATGGCTCAAATGAACTCCCGTCTAGGCGTGGACACCTTGTTTGTGGCAACGAATCCGGAGTACAGCTTCCTTTCCTCCAGCATTGTTAAGGAAATCGCCAAATTTGGTGGGGATGTGGCTGGCCTAGTTCCAGACAATGTCCATGAGGCTCTGAAGGCCCAACTGAACGCAAAATCCTGATTTTGCGCTGGTTTCTCCCAGACTCGATTTGGGAGAGGCACTAAAAACGCGCTAATCTAGCCATTGGTCTTTCACGAGGCCGAATGAGCCTTACTTCCAGCGAGGAATACTGTGTCTACCCTCGATCCAAGCTCGCCGCTAGTTCTCGATACTCGAGATCTTGGTCGCCGTGCTGGATCGATGAAGAAACTAGATTTCTCGGTGGCGGCACCGGCTGATCTCGGCGTCGGATTGATTGCAGTCCCACCAGGATCTGAAATTGAGTTTGATCTTCGGCTCGAATCAGTAATTGATGGGGTTCTCGTCACCGGAAGTGCTTTGCTAACGGTTGCGGGTGAATGTTCAAGATGTTTGGAGCCGTTGTCTTTCGATACGGAAGTCGATCTCCAAGAACTTTTTGAATATCCCGCTACTGATTCGCGCGGCCGCCAGATTGAAAATGGCAGCGATGACGATGAACAACCGAAGCTAGATGATGATCTTCTTGATCTAGAACCGGTTATTCGCGATGCAGTATTGCTGGCTATGCCGCTAGCACCACTGTGCCAACCTGAATGTGCAGGACTGTGCATCACTTGCGGTGAAAACCTCAACGATGTTCCAGATCACGCACACGAAGAAATTGATCCGCGATGGGCAACTCTTGCGAATCTCAAGGATTTAACTGACGAATAAGTAAGACGATTTGAACTAAAGAGTTCGAATCGAAAACCTGAAAGGATGGCAGACCGTGGCCGTTCCGAAGCGTAAGACTTCACGCAGCAACACCCGTCATCGTCGTTCCGCATGGAAGGCAACAGCTGCAAACCTTGCAACCTGCGATCGTTGCCGTGCTCCAAAGTTGCAGCACACTGCTTGCCCAACTTGTGGCACATACGACAAGCGCCAGGTCCTTAGCGTCTAATTGCCGTGGCCAAGTCCACACCGCAAGAACAGCTATTTGACCGACTGGGTTTAGTTTTCGATGCCCAGTTACTCGAGTTAGCGCTCACGCACCGGTCATTCGCCTACGAGTCAGGCGGACTACCAACAAACGAGCGACTTGAGTTTTTAGGCGATTCCGTTTTGGGCGTCGTAGTAACCGATGAGCTATATCACCGTTACCCAGATTTGCCGGAAGGCAACCTTGCAAAACTTCGCTCTGCTGTAGTGAGCGCTCGCGCATTAGCTGTACAAGCTCGCCGCCTTGGCTTAGGTGAATTCATTCGCCTTGGTCGTGGCGAAGAAACTACCGGTGGTCGTGACAAGTCTTCGATCCTGGCCGACACATTTGAAGCAATTCTTGGCGCAGTTTATTTGGATTTAGGAATTGAAGTTTCGCGCGAACTAATCCTGCGGCTACTAGATGAACAACTCGCAGAAGCTGCTGAACTTGGCGCTGGTTTGGATTGGAAAACTTCACTTCAGGAACTCACTGCCGAGTTTGGAATTGGTGTTCCAACATATGCAATCGATGAATCAGGACCTGATCACGCCAAGCGATTTGAAGCCCAAGTTGTGCTGGCTAACAAGCACTACGGGCACGGCACTGGCAGTAACAAAAAAGAGGCTGAGCAACAGGCTGCCGCAAGTGCTTACGCTGAGTTAAAGGCCGAACGTGCCATTGAAGATCAGCGCAATTCCGAAGACTCCCGCAGCAGCGAGTAGTCATGCCGGAATTACCAGAAGTCGAAGTTGTCCGTCGGGGTATCGATAAGTGGGTAAGTGGTCGAACTATCGAGACCACAAAAGTTTTGCACTCCAGGGCAGTTCGTAATCACATTGCCGGATCAAAAGATTTCATCAAGCGACTTAATGGCCGCACGGTCACTTCCGTTAACCGACGCGGAAAATTCATGTGGCTCAGCTTGGATGATGATCATGCTTTGGTAACTCACTTGGGCATGAGCGGGCAAGTTCTAGTGCAACCACTTGATGCTGATCCCGAAAAACACTTACGAGTTCGGTGCACATTTACTGACAATGGACGAGCCATGCATTTCGTTGATCAACGAACTTTTGGTGGCATGGCAATTGAAGAAATGGTTGAAGACGTTGCCGGACGCTTGATTCCGGAGTCCGTCCAACACATTGCGCTAGATCCACTTGATGAGTATTTCGATCCAGAAACTTTTATTTCCGGAATCAGAAAAAAGAACACCCAAGTTAAGCGAGCAATCTTGGATCAAACCTTGATTAGCGGCATCGGAAATATTTATGCAGATGAAGCTTTGTGGCGATCCAAAATTCATTGGGCTACGCCTACTCAGCGCTTAACCCGCGCTCAAGCCGCAACTCTTTTAAAGCATGCAACTGAAGTTATGACCCAAGCACTTAGCCAAGGTGGGACTTCATTTGATGCGCTTTATGTGAACGTAAATGGGGAGAGTGGTTACTTCTCGCAGGAGTTAAACGCATACGGCAGAGAAGATGAGCCATGCGATCGCTGCGGCAGCATAATTGTGCGCGAAGCTTTTGCGAACCGCTCATCGTTTCGGTGCCCACGTTGTCAGCGCAAACCGCGGACAAATTAAAGCCGACGCTGACAAAATAGTGCGATGGGAATAGCGCCATGACTTACATGCCGGTAGATGGAAAACCAGATCGCATGCACGTGGGTGCGCGGGCACTGGATTTAACCAAGTGGATTGAAATCAATTCTGATTACGAAATAGACCTTGCGCAAAAGCAAGACTTACTTTCTATGAAACATGATGAAGTTTTTTTATCTATCCCGTTGGGTGATGCGGGCTCGAGAGAAGTTCTTGAACTACTTAGCGAACACTTGCCTCGAATTTTTCCAGAACGCTGGCCAAACGAAGTTTCTGTTGACCCAAGCTTGCATCCACTTGAAGCTGCGTCACTACTTGTGCAAGAAGACCTCTGCTTAATGAGCCAAGTTGGAAACGATTGGATTTTGTCCGCAGCTAGTTTGTGCTTTCCAAGTCGCTGGGATGTGCGCGAAAAGATCGGCAAGAACCTGCTTGGGATTCACGGCCCGGTGCCGCATTACGCCGAGACCATCGGTGCCGCCACTCAAAACATCTTCGACAAGCTATCTATTGAGCGTCCAGTTTGGCGCGTGAACTGGACTGTAATGGATAGCGGTGAACTCCATCAGCCAACTGCAGTTCGCAGTCCTGATGCAATGGAAATCACGAGCGCCAATATCGAGGAGGCGCTCTACTTCCGACGCGAGCGCCAGACCTTGCGAAAATTGCCTGATTCTGGAGACATTCTCTTCACAATTCGCACATATTCGGACACTTTTGCTCAAGTAGTTAAGCAGTTTCCAGACTTCCGCCAGCACATTGGCACCACCATTGCTGGATCAACACCTCAGCTCGTTGACTACAAGGGTTGGGCCAATATCCTCAATGAATTGCAATCCTGGTCAAAGTCGTAATTTCCCTGCCCAAATCCAATGATTTCAAGGGCAAAAGATAGACTGGGCGCAAGCAATTCCACCGCCTGCGTCCTCTTCCCCTGACCAGCGAAAACTCGAGAAAGATTCGCGTGTACCTGAAGAGTCTGACGATCCGCGGCTTCAAGTCGTTCGCATCTTCAACGACCCTGAATTTTGAACAAGGTATTACTGCAGTTGTCGGCCCGAACGGCTCAGGCAAGTCAAACGTTATTGATGCAATCGCTTGGGTAATGGGTGAGCAAGGCGCAAAAAGCTTGCGCGGCGGAAAAATGGAAGACGTTATCTTTGCTGGTTCCACTGGCCGAGCTCCACTTGGACGCGCCGAAGTACTGCTGACCATTGATAACTCTGATGGCGCGTTACCGATTGATTATGCCGAAGTAACTATTTCACGAACTATGTTCCGCAATGGTGGCTCTGAATATGCGATCAATGGAACTACTTCACGTTTGTTAGACATTCAAGAGTTACTCAGCGACTCTGGCATTGGTCGCGAGATGCACGTCATTGTTGGCCAAGGTCAACTACGCGACATCTTGCTTGCAACGCCGGAACAACGACGTGGTTACATCGAAGAAGCAGCTGGTGTACTAAAGCATCGCAAGCGCAAAGAAAAAGCAATTCGCAAACTTGAAGCGATGGAAGTTAACCTCACCCGTGTTGAGGATCTAACAAATGAACTTCGTCGTCAACTAAAGCCTCTTGGTCGCCAAGCTGAAGTTGCTAGACGCGCAAACGTAATTCAGTCAGATGTTCGTGATTCTCGACTTCGTATTCTTGCCGATGATTTAACCCAAATGAAGTCTGCGCTTGAAGCCGAAATTGCCGACGAAACTGCCCTGCGGGAACGACGCAGTGAAGTGGAAAGCGAACTAACGGCTGCAAAAGCGCGCGAAGCAATTTTGGATGCAGCAATTGCCGAATCAGCCCCACAAGTTGATCGTGCTCAAAATACTTTCTATGCATTAGGTGCACAACAAGAACGCCTTCGCTCCACAATGGCTCTTGCTAAAGAACGCGTTCGCTTAGGTGAAACTGAAGAAGAAGAAGTTAGTCGCGGACGCGATCCAGAAGAAATCGATCGCGAAGCTCATGCCTTGCGGGTTCAAGAATCAGAACTTGCAGGTCAAGTTGATGCCGACCGGTTAGCACTTAACGCTGCAATCAGCGAAAGAACATCAGCCGAAGCCGCACTTGCTGCCGAAGATGCCCGACTACATGCAGCAACTCGCGCTGTCGCCGATCGTCGTGAAGGTCTAGCAAGAATTGCTGGCCAAGTTGCGGCTGCTAAGTCTCGACTTGATGCACGTTCTGCTGAAATTGAACGTCTTGATGAGCGTCTGGCCGAAGCCCGCGATCGCGCCGATCAAGCCGCTCAGGAATTTACGGCATTGGAAACTCAAGTTGCCGGCATGGATGCTGGCGAACTTGGTCTTGATAGTGAGCACGATGAGTCCTCACGTGCGCTAGCAGATGCCGAAAAAGAATTAGAGTCAGCCAAACTTGAAGAGCAAGAAGCAGAGCGCGAACGTGCTGGCGCAATTGCTCGCCTTGAGGCTCTTGAGCAAGGAATGGCACGTCGTGATGGCGGGGCAGCGATTCTTGCTGCCACCGACACAATGTCAGGAATCCTTGGTTCAGTTGCTGCGCTAATGCAGATTGAAAACGGTTGGGAATCCGCGATAGCTGCAGCACTTGGCTCAGCAGCAGATGCAATCGCAGTTTCATCAACTGATGCCGCCGAAAATGCCGTTCGAATGTTACGTCGTGATGATGCCGGTCGAGCTGCATTAGTTGTTGTTGGGCAAAACTCCAGTGATCAAAGCCAGTGGCCAACACTTCCTGGAAGCCAGCGTTACGCAGTAGACCTCATTTCTTGTGATGCCGAATTACGTTCTTCACTTTCTGGAATTTTGCAGCGAGTGGTTGTCACCAACTCACTTGAAGAAGCCCGCCAAGTTGTAACTTCCAATCAATCTCTTCGCGCAGTAACTCGTGATGGTGACTTAGTCGGTCACGGATTTGTGCAAGGTGGATCGCAAGGCACCCAAAGCCTGGTCGAGATCCAAGCTGCAATTGATGAAGCCCGACTTAAGTTAGAGGCTTCAGCACACCGCGTTGACCGCGCCAAGTTCGCAGTTGTTGGAGCAACCCAAGCCCAAGAAGCTGCGCTTGTGCTCGTCAGTAACTCACTTGAAAGATTGCATGAATCTGATGCCAGCATGGCTGCCATCGCTGTTCAACTTGGAAGTTTGCAATCAGTTGTTCGAAGTGCAACCGGTGAAGCAGATCGTGTAGCCGCTGCAATTGCTTCGGCAAACAAAGCCCGTGAAGATGATTTGCGCAGCGTACAAGAACTTGAAGCTCGTTACGCTGCTGCTGAGAACGATCAAATCTCCGATTCCGAATTAAGCGAAGAAAGTCGGGAATCGTTAGTCAAGACACTTGAGGATGTTCGTCAGGCCGAACTCAATGTCCGCCTTACTGTTCGTACCGGTGAAGAACGTGTGCGAGCCCTGGGAACCCAGGCGGAACAACTTGAACATTCCGCAAATCTTGAGCGCACCGCTCGCGCTCGCGCGATCGAATTGCGGGAACGCCGCCGCCGCGAAGCACAGATCGCAAAAGCAGTAGTTGTTGCTTCTGAAACTGCGCTCGAGTTACTTACCCAGTCAGTTGCGTTAGCTCAGTTCGAACGCGAGCAAGCAGTTACTACTCGCCAAGCCGAAGAAGCCGAAGTTCGCAAGATTCGTGAACGCATCCGGGAACTAACTGCTGACCTTGAAGTGCTGACAGATTCAGTTCACCGGGACGAAGTTGCCCGCGCCGAACAAAGACTTCGCATTGAGGCAATGGAAAACAAGTCGGTCGAAGACTATGGAGTTGGACCAGAAGAATTATTGGCTGAATATGGTCCTGAAGTAATGGTGCCACCTTCGCCACCGGCGCCAGGTGATGAAGTAAATCCAGATGATCCAGAACCAGAGCCGTACCCATACGTTCGCACTCAGCAGGAATCTAGATTGGCTGCCGCTGAGCGCTCGCTTGCATTGCTTGGAAAAGTTAACCCACTTGCACTTGAAGAATTCTCAGCCCTAGAAGAGCGTCACAAATTCCTTGGTGAACAACTTGAAGATCTTCGCAAGTCACGCAACGACTTGATGAGTGTTATTCGCGACGTTGATGCTCGTGTCCAAGAAGTTTTCTCGCAGGCATACGAAGACACAGCCCGTGAATTCATGTTGGTTTTCTCCAGATTATTCCCAGGCGGTGAGGCTCGCATGATCCTTACTGAGCCAAACGATTTGCTTAACTCTGGCGTCGAAATCGAAGCCCGCCCACCAGGCAAGACTTACAAGCGCCTCTCACTGCTTTCAGGTGGTGAGCAGTCACTTACCGCTGTTGCCTTCTTGATCGCATTGTTTAAGTCACGCCCAAGTCCGTTCTACATCCTCGACGAAGTTGAAGCCGCCCTCGATGATGTAAACCTTGGTCGCTTGCTTGAGATTTTGGCTGAACTACGAACTAACTCACAGCTCTTGATCATTACTCACCAAAAGCGCACTATGGAGATTGCTGATGCACTCTATGGCGTGACTATGCGTGGTGATGGAGTAAC
>ENA-OUVC01000520-OUVC01000520.1-marine-metagenome-genome-assembly--contig:-NODE-520-length-25316-cov-3.997543_pt1 | contig 25316 bp, 24 predicted proteins | sample MGYA00248622_ERZ508571 | MGnify/ENA primary metagenome ERZ508571 (study PRJEB26236, sample SAMN06267175) | marine metagenome | isolation source: Columbia River Estuary | place: USA:Columbia River Estuary... | reverse complement strand
CGCGGTCACGTGCATTTTCGAAGTCGACGTGCTCTATTTGTTTTCCGCCACGGCGCACGGCAAAGAGTGCAGCCTCATTGACTAAGTTGGCAAGGTCGGCACCACTCATGCCAGGTGTGGCACGAGCCATCGTTTCAAGGCTGACCTCGGGGGCCATGCGCTTGTCGCGTGAGTGCACCTTCAAAATGGCAAGTCGCTCTTCGTGTTCTGGCAACGGCACAATGATGGACCTGTCGAAACGACCAGGGCGCAATAGCGCGGGGTCGAGTACATCGGGGCGGTTGGTGGCTGCCATGATGACGATGCCTTCGCTTGTTTCAAAGCCGTCCATTTCAGAGAGCATTTGGTTGAGCGTTTGTTCACGTTCGTCGTGCCCGCCACCGAGTCCGGCGCCGCGCTTGCGGCCAATGGAGTCGATTTCGTCGATGAAAATAATGGCACGGCCCATTTTGCGAGCTTGTTGGAAGAGGTCGCGTACGCGACTTGCGCCCACGCCAACGAACATTTCCATAAAGTCTGAACCAGTGACCGACAAGAAGCCCACACCGGCTTCACCCGCTACTGCACGAGCAAAGAGTGTTTTACCTGTTCCAGGAGGGCCAACAAGCAAAATGCCTTTCGGAATCCGTGCGCCAATTTCCTTGAATTGTTCAGGCATACGCAAGAAGTCGACCACTTCTTTGATTTCCATTTTGACGCCTTCATACCCAGCGATATCGGCAAAGGTGGTGGACGGTTTGTCGGCGTTATAGGTTTTGGCGCGGCTGCGGCCAATAGACATGATGTTGCCTGCTTGGCCCATAGCGCGGCGCTGCATGAACACGAAAATGCCAATGATGAGAAAGAACGGCAACAAGATGGGCAAGAGGCTGGTGAACCAGTTGGCCTGTGGTGTTTTGTAGTTGTAGTCGACGCCCTGGTCTTTGAGAAGTTTCTCGTCGGCATCGCTGAGGATGGGGGCACCAGTGGTGGTGAACTTGCGTCCGTCGCTCAATGTTCCCGACAACACATTGGTGATGTTGTTAATGGAGACCTTGTCTACCTTGCCCAAGCGCACCTGCGAGAGGAACTCGGTATAGGTGAGCTTCTCGGAATTCTTTGTGGGAATGAAGCGTGGCCCGAAAACGAGCGCAAGAGCACCCGCGGCAATGAGCCACACTGCCCACTTGGGGAGTTGTTGTTTGCCCGACTTTGGAGCAGTGGGGTCGGGGTTGTTGCGCTTGGCATTAAATGGGTTCTTGCGTGGTTGGCGATCATTTTTCTGCGGTGATGAGGGGGCATTTCCGGGAAACTGCGAGGGTGGTGGTGGCGGGGGCAAGTTGCTCATGTCCTCATGATATGGGCTGGGTGGTCGTCATGTATCCCCCACCTCGTAATCGGGTATGGATAGCGTTCTTCAATGGCTCGCCAATGCTCACGTTCCGGATGCTCCTCGCCGGCATCAATGACCCTTACCTATCAATACAACCGCTCAGTGGCCTGGATCGATCAACTGCAGGCTGAACGTGATCCGCATGCCTACGATCTCTGCGAACGGCACGGAAAACGCACCACTGTTCCTTCAGGTTGGCGCCTCGAAGACCGCCGAGCCGTGTACCACTTCATCACACCCAATCGCCTTGCCGGGTAACTCACCTCCGCGGCACTCCAGCGATTACCGCGGTACCGCATCGCGCTATTCGTTGCCAACGGTCATTGGCGGTTGGCTGGGTTGTTATCTCGTTGCCAATATTCTCGGTGGCGTCATTGTGGGTGCAACAGCTCCTTCTGGCGAAGAACCCATCTGGGTTCTTGGTGCATCGGCCCTTGCGTTGTGGACACCATTCATCGTCATGTTGGTGATGCTCTCGCGCAAATTGGGTTCAGGTAATTTTTGGAGCGACTATTCCGTTCGCTTTCGGCCAATTGATGCTCTCGGTATTCCTCTAGGAATTGCATCGCAAATACTTTTAGTGAGTGCGGTGTATTGGCCATTGCGCAAAATTTTCCCTAATACCTTCGATGCCGCAGATGTTGAAGATCGTGCACGCGACCTTTACGACCGCGCAGATGGCTGGTGGCTTGTCGTTCTCGTGCTCATTGTGGTGGTTGGTGCACCCATTGTTGAAGAACTCGTGTACCGAGGATTCATACAGGGAACTTTGCGGGGAACCATGAATCATGGCGTTGCGCTTGTGGTCACAGCGGTGTGGTTTGCGCTCATCCATTTCGTGCCTGTGGAGTATCCGGGGCTTTTTGCCATTGCCTTGGTTCTAGGACTTTCGTATCACTTTTCCCACAGAATTGGTATGGCAATAGTGACGCATATGGCATTTAATGCCACAGGATTGTTGCTTGTTGCCCTGAAGTGAGTCATTTCTTGGCAACATAAATGCCACAATGGACATATATGAGCACTGAAATCGAAAGCGAACACGACGTTGAAGACGAAGTAGTTACGCCGAACAGAATCCAGAAACTTGCTGCATCGTTTCAGGGCTTTCAACTTTTCTCAACAATTGTGATTGTGGGCGGGGCGATGTTGTTTCTCTTCGCAACGTTGCATCCTTCGCTGATTTTTAGAAACAATACGCCAACAGGTGGCGATATGGGTGCCCATGTATGGGGCCCGGCATTTTTGCGTGACAACTTATTGTCGAACTTCAAACTGTCGGGCTGGAGTATGGACTGGTACTCCGGTTTGCCCACATACCGCTTTTATATGGTGGTGCCGGCGTTATTCATCTTGTTGCTCGACATCGTTCTTCCTTATGGCATTGCGTTCAAAATTATTGCAGTGATAGGAATTATTGCACTCCCTGCATGTGCGTGGGCTTTTGGAAAACTTGCACGATTCGCATACCCGCTGCCCGAACTTTTTGCCTTAGCTGCAACTGTCTTTCTTTTTGATGAGAGCTTCACCATCTATGGTGGAAATATTGCCAGCACTATGGCTGGGGAGTTTTCCTTTTCCATCGCACTGGCGTTTGCATTTCTCGGGTTGGGTTTTTTAGCCCGCGGTCTTGACGACGGAACAAAAAGAGGGGCAGCAGCCATATGTATTGCCTTATCTGGGCTGAGTCACGGCATCGTTCTCATTTTTGTGTTTGGTGGCGCGGCCCTCATGGTTCTCATCCACGCCAATAAACAACGTTTTCGTTTTGGCGTCAGCGCTATTGGTGTAGCGGTATTGCTCTCATCATTTTGGGTCATGCCCTTTCTCACAGCGCATGCCTTTATGACCGACATGAAATATGAGCCACGTCCGAGTGGTGCAACCGATTCATTCTGGGACATGTTCTTCCCGCACACCATCTTTTGGGATCTCTTTGTGATGGCATTTGCCCTCATCGGTTTTGCTGCCTGCATTATTCGCAAAAAAATATTTGGCATGTGGATGGGCGTGTTATGCACTGCATTGTTTGCAGGTGTGTACATCACTCGCGACAGTTTGCCCATCATTGGTCTTTTGTGGAACCCACGACTCTTGCCGTTCATGTACATTTTGCGCTACATGCTCATGATGATCGGCATATATGCCGTCATTACATCGGTAGTGCGTTTAGTAATGCTTGAGCGAGGGGAAAAGTCGCAACACGTTCCTGCAGAAGTGACTTCTGGGTATGTGCGCAATGCTTCTGTCTGGGCAGTCGCCATCACAGTTTTGTGCATCTTTGGCTTTCGTTTTCAACAGTTGCCTTTTGCTTCGGTGGTAGCAGGAGCAAACGACAAATCGGAATATTCATGGGGCCCATTTCGCGGTCCATCTGGCAACAAAGCATTTGTCGATGGGTGGGCACGATGGAACTTTGAAGGATATGAAGGCAAGCCTGCATACGGTGAATACGAAGGCATTGTTCAAACCATGAAAAAAATTGGCGAAGACCCTGAATTGGGGTGTGGTCGAGCATTGTGGGAAAACAGCGGCGACCTCAACAAGTACGGCACCACCATGGCGCTGATGCTGTTGCCATTTTGGACCGATGGATGCATTGGTTCACAAGAAGGACTCTTCTTTGAAGCTGCCGGCACAACGCCCTATCACTTCATTAGTGCTGCTGCGATGTCGAAACAAAGCAGCAACCCCGTTCGTGAGCTCCGTTACGACAACAACAATGCTGAAATGGGTGTTCATTACTTGCAAGAGCTCGGTGTGCGGTACTACATGGCCTACACGCCAGAAGCGGTAGCGCAAGCAGAGACGCAAAAAGACCTTACTGAAGTTGCTCGTAGTGGGCCATGGGTGGTGTACCAAGTGGCCGATAGCGACTGGGTAGTGCCAATGACCGTGCAGCCAGTAGTAGTGGAAAAACGTTCAGGCGACCAACGTGAGCGCTGGTTAGAACTCGGTTCAAGTTGGTTACAGAACACCGATGAATGGGCTGCTACTCCCGTTGCCGATGGTCCAAAGGAATGGCAACGCGTTTCAGTTGCGCCCGACCTGAATCGCCGCGTAGGTGAACCAGGAAGTTCATCACGCAGTGTGGATATTGTTCAGCCGTTAGAAAAAATTACTCCAGTGGTCTTGCCGCAAGTGAATATTTCAAATTACTCACATACCCAAGAATCAGTGTCGTTCACGGTCGACAAAATAGGAGTGCCCGTCTTGGTGCGGGTGAGTTATTTCCCGAACTGGACAGTTTCGGGTGCACAAGGTCCGTACAGGGCCGCACCAAACATGATGGTGGTCATTCCGACAGAAAAAAATGTGCAATTGAAGTATTCATCTACCAGCATCGACAAACTTGCGTATTTATTCACATTAATAGGTATTGGAATTGTTATTTTTTGGTGGCGACGTGGCCCGTATCGTTATGGCACATCGATGCCACCGCTAATGTAATAAAGAGATGGCACCTTCAGATCTCACCAATATTTTCAAGGCATACGACGTTCGCGGAACTGTTCCCGACCAATTCAATGTCGACATCGCACGAGCAGTGGGGGTTGGCTTTGCTCGCTTTGCAAAAACTTCCACCATTTTGGTGGCTCGCGATATGCGGCCTTCAGGAGTAGAGCTCGTTGCTGCATTCGCAGAGGGCGCAATGTCGCAGGGTGTCAATGTTATTGACCTTGGTTTAGCAAGTACCGACTTGTTGTACTTTGCTGCGGGTTCACTCGATGCGCCAGGAGCAATGTTCACTGCCTCGCATAATCCGGCGCAATATAACGGCATCAAGTTTTGCTTGTCAGGAGCGCGGCCAGTAGGTGTCGACAGCGGCCTCAACGATATTCGTGAAGTTGCTGTGCGTGAATTGGCGCAACCGTCGGCATCGGTGGCAAGCAGAGGCCAGTTATCGCAGCGCAATTTGCTCGATGCATTTGCCGACCATGTGGTGAGCTTTGTCGACCAAGACCAACTCATTCCATTAAAAGTTGTTGCCGACACAGCAAACGGAATGGGTGGCCTGGTGGTTCCTGCAGTGTGCGAACGACTTCCACAAATACAACTTGAAGTGATGTTTGGTGAACTCGATGGCACCTTCCCCAATCATCCAGCAGACCCCATTCAGCCTGCCAATCAAAAAGACCTACAGGCACGCGTCTTATCTGGCGGGTTTGATGTTGGTTTGGCATTCGACGGCGATGCCGACCGTGTATTCGTTGTTGACGAAAAAGGAATTGGGTTGTCGGGAAGCACAACAACTGCTTTGTTGGCCGCAGCAGTGTTGCGCAAAAATCCTGGTGCAAAAATCATTCACAACCTCATCTGCTCAAAAGCAGTACCTGAAGTCATTACGGAATACGGGGGAGTCCCTATTCGCTCGCAGGTAGGGCATAGTTACATCAAACAACTCATGGCAGAAACTGGCGCTGTGTTTGGTGGAGAGCATTCAGCGCACTATTACTTCCTGAACAATTACCGTGCCGACAGCGGGCTCATTGCCGCAATGCACGTGTTTAACGAGATGAGTCGTAGCGGTGAACAACTTTCTCAGGTGCGAATTCCCTTTGAGCGCTATAGCGCGAGTGGTGAAATCAATACGCAAGTCAATGACCCTCTTGCCGTCATTGAAAGAGTGGGTGCCGCATTTGCTGCATTTCCGAGTGATCGTCTCGACGGGCTCACCATCGATTGTGGCTCGTGGTGGTTCAACCTGCGACCCTCGAACACCGAGCCATTACTGCGACTCAATCTTGAGGCAAATAACCGCGATGAATGTGACCAGCATGTTTCGGAAGTGCTTGCCCTCATTACACAAAACGCGTAGCAGTAACCTCGGCACAAATTGGCTAGTGTAAAGGTATGTCGTTAAACGCAAAATTGTTGGAAATTCTGGCTTGCCCAGAAGACAAAGGCCCGCTGTTCTATGTGGAATCAGAGTCGCTTCTCTACAACAACCGTTTGCAACGTGTCTACGACGTCAAAGCGGGCATTCCCGTCATGCTCATCTCTGAATCACGCACTGTTGATGCTGGTGAACATTCACGCATCATGGCAAAAATCACCGCTGAAAACATTCAGCCCACCTTTATTGCGCACTAGTATTTCCTCGTCGGGCTGAAAGACCGGAGCCAGCAGGCCCCAGCCCGGGTACTTTCCCTTCATATCGACAGTCCCCGAAAGGCTCCTCCATGTCTACAAATAGCACCTTTGCACAACGCGGCGATTTCCGCGTTGCAGATCTTGCGCTTGCCCCATTTGGTCGCAAGGAAATTCACCTCGCCGAACACGAAATGCCAGGCCTTCGCGCACTGCGCAAAGAGTTCGGTCCAACCAAGCCACTCAAGGGTTGCCGCATCTCTGGTTCATTGCACATGACCATTCAAACTGCAGTGCTCATTGAAACCCTTGTTGAATTAGGCGCTGAAGTGCGTTGGGCAAGCTGCAATATTTTCTCTACTCAAGACCATGCAGCAGCAGCTGTAGTAGTTGGCCCAAATGGCACAGCAGAAAACCCACAGGGTGTTCCTTGTTATGCATGGAAGGGCGAAACTCTTGAAGAGTATTGGTGGTGCACCGATCAGATGATGACCTGGCCCGATGGCGATGGCCCCAACATGATTCTCGACGACGGCGGCGATGCCACCATGCTCGTGCATAAAGGCGTGGAGTTTGAAAAATCGGGAGTTGTTCCCGACCCCACCACAGCATCAAACCCCGAATTTGCCATTGTGCTTGGCTTATTGCAGCGCAGCTTGAAGTCGGAGCCACAGAAGTGGACCACCATGGCTAAGGGCATTAAAGGCGTAACCGAAGAAACCACCACTGGTGTGAAGCGTTTGTACAAAATGTCAGAGAACAATGAACTTTTGTTTCCTGCCATCAACGTGAACGACAGTGTGACCAAGAGCAAGTTCGACAACCTTTATGGTTGCCGCCATTCGCTCATCGACGCCATCAACCGTGCCACCGACGTCATGATTGCCGGAAAGCTTGCAGTGGTCTGTGGCTATGGCGACGTAGGTAAGGGCTGTGCGCAAAGTTTGCGTGGTCAAGGCGCACGAGTCATCGTGACCGAAATTGACCCCATCAACGCGCTGCAGGCAGCAATGGAAGGGTATGAAGTCAATACCCTCGAATCAGTTGTAAGCCAGGCAGATATTTTCGTTACTGCAACAGGTAACGAAGCCATTATCGATGTCACGCACATGTCGAAAATGAAACACAATGCCATCGTCTGCAACATTGGCCACTTCGATAACGAAATCGATATGGCTGGTTTGGCTCGCAGTGGTGCAACACGTGACGAACTCAAAGCCGGTACCGACCTGTGGTCGTTCCCCGATGGTCATGCTGTCATTGTTTTGGCAGAAGGCCGCTTGGTGAACTTGGGTTGCGCAACTGGTCACCCAAGTTTCGTGATGAGCTGCTCATTCACCAACCAAGTCATTGCCCAAATCGAGCTGTTCAACTACACCGAAAAATACCCACTTGGTGTTTATGTGTTGCCAAAAAAACTTGATGAGAAAGTTGCTGCATTGCATCTCGATGCACTTGGTGTTGTGCTCACACAGATGAACGATGTGCAGGCTGAATACTTGGGTATCGACCCATCGGGCCCATTCAAGCCCGAGAACTACCGCTACTAAACAACAAGAGTTACATTTCGAGTGCTTGCCCCGTTGCTGATTCATTCAGCGACGGGGACATGCGCAATGCGAGCAGCGCTTTTTGTACAAGTGGGCCAATGCCAAAGGCAAAGACAAATGTTCCAAGCCCAAGTGACCCGCCCAAGATGAGCCCCACAACCAACACGACAATTTCAACGGTGGTGCGGGCCAGGCGAATGGAAATACCAAAACGTTTGTTGAGGCCCAGCATGAGGCCATCGCGGGGTCCAGACCCAAGTTCTGCGCCAATGTAGAGCCCAGAGCCAAATGCAATAAAGAGCATTCCTGCGGCGAGGTACGCCACACGGGCAAGAAGGAAATCGGAGTCGGGAAGGAGATCTTCCATCACGTTTTCAACAAGCCCAATTTGGATGGCATTCATAATGGTGCCGATGCCGGGTTTCATGCGCAGCGGAATCCATGTGAGCAACAGCACCACCCCAACAATGATGATGACCGTTCCCATTTTGATGTCGGTTTTTTCGCTGATGCCCTGATGCAGAACATCCCACGGTGGAACGCCGAGATTGCTGTGCACAAAGCAGGCAATTCCGGCACCAAAGCAAAAGAGCCCGGCCGCGCATCGAGCGAGACGTTCAAAAAATCGTTCGCGTAGCGGCCGTGGAGTGCTCGTTGATGGCATTGGCGAATGTTACTGCCATCAACTTCTCGGAATGAACACAATAAAAGGTGTTCACGCGAAAGATAGACCTAATTGCTCAAATTCCCGATCGAGCGTCGTTGCCGTTCTATGTGAGTGCCGCAGCTGTGTTTGAGGGAAACGTTCGTAAAGCTGTCATTTCATTGAAATATCGCAACGAGCGTCACTTCGCAAAACCACTTGCCAAACTTCTATCGAATGCAATTCTGCGTGAACGCGCAATGAACTATGACTTCGATTACGTCACATGGGCGCCTACAACCGCTCAACACCTCAGACAACGCGGAATGGATCATGCAGAGCTCATTGCGCGGGAAGTGGGTAAAGAACTAGGAATTCCCGTCAAAAACCTCTTGCGCAGAATGACACATGAAACACAAACGCATCGGTCGCGTCAACAACGCCTCTTGGGGCCAACCTTTCGAGCGCATTGTCTTGCCACTGGCCGAAAAGTGCTGGTGGTCGATGATGTAGTGACAACGGGGGCAACTTTGCATGCAGTTCGGCGCGCATTTCGCAGTATTGGGGTGGAATTAGTGGAATGCTGGGCGGTCGCTGCGACCCCTAGCAGGTAGAATTTCGCCCTAATGAGTATTCTTGATCGTGTTCTCCGGGCCGGCGAAGGCAAAAAGGTCAAGGCCTTAGAAGGTCTTGTTCCAGAAATCAATGCCCTCGAGGTATCCGTTGCCGCTTTGTCTGACGACGCCTTGCGCGGCAAGACCGACGAATTTCGCCAACGCATTGCTAACGGCGAGTCTCTCGACGATCTGTTGGTTGAGTCATTTGCCGTGATGCGCGAAGCCGGAAAGCGCGTGCTGGGGCAACGCCACTACGACGTGCAGCTCATGGGCGGCGCAGCATTGCACTTTGGCTGGATCTCTGAAATGAAAACCGGTGAAGGCAAAACTCTTGTTTCCACCCTGCCTGCATACCTCAATGGTCTCTCGGGTAATGGCGTGCATCTTGTTACCGTCAACGACTATCTGGCACGACGCGACTCCGAGTGGATGGGCCGAGTACATCGTTGGTTGGGTCTCAGCGTTGGTCTTGTGGTTCCAGGCCACCGCGAATCACCACAACAAAAGCGTGAAGACTATGCAGCCGACATCACCTACGGCACCAACAACGAATTTGGTTTCGACTACCTGCGCGACAACATGGCGGGGTCGTTGGAAGAAAAAGTTCAGCGTGGTCATAACTTCGCCATTGTCGACGAAGTCGACTCCATTCTCATCGACGAGGCACGTACTCCGCTCATTATTTCGGGTCGCTTAGCCGATGCTGCACAGTTGTACTACCGCTTTGCTTCGGTGGTGCGTGCACTCACCCGTGACGTCGACTACGAAGTCGATGAACCAAAGCGCACAGTGGTGCCCACTGAAGTCGGAATCGAAAAAGTTGAAGCACAATTGGGTGTTGGAAACCTCTACGACGGCGTGCAGCAAAACTTGGTGCACCAACTGCAGGTGGCGTTGAAAGCAAAAGAGCTGTACAAGCGCGATAAGGACTACATCATCCAGGGTGGTGAAGTAAAAATCGTCGACGAATTTACAGGTCGTATTCTTGAAGGTCGGCGCTGGAGTGAAGGTATTCACCAAGCAATTGAGGCCAAAGAAGGCGTCAAAATTAAAGAAGAAAACCAGACTCTTGCAACAATTACATTGCAGAACTATTTCCGCATGTACAAAAAACTCTCTGGTATGACCGGTACTGCTCAAACTGAAGCAGCAGAGCTTGTCAACACCTATCAACTTGCTGTTGTCTCCATTCCCACCAATAAATCAATTCAGCGTCTCGATCAGCCCGACCTCATCTATAAAAATGAAGATGCAAAGTTCGCTGCTGTTGTTAATGAAATTGCTGAGAAGTATAAAAATGGTCAACCGGTTCTTGTCGGAACCATCAGCGTTGAAAAGAGCGAGCTCCTTTCGCGTCAACTCAACAAGCGCGGTATCAAGCACGAAGTATTGAACGCAAAGCAACACAGCCGAGAAGCACATATTGTTACCCAAGCAGGTCGTATTGGTGCAGTAACTGTTGCGACCAACATGGCCGGCCGTGGAGTTGACATTCTTTTGGGTGGAAACCCTGAAGGTCTTGCGCGCCAAGCAGTGCTAGCCGAAGGGTTCACAGAAGAAACCCTGCTCGACGAGTTCGCCCTTCCGGTTCCGTTAGACCAGATGCCAGCTGACTTTCAAACCTCTCGCGCTGCAGCGCAAGCTCGCTACAGCGCCTTGCTCGAAGAATTCAAAGTGCAGTGTTCTGCAGAAGGCGACGAAGTACGCGCTGCTGGTGGACTCTTCGTATTAGGAACAGAGCGCCATGAAAGCCGTCGTATCGACAACCAGCTGCGTGGTCGTGCAGGGCGTCAAGGAGACCCAGGCGAGAGCCGTTTCTACTTGTCGCTCGACGATGAACTGTTGCGCTTGTTTGCAACAGGTGCACTGAGCTGGGTGATGTCTCGCGCATTGCCCGACGATGAAGCAATCGAAGCAAAAATGGTCACAAAAGCTATTGAACGTGCGCAAAGCACTGTTGAGCAGCGCAACGGCGAAATTCGCAAGAACGTGCTCAAATACGACGAGGTCATGAACGAGCAGCGCAAGGTTATTTACATGCGCCGCGATCAAATTCTCGATGGCCTCGACCTGCATGCTGCAGCGATGGAGTATTTGTCAGATGCAGTCGATTCGCTCATAGCTGCCTATTGCGTCAGCGAAGCCGACGATGAATGGGATCTCGACGGTCTCACCCGCGAGTTGGCTACCTATTGGCCAACCACAGTTGCAGTTTCCCTTCTCGAGCAAGCTTCGTCAACCGACAACATTTACGACATCGTGATGGCCGATGCTGCTGTGTTCTACAAGCAGCGCGAAGAGCAACTTGGCGAAACGGTGATGCGCGAAATTGAGCGTCAGGTGATGTTGCGCATTATCGACCAACGCTGGCGTGAACATCTTGAAGAGATGGACTACCTCCAAGAGGGCATCAACTTGCGTGCCATGGGTCAAAAAGACCCGCTCACCGAGTGGCAGCGCGAGGGCTACGACATGTTTGGCTCGCTCATGAAGGGCATTGCCCAAGACTTCGTGAAGTACGTCATGCATGTTGAAGTGGTGTCAGACGACGCTGCAGGAACCACCGTGCAAAACATTCGTCAAACATCTTCCGACGACGACACGGCTTCAGGCTTCGATGTGGCTGTTGCTTCGGCAATTGCCGACGGTGAATTGCCGCCCGAGGCAGCACCTGTTCGTGCGGTCAGCAACACACCAGTGGTGAAAAGCGAATTCGATAAAACTCCTCGCAATGCACCGTGCCCATGTGGTTCGGGCAAAAAATTCAAGGTGTGTCACGGCAAAACTGCCTGACACCAAACCAAGGCTTTTCTCTCCATGCGTGACTTCACCGACGACCTACGAGATCTTCGACGCCGACTCGGCGAAGCTTCTTCGTACCTCAAGGTTGAACAAAACACCGCGCGTCTCAGCGAACTTGAAATTGAAATTTCGCGTCCCGATTTGTGGGATAACCAAGACCTAGCGAAAAAGGTGAATACGGAATACTCAAACATCAAGTCAGACCTCGACGAGTTCCAGGAACTCACTGCTGCGGTTGATGACCTCGATGTATTGCACGAAATGGCCCGTGAAGTAGATGACGCAACACAAGAGCCTGAACTCGCCGATGGCATTTCGCGTGCTTCGAAGCAGTTACGTACCCTCGAGCTACGCAGTTTGTTTACTGGCGAGCACGATGAGGTCGACTGCATCGTACAAATCAACGCAAAAGACGGCGGTGTTGATGCACAAGACTGGTCGGAATTGCTCTTGCGGATGTATACGCGTTGGGCCGAGCGTCGTGGCTTCACGGTGGAATTAAGCGGCATCTCTGAGGGCACTGAAGCCGGCATCTTGTCTGCCGACTTCACCATTCACGGCCGCTATGCCTACGGGCTCATGACCTCAGAGCGCGGCACGCATCGTCTGGTGCGTATTAGCCCATTCGATAACCAGGGTCGCAGGCAAACAAGCTTTGCCTCGGTACAGGTGTGGCCCGTCATGGATGCTCCGAACATTGAAGTCAATGAATCGGAAATTCGCATGGAAGTATTTCGCGCTTCGGGTGCTGGTGGACAACACATCAACAAAACATCGTCTGCAGTGCGACTCATTCATGAACCAACTGGTTTAGTTTCATCATCGCAAGAAGAACGCAGTCAGTTGCAAAACCGTGAACGTGCGATGACGCGACTCAAAGCAATGATTGCTGCACGCATTGAAGAAGAACACGAAGCAGAGCGTGACCGTATTGCTGGTAAGCCTGCGCAAGTGGGTTGGGGAAGTCAGATTCGTTCATACGTAATGCAGCCATATCAAATGGTGAAAGATGTGAGAACAGAAGTAGAAGATGGCAATGTTGCTTCGGTGCTTGATGGCGATTTAGACGAATTTATGGAAGGTTTTTTGCGTTGGCGGCGCTCTCTCGACGAAAAATAAGCACTTTCATGGCTTGTTGCCAATGTGCTGATAGGTTCACTTTGTCATGATTCGCTTAGACAATGTGACCAAGGTGTACGGAACCGATTCCGTTGCGGTGCGAGATGTAAGTTTCGACATCGGCAAAGGAGACTTCGTCTTTTTGGTGGGTCCTTCAGGTTCAGGGAAATCCACTCTCTTGCGCCTCATGAACCGTCAAGAGCGTCCAGAACGTGGCGATGTATGGATTGCTGGTCGCAACATCAACGAGCTCAGCGACTCCCGAGTGCCCTTCCTGCGTCGTGGCATGGGAAATGTTTTCCAAGACTACAAATTGCTCTCAAATAAGACTGTTTTTGAAAACGTGGCATTTGCCTTAGAAGTAATTGGGAAGCCCCGTCACGTCATTCGTCAACAAGTTCCGGCAGTTCTTGAACTTGTGGGCCTAGAAGACAAGCACGACCGCTTGCCCGACCAGTTGTCGGGTGGCGAGCAGCAGCGTGTTTCTATTGCTCGAGCATTTGTTAATAGGCCGCTCATCATGTTGGCCGACGAACCAACAGGAAACCTCGACCCCGCAACCGGCGAGGGCATTATGCAGTTGCTCGACAGCATCAACCGCAGCGGAACAACAGTTGTCATGGCCACTCACGACCATCGCATTGTAAACATGATGCGTAAACGAGTCATTCAACTCGATCGTGGCGTACTTGTGCGCGACCAAGAACGAGGAGTGTACGAATAATGTGGAGTCGCATTGCATACGCTTTTCGTGAAACATGGGCCAGTTTCCGTCGCAACCTCACGCTCACCGCTGCTGCTGTAGTGACATCGGCAATTTCGTTGTTGCTCGTTGGCGCCACATTCCTCATTCAGCGCGGGTTCGACAATCTTCTCGTGCGCTGGAAGGGCGACGTGCAAATGATTGTGTTCGTCGCTTCCGATGCCGCCCCTGAACAAATTGCTTACATCGAAGAAGTCATTAAGAGTCAGCCCGCAGTCATTGATCTCAATAACTTGAAGTATCTCGATAAGGCAGCCAGTTTTGAAGAAGCAAAGGTCATTTTCACAGGTGACCCTACTTTGCTGAGTTTGCTCACGCCTGAAACTATTCCGACGCAATTTAAAGTGGTGCCACTCACTGGCGATGCTGCACTCGTGCGCAGTTTGGCCGAGCAATATCGTGGTCTTCCGAAAGTGGAAGGTGTCTCACTTGCTGAAGACGAGTTCCAAGTCATCTCTACGTTGTCGGGCTTTGTTCGTACGGTGACCATTGTGATGTCGGTAGTGCTTTTAGGTGTTGCTGTGGCTCTTATTTGGAACACCATCAGAACTGCGATGTTTGCTCGTCGTCGAGAAATCGAAGTGATGAAATTAGTGGGTGCCACCAACTGGTTCATTCGCATCCCCTTTATGTTGGAAGGGCTACTGCAAGGTCTCATTGGCGGCGTGGCGTCGTGTGGAGGGCTTTGGGCACTGAATCGCGCCTGGACAAGTGGCGTGGCCGGGTTCAAGCCTGGCACCGGAATCAGCGCGTTAGTGGTGCCTGGTAGCTATGTCAATGGGGTCATGGTGATGCTGCTTGTGATTGGCGCTTTAGCTGGTGCCATTGGCTCGGGAATTGCAGCCAGCCGATTCCTCGATGTGTAGACAGACCTACCAATACGCAACCACGTAACAAATTCGGGTAAAAAGGGGAATGACTTTTACCGATATTTTGTTCGACGTGTCTGATGGCATTGCCACCGTTACATTGCATCGGCCAGATGCTCTCAATGCCTTCACCAACCAAATGGTGCGTGACCTCAAGGTTGCTTTCGACGAAGTAGATGGAAACGACGACATTCGTGCCCTCGTCATGACAGGCAGTGGGCGAGCTTTTTGTGCTGGAGCCGACTTGTCGAGCGGCGGTAAAACATTCGAAAAAGGCGGCAGCGACATCACCGACAAAGGTGGTGTGGTGCGCGATGGCGGTGGGCTCGTCTCGCTGCGCATTTTTGAATTGAAGAAACCAGTCATTGCCGCCATCAATGGTGCGGCAGTTGGCGTGGGAGCAACAATGACCTTGCCCATGGACATTCGTCTGGCAAGCACTAAGGCGAAGTTTGGTTTTGTCTTTGCAAAGCGTGGCATCGTTCCTGAAGCATGTTCATCGTGGTTCTTGCCGCGATTGGTGGGCATCTCGCAAGCTGCAGAATGGGTCTATACCGGGCGTCTCTTTAGCGCTGAAGAAGCATTGTCGGGTGGTTTGGTACGCAGTATTCACGAGCCAGAAGATCTCTTGCCTGCTGCATATGCCATTGCTCGGGAAATTGCCGATAACACATCGCCAGTTTCTGTTGCGCTGTCGCGGCAAATGATGTGGCGCATGCTGGGAGCAGATCACCCCATGGAAGCGCACCGTGTTGACAGCCGTGGTATTCAAATGCGTGGTCGCAGCGCCGATGCGAAAGAAGGCGTCGTGAGTTTCCTGGAAAAGCGTGCAGCAGTATTCACCGACAAAGTGAGTGACGGACTTCCAGCGATTTTCCCTGATTGGGAAGATCCTGAGTTTTCGTGAGCGACGAAGAAATATCCGTCTACGACGAAGTAGGGGGAATGCCCTTCTTCCAAGGCATCGCTGCTCGCTTCTACGAGGGCATCCGCACCGATGCAGTTCTGCTGCCGTTGTACCCCGATGGTGAAGACCTAGATGGTGCAACTCATCGGCTCGCATTGTTTCTTGCCCAGTACTGGGGTGGGCCACATACTTACAACGAAGAGCGTGGTCAGCCCATGTTGCGTGCACGGCATATGCCGTATCGCATTTCAGAACTCGAAAGAGATCACTGGTTGTTGCACATGTTGACTGCGGTGAGTGAAGCCGACATCAGTGATGAAACCCGCGGAAAATTTGTGGACTATTTCGTGAAAGCTGCCGAGCACTTACGCAACGATCAACCGCTACGGCTCGTTAATCCGTAACACGCAACAGCCGCTGCCGCTGCAACATTGAGCGAGTCGATTCCTTCGGCCATAGGAATGCGTACGCGCATGGTTGCGGCGTTCATCACGCTTTCTTCTAGACCTTCTCGTTCGGAACCAAGAATGAGGATCAATTTCTCAATTGGGTCAATGTCGGCCATATTGAAAGCATCGCGAGCGGGTGTGAGCGCGCAACTGGTGAAGCCATTGGCATGAAATTCTTCAAGTACTGGGGCGAGTTGGGCAACACGACAAATATTGGCATCGAACGACGTTCCCATAGATACGCGCAATGCACGCCGCGTGAAAGGGTCTGATGTTTCACTGTCGAGCACCACGCCATGAAACCCGAACGCCTGTGCACTGCGCATAATGGCACCCACATTGGTGGGGTTGTCTATTTGAGAAAGCATCACAATGCGTGAATGCTTGCTGAGCAGCGTTGCAATGTCGGAAACTGGCGGCTTCACAAAGAGACCAACCATGCTGAGTGCAAGGGCTAAACCTGTTGCTTCCCGGCGAATGCTTTCTTCAGCAACAAGTACTTCAGTGTCGCCAAGCAAATGTAGAAAGGGCTCTAAGCGGTGCACCTGGTTGGGGTCGCACAAAATGGTGTTGGGAGTAAAGCCTGTCTCTAAGGCGCGCAACACAACGAGGTCACCTTCGGCTATGAACTGCGCCCCTTCGCTATCGCCGCGACGTTGAGGGCGGTTATTGAGTTGGCGTTCACGAAAGCGAAACGGTACGAGCGCAGGGTCGGTAACGACTTCTACAAAACGGGTACGAATGGTCATTGTTTAGTAGTACCAAGGAAAGCGTGACCAGTCGGCATCACGCTTTTCTAAGAAGGAATCGCGACCTTCTTGTGCTTCATCGGTCATGTAAGCCAACCGAGTTGCTTCGCCTGCAAAAATTTGTTGACCAACGAGGCCGTCGTCGATGAGGTTGAAGGAAAACTTCAACATGCGTTGCGCAGTGGGGCTTTTCTCGTTCACTTCTTTCGCCCATTGAAGAGCAGTGCTCTCGAGTTCATGGTGAGGAACAACAGCATTCACCATGCCCATGCGGTGTGCATCGTCGGCGGAATATTCGCGACCAAGGAAGAAGATTTCACGTGCAAATTTTTGACCCGTTTGGCGTGCAAGATACGCAGAGCCATAGCCGCCATCGAAACTTGCGACATCGGCATCGGTTTGCTTGAAGCGGGCATGTTCCTGTGAAGCAATGGTGAGGTCGGCAACCACGTGCAAACTGTGCCCACCGCCGGCAGCCCAACCTGGTACTACACAAATAACGACTTTTGGCATGAAGCGAATGAGACGCTGAACTTCAAGAATATGAAGGCGTCCTGTGCGCGCTGGGTCGCGGTCGGCAATGTCGTTGCCTTCTACGTATTGGTAGCCATCTTTGCCACGAATGCGTTGGTCGCCACCGCTGCAAAATGCCCAGCCGCCGTCTTTGGGCGAAGGGCCATTGCCGGTGAGAAGCACACAACCCACATCGCTCGTTTGACGAGCATGGTCGAGGGCGGTAAATAGTTCATCAACCGTGTGCGGGCGAAAAGCGTTACGAACCTCTGGTCGGTTGAACGCAATACGCACTGTTCCATGATCTTTTGCGCGGTGGTACGTAATGTCGGTGAAGTGAAACTGAGGAATCTCATTCCACTGGGAGGCATCAAAAATGTCGGAAACAGTCACGTCAATATTGTGCCGTCATCAGAGGTGAGGAACCTCATTTTCATCACGATTTCTTGTTGAGTGCACGTAGCGCTAGCCACCAAGTTGCAACGGCAGCTGGCATGCGCTCGTGATATGCCTTCCATAAGTCGCTGGCATCGGCGATGAGCGGCTGCATGTTGGTTTCAGGCAATGGTGATGCTGTGGAAATGGGGTCAATCCACTCCACGCGGAAATCGGTGAAAAGGTGCGTGAGCAACTTGGCGTCGGTCTCGTGATGGTCGGAAGTTTGGTGTTCAAGGAACCCGTTGTAGTCGTTGAATGACAAGAGCCCGTAGTACTGGTTCTTTTCTGCGCCACGCCAATACTCATAGCGCAGTACATGATCTTCGTGTTCGTGGGTCGAGCGCCAGAGCCGATGCAGTACCTCTTCAAACTCTTTTTCTTTGCCTTCTTGAACTGTGATGTGCGCCAAAATTGTTGCCATGCCACAACGCTACTCAGACCGAATAGGTTCCTACGAAGGGGAAGTTATGTGGCGTCGCTGAGCCGCCCGATGAGCGCAGCAACGTCGTCAAAGCGCAAAAACAATGGGCTCAGAGCAACGCGGATGACATTGGGTGGGCGAAAGTCAACAATGAAACCATCGCCGATGAGTTCCTCGGTGAGTTCCTCCGCCCTGTCGTGCAAAAGCGCTATGTGCCCACCACGGGCACTGCTGTTGCGGGGCGAGCCCAGCGAGAATCCACTTGACGACAGATGCTCATCAAAGCCTGCGATGAAATAGTCACCGAGGGCAATGGAGCCCGCACGAATGGAAGAGATGGGGAATTTTTCAAACACCTCTAAAGCGCCATGCAAGGCCTTCATCGACAAGACGTTGGTGGTGCCGCTGGAAAAACGCGCGATGCCTTGCGCTGGCCTATATGTGTCTTCGAACGCAAAGGGGGCATCGTGTCCAAACCAGCCAGGAATGGGTTGTTGTACGTCGTTCACCAGATGTGGGGCCACATACATAAATGCAGGAGCACCTGGCCCGCCATTGATGTACTTATACCCACAACCAACAGCAAAGTCGATGCCGTGACGCTCGACGTCGCAGGGAATGATTCCGGCAGCATGTGCAAGATCCCACACCACAAGCGCTCCCACTGCATGTGCAGCGGCAGTAACCGAAGCAACATCATGAATTTCCGACGAACGAAAATCGATCATTGAGGCAGTAGCAACAGCAACGTTGTCATTGAAGTGAGTGGCCATCTCTGAAACAGCACACTCTTTGTATTGCAAATGAAAAAGGTCGGCAACACTGCGTGCCACATAGCGATCGGTGGGAAAATTGTTGATGTCGCATAGCAATACATTGCGTGTAGGCGTTGCGTTTTTCTGTGCGGCAGCAGAGAGCACTTTGAAGAGTGCAATGGAAGTGGAGTCTCCGGCAATGACACTGCCACTTGGTGCCCCAATCAGGTGCGCAATTCTGTTACCCGTTGCGGCAGCAAGGCTGAACCAGTCACCATCGTGCCATGTGCGTACTAAGCCTATTTTCCACTCAACGTTCACGGCCTGGTTCACCGCTTCGCGAGCAGCATGCGTGAGTGGGCCAAGTGAATTGCCCAGAAAGTAGCGCTGGTCGCTGGGCAGGTCGAAGAGTTGACGAGCAGGTGCAAGTGGGTTTGCAGCGTCAAGTGATTCTGCTTGTGCAAAATATGAGCTCATCGACATGGGCGAATGGTTTCCTTTACCTCAGAAGTAATTGAAGCGTTGCATCGCCAAGTGGCGTTGCTGGTGTAACAAGATCGTAGATCACATCGAAGTGATCGCATCCTTCCACCTCAATTTGAGCAACGTTGCAGCCACCTGCGGTGAGGTGTTCCGCGTAGTTGTGGCTTTGGTCTTTAAACGAGTTGGTTTCGTGTTCGCCCCACGCAACAACTACCTGGGCAATAGGCGAAACTGCCTGCAGCTGGGGGCTGAGGTCAATGGCTTCGTCTTGTGTGAGCTGCAGTGGGTCATTCACTGTGGTGTGCAGTAGAGGCCGCAGGTCATAAACGCCACTTAATAGAACTGCACCAGTAATGAAGTTATTGCTGGGGTCTGAAGTACTACACATTGCTGCAAGGTGAGCGCCAGCTGACGAACCCGATATCACCGTGCGTTGTGGCGTGAGCTGAGAATGCTTTTCTAGCCATAACAGTGCGCTACGGCATTGTTGAACAATGTGAGCAAGGGTTGCATGTGGAGCCAACGTGTAGTTGATGCTGGCAAAGCTGATTCCTTGTGCAAGTGCATCGCTTGCCCACATGCAGCATTCATCTGCAGAGAGAGCTTTCCAGTACCCACCGTGAATGAAGACGAGCAAGGGGGCCTCGGGTGAGTGTTGGGCTAAGAGCAAATATTCGTCTTCGTGGGATCCGTAAGCAACCTTACGCAGGTCTTCTCCGAGCAGGTTTCTTGTTGCAGAACTTTTGGCTCCATATTGTTCGATGTACCACGGCACGCTGTGGTGGGCTACCGAGCTAGGGGAGTACTCAGTTTCAAGCGACATCAACCAATGTTGACACGTTGGCTTTGCGGGTGCGAATAATTTTTGCCCCAATAAAGATGGCACAAGGAATCACCACGACGTTGGGCAACACAACAAGAGCATCTTTCGCGATGAACCCGTATGCAGACCATGCAACTGCGGTGAAAAAGAGCAGCACATAGGTAGGAAGCGACACGCCGCTGAGGTCGTCAGACTTTGCTGAAGTGAAGGTTTGTGGCAATACCGACGAAGCACCAACAACAAAAGCAATGAAGCCGGTGACCCCAGGGGAAATGGAAACACAGATAAATGCAAAAGCAGTAACTGCAAAGACAGTGACATAGAGGCGCGAAGCAGGAAGTGTTCCGTGCTTCACCATTGCCCGTGCAAGAAGTGCAATTGCAACGACGATGAGGAAGTTCGACCCACCCACGGCAACGTCGCTTTGCGATAAGCCGTAAACGCTCCACAATGTTGACCCGCAGATTCCCTGCAAAGCACCAATGGGAGAGAGGCCTTCCACGGTTTTGTTGCGATACACAAGAATTACTTGCGGCCAAATGAACAGCATCGACAAGATAGAGGCAACAATGCCAAGAACGTTCTGAAGAGTCACCCGTACATTGTGCATGACCAGAGATACGCAGAAGTGGTTCAAAATGTGAAACGCTGTGTGACATGCGACGTTCCATTGACGATTACCCCATGACCAGTGCCGATGTTCCTGCAGGTGACGACGATGCAATGCGCATTGCATGGGCAGTGGCCATTTGTGATGATTACGACGATGCCGAGCCGCGGGTGGTGCTCACCACCGAAGAGGTGGGCTCGCCTGGTACGGGTCTTGTTGCCCACCTGGGAGCAGAGCATGTGCGACGGTTACGCAGTGCTTTACGTGATGCACTGCGCGAAATTGGAGAAGACCCCGGCCTGTAGCCATTTCCGGCTCTTTTCGGTCGCAGGTATTGCCCTTGGGGCCACTTCCCGATAATGTTGACCCAGTTAGTCGGGTTTTGCTCGGCACCGTCACTTGGCCATTTGGAGGCACCTCGTGGGAATACCACCAGTCATTGCAGCACCCCGCGACCTCGACGCGGAACAGATGGCCGATATTGAGCGCTTCGAACAAGCCATTGAGCAATATCTTGCTGGCGAGATTCATGAAGACGTGTTCCGCGTCATGCGTTTGAACAACGGCGTCTATGGCCAGCGCCAAGGCGGCACCAACCAGATGGTGCGCATCAAGTTGCCCGCAGGAACAATTACTCCAGAGCAACTCGACCTCATGGCGTATCTCTCTACCGAGTTCTCACGCGGCTGGGGCCACATCACTACGCGCCAAAACATTCAGTTCCACTTTGTAGAACTGCGTCGCATGCCAGAACTCTTGCGCCACCTCGCAGGTGTGCATCTCACATCGCGTGAAGCCTGTGGCGACACCGTGCGCAACGTCATGGCGTGCCATCTTGCTGGAGCATGCCCACATGAGCACCTTGACGTCACGCCGTGGGCCGAAGCCGTTTTTCGCCACTTCGTGCGCAACCCATTGGGTCAGCGTTTGCCTCGCAAATTTAAGGTCAACTTCTCAGGTTGCGCCACCGACTGTGGGCAAGCAATGTTCAACGACGTTGGTGTTGTTGCAACGACGCGCACCAACGAAGACGGTTCAGTAGAACAAGGCTTTCGCATCTTCATTGCAGGTGGCTTAGGTGCAACACCGCACCCTGCACTGGCGCTGGAAGATTTCACTTCACGTGAAGATCTCATGCCAACAATTGAGGCTGCTCTTCGCGTGTTCGACCAAGCCGGTAACCGCGACAACAAATTGCGTGCTCGTATGAAATGGCTTGTCGATACTCTCGGTATCGACGAAGTGCGTCGTCGCGTGCAAAAAGTTCGTCTCACTCTTCCTGCTTCGTCATCGTGGCCAGGTGGAATTCCACCAGAAGTTGTTGCCGCTGGCGACAAAGCCGCAGGCAAAGCAACTGTTGGTGAAGTAACAACAGTTGGCCAGGGTGTGCGTGTTGAACTCACGGCACGCGATCCATTCGACCGCTGGGTGCAAACAAGCGTTATTCGTGGAACTGCAAACGGAACCATTTCTGCAATTGCTTATGCCGAGTTGGGCGACATCACCTCGAGTCAATTCACAGCGTTAGCAGCAATGCAGCGTGAGTTGAATGCCGACGTGCGTTTGTCGAATCGTCAAAACGTTGTGTTCCGTAATCTCACTGAAGAGAAGTTGCGTGTTCTGTACGACCGCCTCGATGCCATTGGTATGGCACGCCCAGGTGCAGAACTCGCTCGCGACGTAGTGGCTTGCCCAGGCGCCGACACATGCAACATTGCTGTTACTCAGTCGCGTGGTTTAGCTAAGGCAATTGGCGATGAACTTGAAGCACAAGGTCTTGCCGAAGTGGGCGGAATTCGCATCAACATTTCTGGTTGCACCAACAGCTGTGGTCAGCATCATGCTTCCGACATCGGATTCTTTGGTGCAGAGCGCCGTGCACACGGCCAGGCGGCACCTGGCTACCAAATGTTGCTTGGTGGCTACGTGGGTGAAGAGCAGATCTTCTTTGGCGAAAAGGCACTCCGCGTTCCTGCAAAGGCTGCACCACAGGCGGTTACCCGTGTGGTTCGTTGCTTCGCCGAGGAGCGTTCAGCTGGTGAAACCTTCCGTGCCTGGATGGACCGCTCTGGCGGTGCATCTGCTGTTGCAGCTGGCCTTGCAGACCTCGATCACTTCCCTACGCCAGAAGAAAACGCCGACTTCTTCGTGGACTACGGCGAAACCGGTCCATTCGTTTCAGAAGTTGGCGACTCGGAGTGCGCAGTCTGATGCAAGAGTTACCACTCTCTGCGGGCAACGTTGCCACCATCACGAAACAGTTTGAATCGTGGTCGCCACAAGACATCATTGCTTGGGCTCACGGAACATTTGGTGCAGGCCTCGTGGTCACGTCTAGTTTTGGCGACCCAGTTCTTGCACACATGACTTGGTCAACAGTCAAAGGTTCAACTGTGACGCTGATTGATACCCAATACTTGTTTGCGCAAACTCTGTGGTACGCAAAAGGTCTTGCCGAACAAAATGCAGGCAACCTTGAGGTCATTGCTCCAGCCGAGTCTGTTCTTCCTGACGACTTATGGCAGCGCGACACTGACGCATGCTGTGCTATTCGCAAGGTCGCACCGCTTGAACATGCTCTTGCAAACAAGTCGGCATGGATTACAGGCCTGCGTCGCGACGATTCAGCAAGCCGTGCAAACTCTCCAGTGGTGAGTCATGACATGTTGCGCGACGTGATAAAGATCAATCCACTGGCCAATTTCACACAAACTGACTACGACTTGTATTTGAAAGCTCATGGTCTCGACGAGCACCCGCTTACCAGCCAGGGATACACCTCCATTGGTTGTTGGCCATGCACGCGTCCTGCAGCAGTTGACGGCGATGCTCGCTCGGGTCGTTGGGCAGGCACCGAAAAAACTGAATGTGGTTTGCACGCAAAGGCAACCGTATGACCGTGTTTCTTGTTGGCGCAGGTCCGGGAAGCACAGACCTACTTACTGTTAAAGCTCATCGCCTCATTTCATCTGCCCAAGTTGTAGTGCACGACCGTTTGGTTTCCGATGAGATCATGGCGCTCATTCCTACCAATGCAGAACGTATCGATGTTGGCAAACGCGCTGGCGGTAGCCACACACAAGCGCTCATTAACGAACTTCTCGTCACACTCGGTCGCAACCACCAACACGTGGTGCGCCTAAAGGGTGGCGACCCATTCGTGTTTGGTCGCGGTGGCGAAGAAGCCGAAGCGCTCATTAACGCTGGCGTTTCATTCGAAATAGTTCCTGGCATTTCGTCAGCATTTTCGGTTCCTGCAATTGCAGGTATTCCTGTAACACACAGGCGCATCGCACGTGCAGTCACCGTGGTGACCGGGCACTGCGAAAACCCAAATGAAAGTGTTAATTGGTCGGCACATGCCAAAACTGGCGCAACGCTGGTGGTCCTTATGGGTACCGCAAACCTGCCGAAGATTTCTGCTGACCTCTTGAGAGCTGGCATGAACCCAAGCACACCAGTTGCCATCATTCATAACGGAACGCGCGCAGACCAAACCATCTCGCGCCTCACCTTGGCTGGGGCACACCTTGCCGACGCTCAAGCGCCAAGCATCATCGTCATTGGCGAAACTGCTGGGCTTGATCTTCGTGACCCGAATACTGTGCACGAGCTGATTTCCACCAGCAGATAATGCTTCCCATCATTTTGGATCTCACGGGGCGTAAGGCTCTTGTCGTTGGTGGCGGTCGCATTGCCTTCCGAAAGGCGAAAGCACTTGCAGATGAAGGCGCACATGTCACCGTTATCTCCCCCGACTTCGTAGACGATTTTTCCACCATGCCTAACGCAACGTTGGTGCAGCGAACATTTGAGGCTGGCGACACTGAAGGTTTTCAATTGGTCATCACCGCAACTGGTAATCACGTTGTCGATCAACTCATTTACGACGAAGGCAATGCGTGTGGCACGTGGGTGAACTCTGCAGACGACCCTGACCGTTGTTCCTTCTACCTGGCTGCCACACATCGCGACGGCAATGTAATCGTTGCAGTATCAACGGAAGGCAAAAGCCCAGCGCTTGCCTCACACTTGCGCAACACTATTGCAGAACAGCTACCAAACAATCTGGCGAGCATTGCCCTCGAACTCGACCGCCAACGCAGCGAGATCAAAAATCAGGGCGTGTCGACCGAGTCGATTAACTGGAGTCGTCGCATTCGCGAAGCGCTCTCGCCGTCGTCTACAAAGACCCGACGACGGTTTTCCCGCCGCGGATAACTGCGCGCACCTGTTGCACACCTGGCCTGTACGCCAAGTGAATGTGGCTTGTTGCATCCAACACCACCATGTCGGCTCGCGAGCCAACACGCAGGTTTCCCACATCGTTGCGGCGTAATGC
>ENA-OUVC01000518-OUVC01000518.1-marine-metagenome-genome-assembly--contig:-NODE-518-length-25333-cov-3.184154_pt1 | contig 25333 bp, 20 predicted proteins | sample MGYA00248622_ERZ508571 | MGnify/ENA primary metagenome ERZ508571 (study PRJEB26236, sample SAMN06267175) | marine metagenome | isolation source: Columbia River Estuary | place: USA:Columbia River Estuary... | reverse complement strand
TTGAAGGCCGTTCAAGACCGTGAAGAGTCGATCAATTCTGCCCTCAAATCGGCAGAAGCAGCGAAGGCTGAAATGGCCTCTCTGCAGTCCAACAACGAGCAACTCTTGAAAGCCGCCCGCGAAGAGCGTGAGGCGATGCTGAGGGAGGCGCGCGCAATGCGTGATAAAACCATCGCGGACGCAAAAGGAGCCGCTTCGGAAGAAGCTGCCAAAGTGTTGGAGGCGGCACGCGCCCAGATTCACTATGAAAAGATGTCCGCCATGACCGAGGTGAAGAACCAGGTAGCACAACTGGCTGTAGAAATGTCCGAGCGCATTTTGCGCGCTGAGTTGAGTGATGCCAAGGCCCAAGCGGCCATGGTGGATCGCGCTTTGGAAGACGTTAAATTGAATTGATCTCATGAGCACGTTGCGCGCCGCGAGTCGTTACGCCAAGGCTCTTTTGGACTTAGCCCGGGAGCAAGGAGTTTTGGATTTGGTGAAAACCGATGCCGATTTCTTGTTGGCCGTGGAGAAGGACAGCCGCGAGTTTCGCTCGCTTTTGAAAAGCCCGGTCATCAAGCCTTCGCAGAAAGTGGACGCGTTCAAAACGGCGTTTTCCAACGAACTCAGTCCTTTGATGGTGCTGTTTGTGAACCTGGTAATTAATCACGGACGCGAGGCACACCTGGCTGCTATTCTTGTAAAATATACGGACTTGTATTTGTCCGAGAAAAACATAGTGCGAGCGTTCGTAACGAGCGCCGCTCCTCTTACCGATTCACAGCGCACCGCTCTTTTGGCCAAATTGGCCGCGGGGGGTGCAGCGAACGTTGAATTGAACGAAAAAGTTCAGCCGGAATTAATCGGCGGCGTAGTAGTTCGGGTGGGCGACCGCCAGGTGGACGCTACGGTGGCGCGCTCCTTGCGCGGATTGAAGCGCCAGTTTGAGAACAACTTGTACATCGCAGACCTCTAAATCGAACCCCATGGCAGACGTAAAACCTGCAGAGATTTCGGCGATTCTTCGCCAACAATTGTCCGGATTTGCCTCCGAGTCCCAGCTGGAAGAAGTTGGAACGGTCCTGCAAGTAGGTGACGGTATCGCCCGCGCTTACGGCATGCAGAATGCTCAGTCCGGAGAATTGGTTGAATTCGAAACCGGCCTCCGCGGCATCGTGTTGAACTTGGAAGAGGACAACGTCGGTATCGTATTGTTGGGCGCGGCCGAAGGCATTAAAGAAGGCTCTACGGTCAAGCGCACCGGCGTCATTGCCTCCATTGAAGTGGGCGAAGGCATGCTGGGCCGCGTGGTAGACACGCTGGGCAATCCTCTGGACGGAAAAGGTCCTATCGAAGGCGAACGGTTCAACATGCCTTTGGAGCGCAAGGCTCCGGGGGTAATTTACCGTCAGCCGGTTAACGAGCCGTTGCAAACCGGCATCAAGGCCATCGACGCCATGATTCCCGTAGGCCGCGGCCAGCGCGAATTGATCATTGGTGACCGCCAAACCGGTAAAACTACCGTGGCGATTGACACCATCTTGAACCAGAAGGAGTTTTACGACAAGGGCGAGCCCGTTTTCTGCATCTACGTTGCCATAGGCCAGAAGGGTTCCACCGTTGCTGCCCTGGCAAAGAATTTGGAAGAAAAGGGCGCCATGCCCTACACCGTTATTGTTGCGGCAAATGCTGCCGAACCCGCTCCCATGCAGTTTTACGCTCCGTTTGCGGGCGCGGCCATTGGAGAATACTTCCGCGATACCGGTCGTCCTGCACTAATCGTGTACGACGACTTGTCCAAGCAAGCGGTGGCCTACCGCGAGGTTTCCTTGCTGTTGCGCCGTCCTCCAGGACGTGAGGCCTACCCAGGAGACGTTTTCTACCTGCACAGCCGTCTGCTGGAGCGCGCCGCGAAGGTGATCAAGGACGACACTATTGCGTCCCAAATGAACGATTTGCCGCCTTGCTTACAAGGCAAGGTTAAGGGCGGAGGTTCGCTGACTGCATTGCCGATCATCGAAACCCAAGCGGGCGACGTATCCGCCTACATCCCAACCAACGTCATCTCCATTACCGACGGTCAAATCTTTTTGGAGGCCGATTTGTTCAACTCCGGAGTTCGTCCGGCCATCAACGTGGGTATTTCGGTATCTCGTGTAGGCGGTTCGGCGCAAATTAAGCCCATGAAAAAGGTAGCCGGTACGTTGAAATTGGACCAAGCACAGTACCGCGAATTGGAAGCATTTGCCAAGTTCGGATCGGATTTGGACGCCGCTACCATGAACGTGATCAACAAGGGTCGCCGCAACGTGGAAATCCTCAAGCAGACGGTCAACGACCCCATGAGTGTAGAGAAGCAAGTAGCGATCATTTACTTGGGCACCAAGGGCATGCTGAATGCCGTACCGGTGGAGAAAGTAAAGGCGTTTGAGCAAGCGTTTTTGGCCGTTATGGAGAACAAACACGCCGATGTTTTAGCAGCCATCCGCAAAGGAGCTTGGGGCGACACCGAAATTGCAACCATCGAGGCTGCTGCCAAAGACGTTTTACCCGGTTACACCGCTTAATTTAGCGACCGCATGGCCAACCTGAAAGAGCTCCGCAATCGGATTGCATCGGTTTCCAGCACCATGCAGATCACGTCGGCCATGAAAATGGTTTCGGCGGCCAAATTGAAGAAGGCGCAGGACGCGGTAACGCAAATGCGCCCGTATGCGGTGAAGTTGAATGCGGTTTTGTCCAACGTAAGTGCTACGCTGGATGCCTCCGAAAATCCCTTCGCAGTGGAGCGTAGGGTACGCCGCGTTTTGGTGCTCCCGGTGAGTTCCAACCGAGGATTGTGCGGCGCGTTCAACACGAACGTGTACAAGGCAACCCGCGCATTAATCGCTTCGTACGAGGCCCAGGGTGCGCAAGCTGAGGTTTGGGGCTTGGGCAAGAAGGCGAGCGAGCCTTTTCGCAAGTTGGATTTGGTGACGTGTGATTTCAATGCCACCATGGGCGCTATTTCTTTTGCAGGAGCGAAGGAGATCGGCCAGAAAGTCATGGAAGCGTTTACCAGCGGACAAGTGGATGCGGTGTACGTAGTGTACAACCGGTTCAAGAACGCAGCGGTTCAAGAAGTGATGACGGAGCAAGTATTGCCCATTGCTGCGCCTGCAGCAGAAGGCCATGCAGCGCAAAGTGATTATTTGTACTCGCCCAGCAAAGAAGAAATTCTGTTGGACCTCATTCCAACCACCATCAAAATTCAAGTATTCAAAGCGTTGTTGGATTCGGTTGCGTCCGAACACGGCGCCCGAATGACGGCCATGCACAAAGCAACGGACAATGCCAACAGCATGCGTTCTGAGCTCCGGTTGCAGTACAACAAGGCTCGCCAGGCAGCCATCACCAACGAAATCTTGGAAATTGTGGCGGGTGCTGAAGCCTTGAGCGGCTAATGGCGCAGTTGTTGCATCTTTGTGGGGCATGAAAGGCCCTCGTTTAACACTTCGTGGCCAGGTAACACTGGCCATGTTTGTTTTGGTATTGATCAGTTTTGCCGCCACCGGCCTGGTCAGTTTTTGGCATTTTAGCGAGGAGCGAAAAGAGTACCACGAAGACCGACTGGAGCGCAAGGAAGGAGCAATTGAGGCGCACATTGCCCACGAACTGGAGCGGAAAATCCCACAGGGACTTCAGGCGGATTCGTTGCCGGCCATTTTGAGCGATGAATTGTGCCACATAGCGTCCATCCATCGAATGGATTTGGGTTTGTATGCGCTGGACGGAGAAATGGTCATGTCTTCCAATCCGGCTTTGGTGGACGACAGCATTCTGCCCTTGGTGTTGACCCCGGAATTATTGGCCACCCGCACCAGCAACGAATGGGTTTCGTGGCCCGTGGACAGTGGCGAGGTGATGGCCCAGGTTACGGAAATCACCAATTCTTTGGGCGAGCCGCTGGCCATTATGGTTTTACCCTATGTAAATTTTGAGCAAATTCCCAGTCAGGACCGGAAGTTTTACGCTGCCTTGGCGGTCTTGCATTTGTTGCTGTTTTTGGGCGCGGCGTACTTATCCGTTTGGCTGTCCCGGAGCATTACTCGGGGGTTTGACGCCATTTCCGATGCCTTGCGCGTGCCCATGAAGGACGGAATCCACGCGCGTATTGTGTGGGACCGGAACGACGAAATGGGTGCGCTCATAGCGGAATACAACCGCATGGTGGACCAATTGGCGGATCAAAACAAACGCCAAGCGCAAACCGAACGCGAGCACGCCTGGAAGGAAATGGCCCGGCAGGTGGCGCACGAGGTCAAAAACCCATTGACGCCCATGCGTTTGATGGTGCAAATGCACGCGTCGCAGTCCGCGCAGCAAACGCCGGAATCCATCAAAGATTTTGCGGACGGCATGCTTACCCAAATCGATGCCATGGCCCAAGTGGCCAGCGATTTTGGACAATTTGCTGCTTTTGCGGAACGCCGAAAGTCCGAACTTCCGGTGGTGGACTTTTTGAACCAAATCCGTCTTTCGTTTCCCACCGTGGAACGCGTGTACCCGCTTCAAGCGGACTGGGTGGTTAAGGCCGATAAAGCCCAGCTGGTGCGCATTTTGAACAACTTGCTCAACAACGCCCTGGAGTCCATTCCGGAGGGCAAGAAGGGACAAGTGGCCCTGGGCGCACGGGAGTCGGAGGGAGCCATTGAACTGTGGGTACAAGACAACGGCGTTGGGATTGACCCCAAGCGCTTGGAGGAGGTCTTTGAGCCCCACTTTACCACCAAATCCAGCGGCACGGGCCTGGGCTTGGCCATTACCAAGGGACTGGTGGAGTCCATGGGCGGGCGCATTTGGATGCAATCCCAAGAGGGTCAGGGAACCACGGCTACCGTTTGGTTGCCGATGGCACACTAATCCCGCATTTTAGCGGTAATTTTGAGGCATGTCGTACCTCATCACTGAAATCCAAGACCGCGTGGCCGTGGTCACCATCAACCGCCCCGCACAATTGAACGCGTTGAATGCGGCGGTCCTGCAAGAACTTCACGAAGAAGTAGTTCGTTTGGACGCGCATTCCGGAGTTCGGGCCGTGGTGCTTACCGGCTCCGGAGAAAAGGCCTTTGTTGCCGGCGCGGACATCGCGGAGTTTGCGTCGTTTTCGCCCGAAGAAGGCGAGGCCTTGGCCACCCGCGGACAAGCCCTGGTGTTTGACCGCATTGAGCAGTCCAGCAAGCCGTTCATTGCGGCCATCAATGGTTTTGCGCTGGGTGGAGGATTGGAGCTCGCCATGGCCTGCCACATTCGCTTGGCTTCCAGTACGGCAAAAATGGGCCTTCCGGAAGTTGGTTTGGGCGTCATCCCCGGCTACGGAGGAACGCAGCGCTTGCCCCGGCTGGTGGGCAACGGCCGTGCTTTGCAAATGATTGCAACGGCCAAAATGATCGACGCCCTCACTGCCGAGCGCTGGGGATTGGTGAACTCCGTGCACGAGGGTTCCGACCTCTTACCGCAAGCCATGGCCCTGGGCCAACAGATTGCCATGCAGTCCGGCAACGCCATTACTGAGGCCTTGGCCGCTGTACGCGCCGGGTGGGACAACCCCGTTGCGGGCTTTTCGGAAGAGAAAAAGCGTTTTGGCGCCTGCTTCCAAACGCCAGAGTTTGTTGAGGGCACCACGGCATTCTTGGAGAAGCGGAAGCCCCAGTATTCCTAAGCACACCCACCCAACCAGAACCACCATGAACATCATCATACCCATGGCCGGACGCGGTTCGCGCCTGCGCCCCCACACCTTAACCACGCCCAAACCCTTGATTCCCCTAGCCGGGAAGCCCATCGTTCAGCGATTGGTGGAGGATATTGCGTCCATCGTTGGCGATCAGCTGAACCGAGTAGCGTACGTTGTGGGCGATTTTGGCGCGGAGGTAGAACGCGATTTGTTGGACGTTGCTGCGCGTTTGGGCGGCCAAGGAAGCATTCACTACCAAGAAAAGCCCCTTGGTACCGCGCACGCGGTTTTGTGCGCTGCAGAGGCCCTGGAGGGCCCCGTGGTGGTTGCGTTTGCGGACACCCTATTTCGGGCGAATTTTCGTTTGGACGAAAAAGCCGACGGCGTCATTTGGGTCAAAAGTGTTGAAGACCCCCGTGCTTTTGGGGTCATCAAAATGAACGACGCCGGTCACATCACGGATTTTGTGGAGAAACCGCAGGAGTTTGTAAGCGATTTGGCCATCATCGGCATTTACTACTTCAAGGACGGTGCCCGGCTGCGCCGGGAATTGCAGTATTTGATCGACAACAACATCCAGGAGAAAGGAGAGTACCAACTCACCAACGCGTTGGAAAACATGAAGCGCGACGGCTTGGTGTTCGTGCCGGGCGAGGTGAACGATTGGATGGACTGCGGCAACAAAGACAACACCGTGGACACCGCAGTGCGCATCCTGGAGTACGTGCAGCACACGGAAATCCTGCAAGACCCCACCGCAGTGGTGGAGAACAGCACGATCATCCCGCCCGTTTATTTGGGGCCGGGCGCGGTGGTGCGCAACAGCACCCTGGGCCCCGGCGTCAGCATCGGTACCGGTTCAACGGTAGAAGGAACAACCCTGGTTCGGACCGTGGTGCAGAACCACAGCACCGTTCGCGGCATGAACCTCAAGAACTCCATGATCGGTAGCCACGCGCAACTCAACGGGGGCTTTTCCAGCGTGAGTTTGGGCGATTATTCCCAATTGGAAGCCTAATTGATCCCGGTGTTTGCGTCCCAATTTCAGCCACTAAAGGCCACCTTTCGCAGTCGGATCCTCTGGGCTGCTCTGGGATGGTTCGCTGCGTTTCCGTCCAACGCCCAAAGCGAAGCAACGGTTGGAAATTGGTATTTTGAGGCCATTCGTCGCAAGGAATCCGGTGATTTAGCGGGCGCTACCAAAGTCTACGGAAAGATTTTGGCCAAGGAGCCGACGGCCTTTGCCGCGGCGTATTCCCTGGCCGAACTCCACGCACTCCAGAAAGAGTATTCCCAAGCTTTAACCTATTCGATTCGGTCCAACCAATTGGATCCAAGCAATTTATGGGCTTGGCGCCTGACGCGTTCCTTGTACGAAGAGTCCGGCCAAATGCAGCGCGCATTGGATTGTGTGGACTCGCTTCGCGTTCATGGGGAAAAAGATGCAGACGTTTATCACGAGGCAGCGCTCCAAGCCGCTCGATTGGGTTGGGTGGACCGCGCACAACAGTTTGCTCAAGAAGTCATTCGGTGGGGCGGCAAAACGCCAGAAATGGAGGCTTTCCGCGCGCAGCTGTATTTGCCCCAACAGCCGGAGAAGAGCTTGGAGTTATTCCGCTTGGCTCTGGACGAGTTCCCCGGACACGCGGAATTGGAGGGTCAGTACGGATCGCTGCTGATGCAGCAAAAGCGCTGGGCGGAGGCAGAACGCATCTTTCTGGGTGCCTTAAACCGAGATCCCGCAGACGGACGAGCGTCGTGGATGTTGTTTGATCTGTACCAACAGACGGGGCGTATTGCGGAAGCGGCAGAAAGCGCAAAGCGGGTTTTGGCGGCCCCCAACTTGGCCTTGGACCGGAAAGTGCAATTGGTAGCGGGGTTGCTGGTGCGTGAGAACGCCAGTCCCGTTGTAGATGAGTCTTGGTCACAACTGGTGCTGAAGGCACATCCGGACGACGCCAAGGCGTGGACCGTCGCGGCAGACATTGCGCAACACGTGGGTCAAACCGGCTTGGCCGCTGAGCGCTGGCGGCGGGCGCTGGCCTTGCCCGGCGGTGATTTGTGGCCCCTGCACCTGGGGTTGTTGCAGGTGGATGCGCAGCTAAACGACGCGGAGGCCTTGATACAAGATGCGCGCAAGGCACAATTATCGTACCCGCTTCAAGCACTTTCCTACTATTTTGAAGGGCTGGGCTTGCAAAAAAAGAAAGATTACCCAGCGGCCGAACGCGTCTACCGATCCGCACTTCGCTTCACCAGCAATGCGCCGGAACTGAAGTCCGAAGTGCAACTTCAGCTGGGAGAAGTTCTGCACCGAGCCGGGAAATCAACGGAATCCAATGCGGTGTTTGAGGAATTGTTGGCGCGGGACACGGCCAATGCCGAGGCGTGCAACAACTACGCTTATTTTTTATCCGTTCGCGGGGAGCAACTGGCTCAGGCCGAAGCCTTGGCGCTCAAAGCCATTCGGTTGTCTGGCAGGAATGGGGGAAAGGTGCCGTATACGTTTTGGGATACCTTGGCCTGGGTTTTGCATAAATCCGGAAAACAAGAGGCGGCATGGGCCGCCCTAGAATTGTGTTGGACCTACGGCGGGAGTGAAGACCCCGCTGTACAAAAGCATCGGGAGGCAATACGCCCCGAACAACCATGAAGCATTGGCTCTTCCTTTTGGCTACGGCTTTGGTACTGGCCTCGTGCGGTGTGCGGCCGGTGTTAGCCCCCTCGGAGGCGGCGGGCGAACCCGTTGTGCGGGCAAGGCTCTCCGGAGCGGAGCGGTTGGCGCAATTGGAAGCGCAGCTTTTAGCAGCAGATTCCACGGCCGTGCGCACCGTCGCCAAGGTGCAGTACGTTCCCAAAAACGGAAAACCCCTGTCTTTGCGGGCAGACATTCGCACGTACTCGGATTCGCTTTTTTGGGTGGATTTGTCCGACCCCGTTTTGGGCATCAAGGTGGCCCGAGCGCTGATCACCAAAGACACGGCCTTGGCGTACAGCCGTTTGCAGAATATTTGGTTGGGCGAATCCCCGGACCGGCTCATTGAGTACGCGGGCTTGCCGATCACTTTTAAGTTGCTTTTGGACCTGTGGCACGGCCGGCCGGCGCTGAACGGCTACACGTGTGGTTGTGCGCTGGGGCCGGTTTACTTCGACGATACCGGCCTGGGGCCCGTCTGGAAATTTGATTGGACGGGCGGTCGCGTTGAATACGCTGGACTGCCCAACGACGAATGGGGCCTGAACTTCCAAAGTATTGAAACGACGTCCGACACCTACAAGGCGACGTATCGGCCCGAACAATCGCTCCAATTGGAGTGGAGCGGGGGGCAAGTGAACTTTGACTACTTGGAACAGTACCGAACGGGCGTAACTTTCCCGTTCCAAATACCGGAAGGACTTGAACGCTACCGTTTGTAAGTTTTGCTGGGGCGCTTTGCGCTCACTGCTGTTGGTGCTGCTGTTGGCTGCATCTTCGCCCGCGTTGGCCCAATCTACCCCCAACAAAAAAGAGGCGCTTCAGCAGCGCAAGGCGCAGTTGCAGGACGAGATAGATTTGGCCAACTCCATCCTGAAGAAGACGCGGTCAGACAAGCAATTGAGCTTGACCCAAGTGCGTGCCTTGGAGCAGAAAGTTCGGGCACGAGAATCCCTCATCCGCACCATCGACAGCGAAGTCCGCTCCATAGACGGGGCCATTGGGCAGCAAAAATTGGCCATATCGCAGATGGACCAAGAAATTCAAGTGCTCAAGGAAAAGTACGCGGGCATGCTGCGGGCCGCGCAAAAGCGGCGCACCTACAAGCAGCAGTGGGCCTTTGTGTTTTCCGCGGAAAGCGTGAGCCAAGCGCTCAAGCGCTTGTACTTTCTTCGCCAATACGCTCGTTTTCGTTCCACCCAAGTAGCAGCCATCAAAAACCTCCAGCAGAGGAAATCGGAGCAAATTGGGGTTTTGGCGGCGCAAAAAGACCAGAAAAAAGTGCTTCTGGGCCAGGAGGTGCAGCAAAAGCAAGTGTTGGTTCAGGAAAAGTCGGTCCGGGAAAAAGCCGTGGCCCAATTGTCCAAGCAAGAGAGTAAAATTGCGGTTGACATCAAGAAGAAGCGCGGCGAGTTGCAAAAACTGGAAAGGCAAATTCAGGGGTTGATTGCGGACGAAATGCGCAAATCCCGCGAGAAGGCCGAGCGCGGGGCCTTGCTTACTGAAGCGGCTCAGGTAGGTTTGGTGGCCGGAACGGATTTCAACGACCGCACGACTCTTGTGCAGCTGCGCAAATTGATTGCGGAACGCCGCAAAACCACCAACAACCCGGCGCCTGCCGGCGCCGCTTCGCTGGCGACCGCATCGTCGGCCTCGTTTTCACTGACCCCTGAGGCGCAGCTGGTGTCCAAGAATTTTGAAGCCAACCGCGGACGGCTGCCGTGGCCGGTGGAGCGCGGCATTGTTCTGCAGGGATTTGGAGAGAATCCGGTGGCGGGAACGACGGGCGTGACCATCAAGAACCCGGGCATCGACATTGCAACCGGAAGCGGTTCCGAGGCGCGTGCGGTCTTTGAAGGCGAAGTAAGCACCATCATCCCCATTCCCGGTGCCAATCGGGCCGTATTGGTCAAACACGGGCAGTACTTCACGGTATATTCCAACTTGGCGGCGGTATACGTGAAAGCAGGACAAAAGGTGACCACCAAACAAGCCCTGGGCAAGGTGGCGGAAGATCAAGATTCCGGCGAGGCGGTGCTGCACTTTGAGTTGTGGAAAGACACCTACAATCAGGATCCGTCGTACTGGATCTTGCGCAAGTAGGGTGGGCGGCGGCCCGTGAGGACCGACGGATTTCATAGAATAAAAAAGGGCGGCCGCGCATTGCGGGCCGCCCTTTTTCATCAGGAAACACCTACATCAAATGGCAATCTTCAGGCCCAGTGAAGCCGACTGCACGTCCGGTACCGAGCCCGCAGGACCGGAGAACACGGGATTCAAGTGGTAGCGACCGGACACAAACCAACCGCGGTAGCCCACTTCCGCGGTAAGACCGTAGTTGAAGCGGTTCAAGGCGAAAGGGCCGTGGGTTTGCTCCACGTGCAGGTCCCGGTTTCCGTCGCGGTACCGGAGGTAGTGGGTGGCCCGACCCACCCGAACGCCACCAAAAGCGCCCGCGGCAACGGTCAATCCCTTGGTGCCTTTGCGGCTGCCGTTGAACACCAAGCTCACGGGAAGTTCGAAAGAACCGTAGGACAGGTAGTTTTGGCGAATATTTTCAACATCCACCTCGTAGATAACGGGAAACGCAATACCCCCTTCCAGTCGGTCGCGAAATGGAGCAACCGCATCGCGGAAGTAAAAGGATTCCGCGTTGACGGCAAAGCCGGTGCGCACCCACAGAGGTGATTTTTTGGCGAACAGGCGGTTGGCGTGCAGAACGGAGTAATTGAACACAAACGACTGATCCAAGGCGCCCGATCCCGAGTAAGGGGTTCCGCCCACGGAAGATCCGGTGGGGAACCAATTCCCGTAACCGAAGTAAAAACCGGATTGGTTGAACTCACGCTTCCACTTTTTACGCTTCATGTTGAGCTCCAACTTGCCGTCTTTCAGGCCCAGGCTGACGCCGTCTTCGTCGTCTTCACCCACTGAGGACGAATCTTCAGCAACAAACTGACCGGCCACCCCGAAGCGTTTAGCGGTTTGCTCCGCCCAAGCACTGGCAACCGATTCAACCGTTTCCAAACGCATGGACAGGTAACCGTCCAGCGAGTCGCGCTTTTCTTGGGCGGCCTCAGCCGTCCATTTTCCACTGCGCAAACCGTCGTTGATGTTGACGATTTCTTGGGTGTATTCCGCGATGACGCGGGTAAAATCAGCCGCTAAGCGGGCCGTGATGCGGTTGGACGTGTCCGCGCTTGGTGCAACGGCTTCTGTTTTTGGCGCCGCAACGGCGCTTGGGGAACTGGGCGTTGTCGGCAGCTCCGATTGAGCGTACGCGCCCGCTGCAGTCAGGACGAATCCTAAGGTCAGTAGTTTTTTCATAGTAATCATGGAATTAAGGTTCATTGGGGTGGGGTTCGCTGCGGTTAAGCGACGGGAGGGCCAATCGTTGGCTCACTTTCTTTAAATCCAGAGTAACGGTAAGTTCTTCGGGCACGGGAAGTCGGCCCGACAGCCGCTTACCACTTCGAATGCGTTCCCATTGTTTTTGCGCAAAGGCCAGGGCCGTGCGTCCCCAGCGATCCGGATCTGCACGGTCGTTCTTGTGGAGTACGGGCCAATGGTACGGATTTCCGTTTTCCCAAGCAACGTCCAGCCGAATCCAGCCCGTTGCGGGAGGCTCAGATTCAACCAAAAGAGGGTCTGCGGCGCGCAGGGGTGCGGCGACGGGGCCAACAGAGCCTTGTTTTGAGGCCACAGAGGCACTTTCCGCCAAAGCAAGCTCACGGACAGCTGTGTTGCGCAAAAGTTCAGCAGCGGGGCTGGGAACGGTCAAATCAGAACGCTCTACCGCCGCGCCAGTGCCTGGAGTGGGGTCTGCGACGCCCATCCGCGCGGCGAGTGTTGTTGTTTCTGTTCGGGCTTGGGGCGCAGAAGAGGGTGGGAATTTGGCGGCCTCCGCGGGTTTTTCTACCGGGAAAGGCGCAGCGGGTGCCGCCAGCGGGACGGGGAGTGGGGCCGGTGCTGTTTGAGGCGTTCCCGTAGGCTGCATCCACAGCGCACCCACCAAAACGGCCGCGCCGGCTGCGGCGCTCCACCACAAGGGAGCAAGGCGTCGTTCGCGCGGTCGCCGCTCCGCGGCCGCACGGCCCGCCCGAAAGCGCTCCCATGCCGCCTCGCTGGGTTGAGCGGTGTACTCCCGAAGTTCGTCCTCAATCCGCACGGTTCAGACCTTGAACAGTTACCAAAACTTGCAAGCGCGCCCGCGCTCGGGAAAACTGAGACTTGCTGGTGGCTTCCGAAATGCCAAGCTCTTGAGCGATTTCCGCATGCGAATAACCTTCTACGGCGTACAGGTTGAACACCGTGCGGTACCCGTGGGGAAGCGCTTGAAGGCAAGCCATTAGCGCGTCCAAACGGTGCGCCCGATCCAATAAATCGTCTGCGGGCAGAGCCGAAGATGCCACATCCGCTTCGCTGGAAAAGTCCACCTTTTTCTGGCGCAGGGCCATGAGGCTCGTGTGAACCGCAATGCGCTTGGCCCAACCCTCAAAGGATCCTTCGTGGCGAAATTGCGGTAGTTTGTAAAACACGGTCAACAGGGATTGGATCATGGCATCTTCGGCGTCCTCCGGTCGGTCAAAATACCTACGGCACAAGCCCAGTAAAACCGGAGCCAGCCGGTTGTACAGGCGCTTCTCAGCCGCGGGTTCTCGACGGAGGCATTGGGCGATGAGTTCGTCAAATGGCTCCATCGGAGGAAGCGTTTGTTTTTAAGATGCACATTCCGGCACAAAGGTTGCACTTGTCCCCCTAAATTTTACCGACCTTTATACCCACGCCTACAAAAGGCGTTTTCCTTATGCCTAAAAAAGGCCCCAAAAAAAACAAGGCACACCGCTCCCTAGACGCAGCGGCCGTTGCCAGCAAGTTGATCAAACGGTTGTCCAAAAGCCCCGGCCGGCGTTTTGCGCTGGACGATTTGGCCGTGGACGTAGGCTTGCCCCACGAACAGGGGCGGCCCCTGGTGCGGAGCGCCCTGGAACTGCTGGTGCGCACACAGCAAGCGGTAGAAGGCCCGCCCAATGTGTTTCGTCTCTTTTTTGAAGAGCGTTTTGTTGAAGGCAAACTGGATCTGACGCAATCCGGCACCGGGTTCATCACCGGCACGGAACTGGAACAGGACGTCTACATTCGGGACACCCACACGGGCACGGCCTTCAACGGAGACCGCGTCAAAGTCCTGCTTTTTGCCCCACCCCGCGAGGGCTTTCGCCAAGAAGGCCAGGTGGTGGAAGTCGTTCAACGCTCCAAACAAACCTATGTGGGTACGTTGGACATTACCCCGCAACACGCTTTCCTTCTTACCGACAACCGTCGGGTAGGAAAGGACTTTTACCTGCCCAAAGACGCTTTGAACGGCGCCCAAAACGGGGACGTGGCGGTGGTGGAGCTCGTGGAATGGACCAACCCCAAGTTCAACCCCATTGGCCGGGTTATCAAGGTGTTGGGCCGTCCGGGCGAACACGATACGGAGATCCACGCCATTTTGGAGGAATACGGACTGCCGTATGCGTTTCCGCCGGAAGTGGAGGCAGACGCCGCGTCGCTGAACACGGAATTGGACGCCTCGGAAATCGCTCGACGCAGGGATTTTCGGGATGTTTTAACGTTTACCATTGACCCCGCAGACGCCAAGGATTTTGACGACGCGCTGTCGTTTAAAACCCTGCCCAACGGCAACGTGGAGGTGGGCGTGCACATTGCGGACGTAACCCACTACGTTCGGCCGGGCTCTGCTTTGGAGCGCGAGGCGTACGAGCGCGCAACGTCTGTTTATTTGGTGGACCGCGTGGTTCCCATGCTGCCGGAAGTGCTCAGCAACCACGTGTGTTCGCTGCGCCCCAACGAGGATAAATTTACGTTTTCGGCCGTTTTTGAAATGACCCCGGAGGCCGAGGTGGTGGATCGCTGGTTTGGCCGCACAGTCATTCATTCGCAGCGACGCCTGGCCTACGAGGAGGCTCAAGCTGTTCTAGAAGGAGCGGATGATCCCCTCGCGTCTCCCTTGCGCGCCATGAATAAGATGGCGCAAACCCTCCGTGCCAAGCGGATGAAGAACGGAGCCATTGCGTTCGATCGCGCGGAGATCAAGTTCAAGTTGGACGAACACAACAAACCTCTGGGTGCCTTTCTCAAGGTGGCCCTAGACGCCAACAAACTCATTGAAGAATTCATGCTGTTGGCCAACATCAGCGTGGCCCAAGTGGTGGGAAGAGGGTCCAACCAAAAGCCCACCGGCCGCGCCATGGTTTACCGCATCCACGACGACCCGGACCCCTCCAAATTGACCGACCTAAGCCTCTTTGTGCGCCCCTTTGGCTATGCCCTGGCGGTGGACGGCAGGCAAGCCATACGCCGCAGTTTGAACACCTTGCTGGCGCAGGTAAAAGGAACCCCGGAGGCCAACCTGATTGAAACGTTGGCCGTGCGCACCATGGCCAAGGCCGTGTACAGCACCCAAAACGTGGGCCACTACGGATTGGCTTTTGACGATTACACCCACTTTACGTCCCCCATCCGACGCTATCCAGACATGATGGTGCACCGCCTGTTGCAGGATTTCTTGGACGGCAAGTCCGGTCCCCTGGCCACGGAATTGGACGCCGCATGCGTGCATTCCTCCGAACGCGAAAAGGCCGCTTCGGAAGCCGAACGCGCATCCATCAAGTTCATGCAGGCCGTCTACATGGAGCAGTTCTTGGGCCAAGAACTGGACGGCGTCATTTCCGGCGTTTCCGAGTGGGGCGTTTTCGTGGAGGTGCCGTCCACCGGTTGCGAAGGGCTGGTTAGACTCCGCGAATTCACCGACGATTTTTACACCTTAGACACCGCCAACTACCGCTTGGTGGGTGAGCGTTCTGGGAACGTACACCAACTGGGAGACCCCCTCCGAATTGTGGTGAAAGAGGTAGACATCCTTCGGAAGCAAATAGACTTTGGCTTGCCGCGCGCCGAAGGCGCACCTGCCGCTCCCGGAGCAAATTCCCGCGGCCGATGGTCAGACACCTCGCCACATGCGGCCGGCGCTTCGCGCGGTCGCCCAGCTTCCGGGGGAAGAAATGCCGGCGGAAGGCCGTCCGCAGGGGGCCGCGGACCCAGTAAATCCCGCGGTGGCAGCGATGGCGGCAACAGCGGCGGCAGCAAGCGCCGCTAAACGCCGAACTTCAGCGCCCTCTTTAGTTGGGCGCCACTTCCACCGCCGGTGCGGTTTCGTCCGGCGCGTGGGTTACGGGTGGAGTCCACGTGTTGTTTTTGCGCTCCACATCCGCCATCCACTGGTGCGGATCCACCACCACTTGGGTGATTTCTTCGGACGAAATACCCACCTGCAGCACGTAGCTGGGGTGCGTCCAGTCCCAGGCGCGCACTACCGTCGGGACGGCTCTTCCGCCCGCGGATTTGCGGTTTTCAGGCTGTTTTTGGCTCAAAGAGAGCGGCACGTGGTACACGTAGGTGGCTCCTGAGCGCGTGTGCACCTCTACGTCAAAGGGCATGGGAAAATTGCCCACCCGACGCAGGTTGATTCCGGTGGAACCGGCACCGAAGCGCTGCACCCCTTCTGCGGAGTAGTCAATGCCTTTGGTGGTCCCGGCCCAGAGCGCCAAGTACCAATCCAGCTCCATGCCGGATTTGCGTTCCGCCAATCGGATCAAGTCCGACGGTTCTGGGTGTTTGAATTTCCAGTGTTCGTAATAGGCCCGCATCGTGGCCCAAAAGGCGTCTTCGCCCACAATGTTGCGCAGTTGCACCAAAAACAGGCTGCCCATGGAATAAGACGCAATGGAATACGCAAAATTGACGTCGTAGAGGTCCGCGGGAGTGGTAAGGGGCTCTTGCGCGCCGCGTTTGCGAAGCGCCAAATACCCGCGCAGGGAGCCGAGGTGCGGATTCAATTCGTATTTGCGCGTCAGCACATTCATGACCTCGTCCTCCGCGAAGGTGGCAAAGCCCTCGTCCATCCAGGAGTAGGCCTGTTCGTTGGTGCCCAGCATTCCGTGGAACCACGCGTGGCAGGTCTCGTGCGCAAAGAGCCCCAGAAACCCTTCGTACTCGTCACCCTGGGCCAACATCAGGGTGGCCATGGGGTACTCCATGCCGCCGTCGCCTCCTTGGATGACGCTGAAATGCGGGTAGGCGTAAGGGCCAAATTTTTCGGCCATGAAGGCAAAGAACAGCGGCGCATCCTGGGCCAGTCGGTCCCAATGGCGGCTGCTTTTGGCGTCTGGAAGGTGGTAAAATTGGAGGAGGGGACCGTTGGGAATTTGGATTTTTTGGTGCACAAATTCGGGGTCTGCGGCCCACACAAAATCGTGGACGTTTTCTGCTTCAAAGCGCCACCAGCGAACCTCTTTTTTGGCTTTGCGTCCTTTGGACGGAATGGGCTCGTTCACAAGTGCCGGAACCTGCACACCGGTAGCGCCCACCACGTAGGTTGCGGGCAGGCCAATGTTCACTTCAAACCTGCCGAAATCCCCATAAAACTCGCGTCCCACGTAGGGGTCCGGATGCCATCCGTGCCGGTCGTAGGCGGCCAATTTTGGGTACCACTGCGCCATGGAGTAGTCCACGCCCTCCTTGTTGTTGCGCCCGGACCGTCGGATTTGAACGGGAACTTGACCGTCAAAATCCAAGGTCAATTCGGTGGTTTGCCCGGGCAGCAGCGGCTGAGCCAGCACGGCGCGCAAGACCGTATTTTGGGTTTCAAAGTACAAGTCAACGCCGTTTTGCTTGAGGTTGCTGACCGTCTGACGGCCGGCTTCGTCCGGGCGAAGCTTGGAAATCCGGTCCGTAACGCGCTTGTCTGGGTCCGCAATGGTTCGGGACCGAACGTCCATCATAGATTCCGGCTGGAAGGCATTGAAGTACAAGTGGTAGTAAACCTCCCGGAGGGTGTCTGGGCTGTTGTTGGTGTACTTCAACCGTTCCCAGCCCGAAAAAGCGTGGTTTTCCGGGTTCAACTGCACCGATAGGGTGTAGTCCACGTGGTTCTGCCAGTACCCGTTTTGGGACCATGCGGTGGCGGGAAGAAGGGCGCACAGGGCAACCCAAAAGACCGATTTTTGCATGCCCCGAAGATACATCAATTTTTAAACCCGAGTAACCCTGTTAACTAACTGATTATGGACCTTTTGCTGTTTGTTTTGGGCCTCTTGTTTGTTTTGGTAGGATTGGCCGGAGCTTTTTTACCTGTCTTACCTGGTCCTCCGCTTTCGTGGGTGGGACTACTGCTGCTGCACCTCACAGATGCCGTACCCATGGACACTCCTTTTTTGGTGATCACCGCATTGGGCGCTGCCGCTGTGTTTGCCGCTGACCTGGTGTTACCTGCTTGGGGCACGAAAAAATGGGGAGGATCCCCTGCAGGTATTAAAGGCTCGATCGCAGGCATTTTGTTGGCCCTGTTTATCCCAGTGCTCGGCGTCTTCGGATTTCTGATTTTGCCCTTTCTCGGCGCCCTGGTCGGCGAATATTTCTTCAATCCCAAAAAAGAAAATCCTTGGAAAGCAGCCATGGGTAGTCTGGCAGGCTTCGTAGCAGGCACCCTGCTCAAAGGAGCTTTAAGCGCCATTTATCTTTACTATTTTGTTTCTATCGTCTGGCAATACCGCACAGACCTCTTCGGATTTTAATTTTTTTCTATGAGTGAGCAAATCCCGTTCCGCTACGGAATAGATACCTTAGATGCCACTACTGCCCTGGCCCTGGCCCAAGGAACACGTCAAGGAGTGATCGATGATCAGGCTAAAGAAAAAATTGCAAAAAGCCACCTCGATGTGGCTGAAATGGCCCAAGGTTCTGCCAGCGTCTATGGCATTAATACGGGATTTGGTCCCTTATGCACGACTAAAATAGCCCCCAAAGACACCTTAGCCCTTCAGCGAAATATCCTGATGAGTCATGCGGTTGGTGTGGGTAAACCCATTGATCGTTCCTTGAGTGCCTTGATGATGGTGCTGAAAATTCACGCATTGGCCCAGGGGTATTCAGGTATCTCACTAGCTACTTTAGAGCGCATCAAAAATATGCTGGACTGCGGATTGATCCCGGTGGTGCCCAGCCAAGGTTCTGTAGGGGCCTCAGGCGATCTAGCCCCTTTATCCCACTTGTTTTTACCTTTAATAGGTCTGGGGGAGCTTTGGTCCGGGCAGGAAATTGTTCCCGCAGCTCCCCTATTGGAACAACAAGACCTCGGGCCCTTAACCCTCGGACCCAAAGAGGGATTAGCCCTGATCAACGGAACTCAGTTTATATTGGCACATGCGGTTCAGGTATTGGCCCAATTTCAAAAGTGTCTCGATCAAGCAGACCTCAGCGCTGCCTTGATGGTCGAAGCGCTTCAAGGATCCGCCAAGCCGTTTGACCGTGAACTACATCTGCTCAGGCCTTATGCAGGGTGTATGCATGTGGCCGAGCGCATGCGTCAGTTTCTGGGTGATTCAGCCATCATGAAAGATCACGAACATTGTGATCGAGTGCAAGACCCCTATTCATTGCGTTGTGTACCCCAAGTACATGGGGCCTCCAGAAATGCTTGGCTTCACCTCAAAGAATTGGTCCACATAGAACTCAATGCGGTCACGGACAATCCGGTTGTACTCGGGGAAAACAACGCGATCAGCGGAGGGCATTTCCACGGGCAACCTTTGGCTATGGCTTTGGATTATGCCGCTCTGGCCTTGGCTGAATTGGGCAACATATCCGACCGACGTATTTACCTAGCCTTAGAAGGTAAAAGTGTCGGTGTACCCAAACTCTTGATGGAAGACACGGGGATACATTCCGGGTACATGATTTTACAGTACACCACGGCGGCCTTGGCCAGTGAAAACAAATCCCTGTGCTTTCCCGCCAGTGCAGACAGCATACCTACCTCTTTAGGTCAAGAAGACCATGTCAGTATGGGATCGATCAGCGGAAGAAAAGCCTTGCAGATATCCGACAATGTGTTGCGCATACTGTCCATAGAAGTATTGACCGCAGCTCAAGCACTTACCTTCAGAAGGCCCCTAGCCTCCGGAGTGCTTTTAGATGCTGTGTACCAGAAAATAAGGAGTGAAATCCCGTTTGCCCCCAAAGACCGAATTTTCTATCACGACATAGAAAAAGCGACGCAATGGGTCAGCGAAGGCGTCTTACTAGATACAGTTAAAAGTGAGGCCGCGCTTCAAGGTATTTCCCTCAAAACAGCGTACAGCGAACAATTTGACCAGTATTGATGCGCTTTACGCGGACATAAAAAAAGCCTTCCAAAGGAAAGCTTTCACTGGATCATCCTTTTGGGATGTTCACTTGCCTGCTCGCGCAGGCACAACACAACCCTACAAAGATACAAAAAAACAATTCACCAAAAGACCCGTGACCCTTAATACGTGTCTTTAATCCAATCGTAAGGCGCTCTTTTGGCCCAAAGTCCTCGGGTAAAATCAGGGAACATCTGGGGGGCACCGTTATTTTCGATGGAGGCTTCAGAAAGTGGCGTAACCGCACTCCAAGCCGCAGCGTCATAAGCGTCGATCGGAGGCGCTATTTGAGCTTTGGCACAGGCCACAAACGCGTTGATCACAAAGAAATCCATGCCCCCGTGCCCTGCATCCAAGGCGTACTCGCCGTATTTTTTCCACAAAGGGTGATCGTATTGATCCAACCAAGGTTGTGCTTCATCCCAGCGATGTGGTTTAGAAACCCCTTCTACATACAAACGGCGTCCATCGTCCTCCCACAATCCTTTTAAACCCTGTACCCTAAATCCAAGTGAATACGGACGGGGCAGATTGCAGTCGTGGGTGATGATGATGGTTTCCCCCATAGCGGTGTCAATGGTGGTGGTAATCACATCCCCTTGTTTGAACCTCACTTGAGCGTTGGGATGGTCAGCGCCCCCTTTGTCCACAATGTATTGATGTAACCCAATCGCTTTTGTGGCGTGAGAAGTGAGCGAGACGAATCGATTGCCTCGGTTGATATCCGCCATAGCGGCGATGGGCCCCAAGCCATGGGTGGGGTATACATCTGCATTTCGTTTAACCGAATGTTGGGTCCGCCAACGGGCTTCTGAAATGGCTTTCTCGCCAAATTCCACCCCTCCCCCATAGGGTTGTTTTCCGTCGTTGAACTTTACTTCCCGCAAATCGTGTTGGTAACCGCATCGAAAGTGAACCAACTCACCGAAAACCTGCTGCTTGACCATGTTAAGCACCGCCATAACATCTCGGCGGTAGTTGACGTTTTCCAGCAGCATGACGTGGGCGCCTGTGCGTTCATGGGTGTTGACCAAATCCCAACACTCTTCTAGGGTGTTGGCTGCAGAGACTTCAACACCAGCGTATTTGCCAGCTTCCATAGCGTCTACCGCCATGCGGGTATGCCACAGCCAGGGAGTCGCAATAATCACTGCATCGACATCCTTTCTGGCCAATAAGTTTAAATAGTCTTTCTCGTCAGCCCCGTAAACAGCCGGCTTTTTCTGTTTGGCGTCCTCGATCAATTTTAAGGCGATCTGGATGCGCGAAGCATCGATATCGCAAATAGCCGTCACGGCAACATCGCTGCGCAGCAGCAAATTCTCCAGGTGGTTGGTACCCCTTAGACCCACGCCAATCAGGGCAACTTGTAGCTTGTCGTTGGCGCTATTTGCCTTGGCGGCCCAAAGGGGTGTAGTGGATAAGTAAGTAGCTGCACTGAGGGCAGCTGTTTGTTTGAGAAAGGTTCTACGGTGTGCCATAAAGTTTGAATTGTTCCCCTAAACTTAGTTAATTACCGAGGATTTTCCATCAATAACCACTTGATTTAAAACAGAAATGTATCTTTGCGCCACCAAAAGATGTACAATGACCCTATTGATTATGGCTGCTGGAAATGGCAGTCGCTACGGAGCGCTCAAGCAGTTTGACGGACTCGGCCCAAGCGGTGCTTTTATCATGGAATACAGCATGTATGACGCCATCGAATCAGGCATCAAGCACATTGTCATCGTTACCAAAAAAGAAAATCAAGCCGATACGGCCCAACATTTTGCTACCAGACTTCCCCAGGATGTCACATTAGATGTAGTGGCCCAAGAACTCACCGATTTACCCGAGGGTATTGCAGCACCCTTAGAGCGCAAAAAACCATGGGGTACGGCGCATGCTGTCTGGGCAGCTAGGCACGTGATCGATGGTCCCTTTGTGGTGATCAATGCAGACGATTTTTACGGACGTGAAGCGTTCCGTGCGGCGGCAGACTTTATGCGTGGACAGGACAGAGAAAATGCATTTGCCATTGTTGCCTATGCACTGGGCGGCACTTTATCCACCTACGGCAGTGTTTCCAGAGGTATCTGCAGTGTCGAAAATGGTCAACTCGTGTCTGTTGAGGAACACCTCAGTTTACAAGCGGTTGATCAACAGGTGGTCGATGAACCTACAGGGCATGAATTCAGCCTAGACACCCCTGTTTCCATGAACTTTTGGATCTGTAGGCCGATGATATTTGGGGTAATCGAAGAACAAATCAGAGGCTTTTTTACCGATGAGGCCTACCTGACTTCGGAGGTGTATATCCCCAAAATGATTGCCCACCTGTTGGAAACAGCAAAAATCGATGTAGCTGCCCTGCAGACCAATAGTCCCTGGTTTGGCGTCACTTATGCAGAGGACAAGCAAGATGCTCAAAATCGATTGGCCCAATACCACCGCGAAGGTCTTTACCCAGAAACGCTATGGGTGGGGTAAACCCAAACATACCCAGTGCGGTGCGCTCAGCTTTTGGCTGGGAGTCTGATCTGGTCACTTTTTCCCCCATCGTTCAAGGGTACATCAACCATACTTTTCTAGTGCGTTTGGGCCACCAGCCTCAGGCGATTCTTCAATGGATCAACACCGAGGTTTTTACGCGTGTAGATCAACTGATGGCCAATATCCAGCTGGCCCAACAAGTGCTTCAACCCACTGCGCTACTGATCCCAACCACCAGCGGTGATTCCTACTTAAACCACCCCCAGCACGGTACCTGGCGCGCTACCAAATACATGGAAAACAGCGTTTGCTATTCACTGGCACCTGATGCGGTCATCGCTCATGCTGCCGGAGTGTTGTTGGGTGAATTTCACACGCAATTGTCTTCGCTGACCCCAACAAAATTTCACGTTACCTTGCCGGGGTTTCAGTCGATGTCCCTGCGCTTAAGTCAATTTGACACGGCTTGGACTCAGGCGTCGGCTCAGCGAAAAAAAGAAGCGGAATCTGCAGTGGATCAATTAAAAACGATCATAGCCAGGGTTTCTTATCTGGAGGATTTGCCCCAGAACAGGGTAATTCACCACGATGCAAAATTGAGCAATATGCTCTTTGATCGCCAGAACCAAAAAGGTCTGGTGGTCATTGACCTGGACACCTTAATGCCTGGATCTCTGTTTATGGATGTAGGGGATTGTTTGAGGACTCTGGCGGTTAACACCAAAGAGGGAGACATTAATCCCGCTAGCTTTTTGGAACAGCACGCCCAAAGATTTTTCCAAGGATACTTGACGACCATGGAGGAAATCATCACCCCTGAAGAAACCCAAAGTCTCTATCCTGGGTCTGTGTACATGCCCTCCATTCACGCCCTAAGGGCATTGACTGACTACCTACTGGGGGATCTCTATTACCAAGTTCAATACCCCACACAAAATTTAGATCGCGCCAAGAGCCTGCTAGGGCATGCACAATGCATCGCCCAAGGACTGAGTGTTTAATACTTAATTAATTTCTCTATGAAGACTATCCTGACGCTTCTAGTATGTTGGTTTACCTGCTTGACGATACAAGGTCAAATACACGACATAACCGTTCAGAGCAGCCCCACTGATCAACTGTTGATCGGGCTTCACATACTGGACGAGCAAACAGTTTGGGCCAGTGGTACCGGCGCCACGGTAGTTTTCACCTCCGACGGAGGTCAATCATGGAACAAAGCCACCTGGGACAATGACCCAAAGCTACAGTTTCGGGACATTCACGGATTTAACGCCAATCAAGCCGTGGTGCTGAGTTCGGGCACTGGGGCTGAATCCAGGATCTACCAACTGGATACGTCCCAAAATACTTGGCTGGAGGTATACCGAATGCCCCACGAAACAGGCTTTTTGGATGCATTGGCTTTTTGGGATGCCTCCCAGGGTATCGCTTATGGAGACGCTGTATCCGGCAAACCGTTTATTTTAATCACCACGGATGGGGGACAAAACTGGTTAGAAGTACCTGGAGCATCTTTGCCTGACGCAGGACCTGGAGAGGGTGGATTTGCCTCCAGCGGCACCAACATCGCCCTACCCGAACTAGGGGTCGCTATCATCGGGACCGGAGCTGGTGGAAATGCGCGACTGCTGATCACCCAGGATTTCGGAAAAACATGGAGTGCCAAAGAAACCCCCATGGTGAAAGGCGAGGCGGCCGGAATCACTTCTGTGCGCATGCTCGACGCCCAAAGGGGCATTATTGCTGGAGGAGACCTCGGACAGATGAACAGCTATTTAGATCAGTTATACCTCACCCAAGACCAAGGGGAGACTTGGACAAAAATCAACCCCTCCAGGACCCCGGGACCCATCTATGGAAGCGCCCTTACACGTATCGGCCAGAGCGAAGTCTTAATCACCACGGGGCCCAAGGGAGCTCAAGTCACGGAGGATTGGGGACGCACCTGGCAACCCATCAGCGACCAAAACCTGTGGTCCACCGACCTACACCCTTCAGGAGTTGGGTATTTGGTGGGACAAAAAGGGATGATCTTAAAGTGGACCTACCTTCCGCAAAAATTGTCTGCTGCTTTTTACTGAAAAACTGCTTGAATCTCGACGCGACGATTGGCTTGTTCCTCGGCTGGGGTACAGTTATTTGATCGACAGTTGTGTAGAAGTTTTTTCTCTCCAAATCCGACAACACGTATCTTACCCGCATCAATACCAGAGGATACCAAGGCTTTTTTGATAAACTCAGCACGCTTAATCGATAACTTTTTGTTGTACCGCGCTGTACCAATTTGGTCGCTATGTCCTGCCAAAGTAATTTCACTGGCCTGGGTTAATCGATCGACCAATGGTTCCCATTGTTGGGTAAGGGCTGTCGTGGTTTGATCAAAATCAAACAAAATAGCCTCGAAACCAAATTGATCCAAGATATTTTGATCTGCCTGATACTTGGATTGCAGTTTGGCCAAAACACGGAACTTTTTTTGTTGTTTGTCTACGTTTACCAACTGTTCTTGAGGTACTATATGTTCCCCAGAAATTTTTAGTTTATACGTGTCTTTCCAAAGTTTTTCCACCATTATGCTGGCCGTATCCTCTGTAGAAGTGATGTTTTTCTGCCATATTTCACGGCCTTGACCATCGACTAAGGAAAGAGAAACCGGTGATCCAAACGACAGTTTGCTGTCCGTTAATTCAATATTCAAATCAAATTTAGGCGACAACGCCAAAGGCTCGTCTAAAGCAAATGCAAAACTCTGAGCCAAACCATTTCTATTTGACGACACATAGCCAGACAAACCGCTAGACGTGTAGCCAAAATCATCAAAGGGTGTGTTGATAGGAGTCCCGAGATGATAAACTTCAGCTGACGGGTCCTTTAAATCCAGGGCAAAAACATCCAACCCACCCAATCCAGGATGTCCGTCCGAGGAGAAATAGAGCACATTGTTTTGATCGACATATACGTGTGACTCTTTTCCCTCTGTATTTATTTTTTTATCCAGTAATTCTGCCTTGCCAAAACGGCCATCTGCTAACACAACCGCCTTATAAATATCTGTCTGTCCCACACCACCTGGCTGATCGCTGACAAAATACAGTGTGCCCTCTGGACCCAGAGCTGGACTTGAGGTACTGTACAGATCACTGCTGATACTTACCAGCTCACCTGATGACCAAGACCCATCCTGACGTGAGTATTTAAATATTTGCAATGGTG
>ENA-OUVC01000517-OUVC01000517.1-marine-metagenome-genome-assembly--contig:-NODE-517-length-25347-cov-3.096834_pt1 | contig 25347 bp, 16 predicted proteins | sample MGYA00248622_ERZ508571 | MGnify/ENA primary metagenome ERZ508571 (study PRJEB26236, sample SAMN06267175) | marine metagenome | isolation source: Columbia River Estuary | place: USA:Columbia River Estuary... | reverse complement strand
TGGTTGGCATCCAGCCCGGTGGTTTCGGTATCAAAACAAACCTCTTTTTCCTTCTCCAGCAAAGCAATCAGCGCTGCTATTTTTTCGGCTGTATCCACCAAGCCATAGCTATGCGGGGTATTGTTGATGTTTTTATCGGCAAACAGGGGTGTGCTGTTTTCTTCTTCGGCAGCAACATTGTTGTTGGATGTCGCAACGGTGGTGCCGCCCCCTCCAAAAAGATCTCCCTGCACCGTGGTTCCTTTTTCAACCGGGCCCGCAACGGGAATGTCTTCACCCAGGATTCTTTTTCCGATGGTCCTGAATTCCAGCTCACTGAAAATATCCAAAAGCGCTTCCTTGTTGGGTTCTGTAACCTTGAAGTTTTCTTCATGGAATTCTACAGGAACCGTGGTGATGATGGTGGCCAGTTTTTTGCTCATGATGGCCATGTCCTTTCCCTGCCTCACTTTCTCACCCAGTGCACCCTTGAGTTGGTCTGCATTGGCCAACACGTTTTCAACGGTGCCGTATTCAGCCAAGAGTTTGGCTGCGGTTTTTTCACCAACACCCGCAATGCCGGGGATGTTGTCAACAGCATCGCCCATCATGGCCAGGATGTCAATCACCTGCGAAACATCTTTGATGTTCCATTTTTCGCAGACCTCTTTGGGGCCAATGATTTCAAAATCTCCGCCCTGGTAGGGCGGCTTGAATATTTTGATGTTGTCGGAAACCAGTTGTCCATAATCCTTGTCGGGCGTAACCATGTATACCTGATAGCCTGCTTTTTCTGCCTGTTTGGCCAGTGTGCCAATCACATCATCGGCCTCAAAACCATCGGTCTCCAAAATAGGAATGTTTAGCCCTTCGATGATTTTTTTGATGTCGGGGATGGAGGCCAACAGGTCTTCCGGCGCCTCTTGTCTGTTTGCCTTGTATTCGGCATAATCAAGATGCCTTTCTGTGGGTGCGGCGGTATCAAAACATACGGCCAGGTGGGTGGGTTTTTGTTTGTTGAGCAGGTCAATCAATGCGTTGGTGAAACCAAACTGTGCGTTGGTGTTTTTCCCTTTGCTGGTGATGCGCGGGCTTCTGATCAGGGCATAATAGGCACGAAAAATCAATGCAAATGCATCGAGAAGGAACAGCTTTTTTTCCATGGTTCAAAGTTACTCTTTTCGCAACCAGTTTCACTACCCAGTGTTCAGGGTGCGTCAGCATTTCATATCGATAAAATAAGGCAACATTTTTCTCCAGGTAGGCCAGTCGTGGTGGATGTCTGCAGCCCAAACCTCGAGGTCATGCGGAATGGATTTGCTGTCAAGGACTCCAGAGAACCTCTTGTTGGCTTCGGGATCTTCATGGTTGCCGCTTCCTGTGGCCATGATGATTTTTCCGTGCCTGATCTTTTCAAGGGTATCATGATCTGATAGGTTGGGAATATAATGCATGGGAGAGTTGAAATAGACCTGGTCGTCATAAAACCCGTCTGTATATTCCATCAGGTCGTAGACTCCGCTCATCGCAATGACGCCATTGATCAGGTCTGGTCTTTTGAGAAACAGGTTCATCGAATGAAAGGCTCCGAACGAGGCACCGCAGGTGATGATCGGTGTGTCCTGGGAGGTCATTGATTGGATGAAAGGAACCACCTCATCGAAAACATATGCATTGAACTGGTTTTGGCGGATGGCCTTGTGCGCGCCTTCCATCTCTTTGTTCATCCAGCTCTCGGTATTGATGCTGTTGACAGAAAAAATCTTTAGTTTACCCGCATCCAGAAAGGGTTTCAGCGCATGGATGAGCTCAAACCTTTCGTATTCCAGGTAGTCTGCGGCTGCGGTGGGAATCACCAACAAGGCAAATCCATAGTGGCCATAGACAGCAACGGGCATCTCTTTGCTGAGCGCAGGGCTGTACCATTGGTGGATTTCCCTGACCATCCTATTTGACTACTTTCAGGATGCCGCGCATCACAGAGGCATGGCCTGGATAAGAGCAAATAAAGGGATATTCACCAGGCGTGGTTGGTGCAGAGAAATAAATGCTTTCGATTTCATCCGGCGCCAAGAGTTTGGTATGGAACAAGACTTTCGGGCTGTTGGGAACATAACTCATTTCTGATCCTTTTAGTCCGAGTTGTAAGGCAAGGTTTCCTACCTCGTCAGCAGCACCTGGGGCCACCACCACCACGTTATGTGTCATGTCATCATTGTTGCTGAACATCAACCTTACCTTGGCGCCCACCTTCACTTCAAAACGGGCCACATCAAATTTCAGTCCTGGCTTGGTACCGAGCTTGATCACAACATCCGGTTGGCCCCAATCGCCAGGCATGGTCAATTTGCGCTTGGCCGAGACGGTGTTGACAGGGGCTTTTGTTTCGGGCATCATTTTCATGTCATGCTTCATGTCCATCATCTTCACTTTTTGCTCTTCGGCAAGGACTGTTGCAGGACCTTCAGGAATATTGTTCATGGTATAATACGCAACATCATGCAACAGTGCTTTGCCATTGGATGATGTCAGGTTTTGAACCTTGATTTCGTGAATATGGCCTTCAATAAGGCTGTCCATGACCAGCCTTACTTTTTTTCCATCCGCTGATGGGATGATGCCCTTGATCTTTCTTGCTTGATTTTGAATGATGGGGCTGCCATAATTATGGTGGTATTTGTACGTGAAACTGTTGGCTGAATAGTTCATCGCATTTTTCAGTTTCGCCGCATCAACAGGAAGGGTGAATTCAATTTCAAATCCATCAGGAAGGGCATGGATGTCTTTCATTTCAAAAGGCGTTTCTCCGCTCCAGACAAGGCGCTGCAAGGCATAATCTGCCTTGCCGGTGCTGGACCATCCCCTGCTGGTCATCCCCGCAAACATGGAACCGTCAAGCCCCCAACGTAGGCGCAGGAGTCCGGAGGCAAATCCCTCAAAAAAAGGATAACAGGCGCCCTGGTATTTTCCTTTTATTTTTTCCAGCGTCATGCGCATGATCTTGGAATGGCCCTGGTCAGCAACATAGTAATGACCAGCAAATGGTCCGAATGCGCCAGCCATTTCATCTTCCAGGATGTCTGAAGTAGAGATGCCCATCAATGTATGCGGGAACCATACGGCGGGAAGTTTTAATTCTTTGATTGTTTTGGCCGCCTCATGCATGGGCTGACCATTGTCGACAACTTTCAGGTCATCCTTGGTAAGCTTGAGTGGAGATTCCGGCTCTTTGGTCCAGTTCAATCCGCCTGCATTTCCTGCAAAATCGCCTTTCTCGAGGTGGGTAACCCTTCCGCTTCCTACCCAGTCTCCCTGGTTCTCAGCATAGAAAACATCGCCACTGCTGTTGATGTTGAATCCGGCTGGTGAACGAAGTCCGGTGGCAATGGGTTCTGTTGTGCCATTGGGCTTTATTTTCAACAACCATCCATGCCATTTTCCCAGTCCATCACCGAAACCAACCCAGGCAACATTGAGGGTAACATACATGTCGCCACTCTTGTCAAATACCGGACCATATGCATATTCATGGTAGTTTCCACTCAGCTGGAAAATGCTGATTGGTGTGAAGCTGTCGGCCTTGCCGTCTCCATTCTTGTCTTCAATTTTGGTCAATTCTCCCCTTTGTGTGCAATAGAATGCGCCATCCCTGTAAGCCAGTCCCAACACCTCATGAAGGCCAGAAGCGAATTTGGAAAAATAAGGCTGTCCGTTTCCGTATGCATTCTCGATGATCCAAATTTCTCCTCTTCTTGTTGATGCCGCAATCCTTCCGTCGGGCATTACAGCCACACCGCCTACTTCAAGCTTGATCTCTTCTGGTATAACAATGGTTCTGAGGGAATAGAAATCCTTTTCGGTTTGTACGACATTGGTTTGCCCGTTTAAAACAATGGCAAAGCAGAGTGAAACTGTTGCGAGGGAAATTGATCGAATGATGCGCATGGGAAGCAGGAATTTTGTTGACTTAAAGATAGTCAAATTCCTGCTTTCTTGCGCGCACAATCAAATGTTATCGATGGGTTTGAGACAGCTTCATGTCTTCGATGAATTCATCAAGCTTTTCCCTGGAGATGCCAGGCATGCAAATGACATGGGCAATGTCGTTGTCGGTGGCAAGTTGCCATTTATTGCAAATCTCATCGGAGGGCTTTGGCATCACCACGGTCAATGCGTTGGGGTTGCTCCACGCCTTGACGCCAATGGCGTTGAGGTGAACCCTGAGGTGGGCAGCATTTTCCAAACTGGTCATGGTTCTTTTCAACATGCCTTCTCTTCCCCATTTTTTAATGGCATACCATACGATCAATGCATTCATTCCGCTGCGCGATCCGGTGATCGTAGTATCCAGCGTTCCGATATAGTTGATCGAACGGCCAATCCTGTCTTTGTAGGATTTCTTCACCAGTACAACACCATTGGTGATGGGAGATCCAAAGAATTTATGGCCACTGATGGCAATGCTGTCTGCGCCATGCGCAAAATCGAAATCGCTGGCACCCAGCAAGGGTAGATATGATCCTGCAAGGGCCGCATCGCAATGGATGTAGGAGCTTTTGATGGCGTATTTGTTCAGTGTTTCCTTGATCGTCGGAACGCTGTCTTTGGCCTCAGTCATGGTGGTACCAATGTTGGCCATGATGATGACAGATTGTTGGCGGTTCAGTTGGATCATTTGGGCAAGGTCTTCATAGTCCATCTCTCCATTGGGCTGGGAGCGGATCACAATGCTTTTCATGTTCAACAGGTGAAGATTCTTTTGAACGCTGTAGTGGGTGGCCTCGCTGTAGTAAACGATTCCGTTTGGATAAAGTTCCCTGGCAAGATAGAGTGCGTAAAGGTTTCCCTCCGAGCCCCCATTGGTTACATAACCCCAGTGGTTGTTGGCCGGGGCATTAAAAAATTCAGCATAAAAAGAAACCACTTCTCGTTCAAATGATTTGCAGTGCATGTCATATGATTCTATGAAGGGATCTCCAACATTGTTGATGCTGTATTGCATCAAGGGATAGAGTTCAGAATAGTCGTAGTCAGTGGCTACAGGGTATCCGATATAGGTTTTTGACCTTTCACTGATTTTTTGGTGAAACTGTTCAAGGATTTCCATTGCAGAAATGATGTTGATGAGAATGTGAGGTAAGAAAACAGGAAATTATTCCTGTGAAAAAAATTAATTTCTTACAGCATCTTCTGCAAGCGACTGCATCAGGCATGCATAGGTGTCACTTTTATCATTGAACAGCTTGAAAGGAAAATCGGGTCTCATCTGTTGCAAAAATACCTATAAATACTAGACTTCCTACCAAATCAATTGATATTGTATTGTTTCGCCTGCGGGAAGCAGCAATACCTGCTGACCAAGATAGCCTTCAAGCTTAGGAAACAGGCCTGCGGCAATCTGCACAAAATAGGCCTGGTTGCCGATGCTGTACAAGCCGTTGCCAAGCGGCGTGATGCTGCTGCCCTGGGCAATCCTGATCATGGTTTTTTCTTTTCCCTCTCCTGTAACGCTGATGCTGCGTTTCAGGCCTTTTCCCTCAGGCTGAATCTTATCCTTGATGCTGAGTGTTTTGTATGTGTAGGAAAAGGTGGGAAGCCCTGCTGAAAGGGTATAGCCTTTGTATTGGTAATCGGCGATGGAATCCTTGGTTGCTCTTTCATAGATCGGGCAATTTCCGGCAAGTACAATGGGAGCCCCAAGTGCTGTTGCAGTCTGCGGTTCGCCTCTCTCATGCCACATGTCTGTGGTGTTGAGGAAATCACCTTTCCATACCTGAAGGACTCCTCCCTGCATGAGGTCGTAGGAATAATGCACCTGTGAAGGATCTCCAACAGAAACCACATGGGTCAATTTTTTATTGTTGTGGTTCATAAAAGAGCGAATCATTTCGGGTCCGCTTTCTGCTTTTACCGCAATCAGTGGCGGGGAACTGCGTTCTGGCATGGAGCCCGACGCATGGAGGGCAACTGATTTGCTGTTGGCTTTCTCTATGTACAGCGAAAGTCCTGGTCTTGCCCAATCCAAGTCCTTGTTGACCCAGAGTTTGAATGCATGTTCGCCAGCTTTCAGTTCTGTTGTTCCCACAACAGGCGTTCCGTTCAAAAACAAGTCCTTTGCCTCGAGTACTTTTTTACCATCAATTTCAAGGCTTCCTGAGCCGGAGAAAAGTGAGGTGAATGTATAGTTATCAGCGGTTGGGATGTTTAATTTTCCCTCAAACACCAACAGAAATTTGTCTCTTGCTGGTGCCAGCCTTGAATCAAGGGCGTTGGCCTTCCCTTGAAGGGTTGGCTTTGTGGTCTTGGCCTCCGCCAAATTGGTGGCAGATTTTTCAAAATACTGAAAGCTGATATCATGGATATTTGGTTTCAGGTCGTCTTGTGCAAGGTATTTCATGTTTTTTATGGCCAAGGTTCCGTGGTCTCCCTGAATCATCAAAGGGCCAAAGGCCTTCTCATCTTCAAACCCTGCCGATATTGTTGGTCCATCTACATTGATGTTCTCATGCAAAGTGACACCATTCAGTTTTACATAAATGAATTTGGCGGCTTCTGTTTTATTTCCGTTGGCATCAAACCTTGGCGCCTGGAAAGAGATGTCCATGTGTTGCCAAAGGCCTGGGGCAAGTGCAGCATTTTTCATGGGCGCCTTTCCCTTCATTCCATTCCCTTTTTTGATGGTCTGGTAAAGACCGCCCAAATCACCGTACCCGGGGGCTTTCACTCCCCAGCTATCAAAGAGCTGCACTTCGTACCTTGATTGTAAATAAAAGCCGGAATTGGAGCCCTTTGCCATCATGAAATCAAATTCAAGCAACATGTCCCCGTGCTCCATTTTTGTAAATAGATTGTGCACCGGATTGTTTTGAATGGAGCGGCTGAAATCGTTGTGCAGAATGCCCAACCCCTTTGCTGTATTCAGAGCAGTATCACTGTACCCCGCTTGAACATCACCCACGATTTTCCAGTTGGCGCTGGGCGTTTTAAAAGATTCAAGGTTGTTGAATGAAATTTCTTTCAGGCTTGGCTTGACGCGCTGTGCTTGAGAAAAAGCAGATACGAGCAATGACAGAGCGAGGGGAATGATGATTCTGTAACGCATGACAATAAGTTGTTGAATGGTGAATTTAATCAATTCAATCAAAATAAACACAATTTATGCTGTATGAAAACTGATTACGGACAGCCTTTTTTATGACAATGCTTTCATCTCCTCTATCCTTTTTTTCGATTCAAACATCAGGTCCCTCAACCGTGCAGCCTCCATGAAATCGAGGTCCTTGGCCGCTTTTTCCATGGTTTTTTTGAGTTTAGTGATGTGTTTTTCCATTTGTGGGATGGTAACATAATCATTTTGATCTTCTGCAGCCTTCGCGCTCATCTGTTCTTCTGCTAAGGCAGCAAGGTTGCTTTTATCGTCATATCCCTTGATGTCGAGGACGGCTGTTTGTGCAAAAACCTCTTCCTTGCTTTTGTTGACTGTTGTTGGCGTGATGTTGTGTGCCGTATTGTATTCAACCTGTTTGGCCCTTCTTCTTTCGGTTTCGTCCATGGTTTTTTGCATGCTGCCTGTTATCTTGTCTGCATAAAAAATAACCCTGCCGTCAACATTTCTTGCCGCCCTTCCTGCAGTCTGGGTCAATGATTTTTCATTTCTCAAAAAGCCCTCTTTGTCTGCATCAAGAATGGCCACCAGCGATACTTCTGGAAGATCAAGGCCTTCCCTCAACAGGTTGACCCCAACCAACACATCAATGACACCCAATCGCAACTGTCGTAATATTTCAACCCTTTCAAGGGTGTCCACTTCGCTGTGGATGTATTTTGATTTGATGTGGATGCGCTGCAGGTATTTGTCCATTTCCTCTGCCATCTTTTTGGTCAGTGTGGTTACCAAGACCCGGTCACCTTTTTTTACCGTCTTGTCTATTTCATCCAGCAGGTCGTCAACCTGGTTGATGCTCGGTCGCACTTCTATTGGCGGATCAAGCAAGCCTGTAGGACGCACAACCTGCTCCACCACCACCCCTTCCGTATTGTTCAATTCATAGTCGCTGGGTGTAGCAGAAACAAATACCACCTGGTTGAGCATGTTCTCAAACTCGTTGAAATTGAGGGGCCTGTTGTCCAGCGCGGCAGGAAGGCGAAATCCATAATCGACCAGCACCATTTTCCTGCTCCTGTCGCCACCATACATGCCACTGACCTGTGGTATGGTCTGATGGCTTTCATCGATCATGCAGATAAAGTCTTTTGGAAAATAATCCAGCAAACAGAATGGCCTTGCGCCTGGTGTTCGCCTGTCAAAAAACCTTGAATAGTTTTCAATGCCATTGCAATACCCCAGTTCCTTGATCATCTCAATGTCATAGTTCACCCTTTCGCTGATGCGCTGCGCCTCAATAAACTTTCCGGAGTCTTTGAAATATTGAACCTGTTGCCCCAGTTCGTCGATGATTTCAGAGATCACCTGGTTGATGATTTCTTTTGGGGCCAGATAAAGGTTGGCGGGGAAAATCGCAGCGGTATCAACGGAACTTATGCGTTTTCCGGTTTCTATCTCAAGCGTGTCAATCGATTCAATTTCATCACCAAAAAAACTGATGCGGTAGCCAAAATCGACATAGGGAAGGTTGATGTCGATGGTATCGCCTTTTACCCTGAAGCTGCCACGCTTGAAATCGATTTGGGTGCGGTGGTACAAGGAATTGACAAGCGCATGCAAGAATCCCTGTCTGCTGATGATTTGACCCTTGTGGATCCGCACGATCCCATTTTCAAATTCAGTGGGGTTGCCCATACCATAGATGCAACTTACCGAAGCAACGACAATGATATCCCTTCTTCCGCTCAGCAGTTCAGAGGTGGCCTGTAGCCTTAGTTTGTCGAGCTCTTCATTGATGGCCAGGTCTTTCTCAATGTAGGTATTGCTGACAGGCAGGTAGGCCTCCGGTTGGTAATAATCGTAATAGGAAACAAAATAACCAACTGCATTCTCTGGAAAGAATTGTTTGAACTCTCCATAGAGTTGTGCAACCAGTGTTTTGTTGTGTGTCAGGACCAGGGTAGGTTTTTGCACCTGCTGGATGACATTGGCCATGGTGAAGGTCTTACCCGAGCCAGTTACCCCCAACAGTGTTTGGTACCGCTCTCCTTCTTGTATGCCTTCTACCAGTTGCCTGATGGCATTGGGTTGGTCGCCTGCTGGTGAATAGGGAGAATGCAGCTTGAATTGCATCCTGCAAAATTAACCCAATTTATCATCTGAATTTTTCGGGATGGATATTATCGTGATCTGTTTTTTCCTGAAAGAATTTTCCCAATACCAGCAGCTCCTCTTCTCTGAAAAGATTGGCAAGGAAGGTGATGCTGTTGGGCACGCCCTGCTTTGTAAGACCGATCGGCATGCAAAGGGCTGGTTGACCGGTAAGGTTGGTGATGGCCAATTGTCTTCCGCCAAAGCTTGGTGTAATGATTACATCAAATGCTTGCATGGCCTCATTGACACGCTGCATCAGGATGCTGCGGTGCCTGTTCGCATTGATGTATTCAACGGCAGGTATGGTCCTGGACGCCCGAAAATAATTGGGCCAGTCAAAACGGGTTTGCCTTGTCATTTGGTCGTCCAGTCCTGTTCTGGTGAAGGCATCAAAAGCAGCAGCAGATTCTGCGCCGATGACTTGACCGATGATATCAAACGCATAAACCTCTGTATCTGGAAAATACATGGGTTCTATTTCAAGCCCCTGCTCCTTGAGCACCTTGAGAACAGACCATTCCTGTGCAGATGAATCCAGTTTGTCAAAATGATTTTTTGCATAACCAATGCGCAATGTTTTTACACCTGTTTTGCTTTTGTAATTGAAAGCCGCATTGACGGCACTTGCATCTTTATTATCCGTTCCATGGATGTAGGCAAAAACAGTTGCTGCATCTTCAGCAGACCTGCAGATGGGCCCCACTTTGTCGAGGCTCCAACTCAATGTCATGGCACCGCTTCTGCTGATGCTGCCAAAGGTGGGCCTCAGCCCTGTTGCCCCGCAAGTATGGCTTGGAGAGATGATGGATCCATGTGTTTCTGTACCAATGGCAAAAGGCACCAATCCAGCCACAGTGGCTGACGAAGACCCTGCAGAGGAGCCACTGGAGCCTCTTTCAAGGTTCCAGGGATTCTTTGTTCTGCCGCCAAACCAATAGTCTCCCATGGCCAACGCGCCCAGTGTAAATTTTGCCACCAATACTGCACCTGCATCTTTTAGCCTGGTATATACATACGCATCTTCATCAATGGTTTGATTTTTATACGGCGCTGCGCCCCAGGTTGTTTTTGTCCCCTTTACTGCAAAAAGGTCTTTCAGCCCATAAGGAATGCCATGCAATGGCCCACGATCCATGCCTTTGCTGAATTCTTCATCAGCCTTCATTGCCTGCTCCATGGCCATTTGTTCTGTAAGGCTTACGGTGCATTGTAATGTGTCTCCAAATTGTTTTAACCGATTGATGAAAAAATTTGTCAATTCAACAGCAGTAATGGATTTGTTGCGCAGCAGTGATCCAAGGGAATGGATGGAGTAAAACGCCAGTTCGTTTTTATTGACCGGGAGTTTGATTTTTTTATCATAGCTCCATTTCAGTTTCTCCTGCTTCTCTGTTTTTGGTGTCAGTCGCTGTGCCATGCTCATGGCGATGCTGTTGTCCAGTGGCAGCGCGTGCATTTTTTTATAGTCGGCGATATTGTCTTTCAGGTCCGGCATCATCATCTCCACTTCCTTGTCTGAATATTTCAGGTCAAGCAAATTGGCTGCCCTGTGAACATCGGCAGGTTTGATGCTGTCTTGGGCTGTGCAAAAATTTCCCATGAAAAGGATCAATGCAAAAAATAATCTCATCATGCTAAAGGCTTTGCGGTTTTAACAATATGTCCAATCAAAAAGTTCTTTGTTGAAGAAAGACGAACAGCTTATTTCATTTCCCTTTTGATATAGGAAGAGTAATCAGGAATGGTGCATGAATAGGTTTCATGCATCAATGGAGAGGTAAGCAGAAAGTCTGCCGTTGCACGGTCACAGGCAAAGGGGATGTTCCAGGTTACAGCCAGCCGTAGCAATGCTTTGATGTCTGGGTCATGGGGTTGCGCTTCCATGGGGTCCCAAAAAAAGATCAGCACATCTACCTGTCCTTCAGCAATCAGTGCACCAATTTGCTGGTCTCCACCCAGTGGTCCACTGAGCAATTTTTTTACAGACCTGTCCAGGGCTTCCTCAATCAATCGTCCGGTGGTGCCGGTTGCCAGGAGCTCATGCCTTGACAGCGCTGTTTTGTTGTACACCGCCCAATCCATGATTTCTTTTTTTTTGTTATCGTGGGCTACGAGTGCAATGCGTTTTCTTGCACCCAGGATTCGCTTTTGTTCCATGTTGTTTTTTATCAGGGTGAAAGTAAATAAAAAACCGCATCCTTGCGGGATGCGGTCTCTAAACAAAAAGCACCAACTGCAATTATGATGCCTGGGCTTCTTTAATTTTTTCCCTGATCTTTATTTCAATTTCATTGGCCATTTCAGGATTGTCGGTCAGGAGTTGTTTCACTCCATCACGGCCTTGCCCTAACTTATCGCCATTGTAACTGTACCAGCTACCACTTTTGTTGACGATGCCCAGCTCTACGCCCATGTCCAGGATCTCTCCGGTTTTGGAAATGCCTTCTCCGTAGATGATGTCAAACTCAGCAGAACGGAAAGGTGGTGCTACCTTGTTCTTGACAACCTTCACTTTTATACGGTTACCAATGGCCTCATCACCATCTTTGATCTGGGCTGACCTGCGGATGTCGAGACGCACAGATGCATAGAACTTGAGGGCATTACCACCTGTTGTTGTTTCAGGGTTGCCAAACATGACCCCGATTTTTTCACGGAGCTGGTTGATGAAAATACAGATGGTATTCGTTTTGCTGATGGTGGCGGTCAGTTTCCTGAGGGCCTGGCTCATCAAGCGGGCATGCAATCCCATCTTGCTGTCACCCATTTCACCCTCCAGTTCGCTTTTTGGAACAAGGGCAGCCACTGAATCAATGACCACCACATCCAATGCTCCGGAAAGGATCAACCTGTCGGCGATTTCCAAAGCCTGCTCTCCATAATCGGGTTGAGAGATCAGCAGGTTGTCAACATCTACACCCAATTTTCTTGCATAGGCACTATCAAAAGCATGTTCTGCATCAATAAACGCGCACATCCCACCTTTTTTCTGTGCTTCCGCAATGACATGCGTAGCAAGAGTGGTCTTTCCCGAACTCTCTGGGCCATAGATTTCTACGACCCTTCCTTTTGGCAATCCGCCAATCCCCAGTGCGCTGTCGAGACCAATTGAACCTGTTGAAATCACTTCAATTTGCGCCTCCCCTTTTTCATTCATCATCATCACACTTCCCTTTCCATAATCCTTTTCGATCTTGTCCAGCGTGAGTTTCAACGCTTTTAATTTTTCTGAATTTGACATAGTTTTAAATTTTGAGAAAGTAAAGATAGGGGGATTTGAAACGAAGAACTAATATTTTTAGCATTTTTTTCACTAAAAATATTAGTGTTTTTCTCTTTTTGGCCGGTGTTTTCAACAAAAAACCCTGCTATTTAGACAAACAGCAGGGTGTACATGAGAAAACAAACAAGAAATTCCGGCAAGCGACCGGTGACAAAAATCTTTATAAATATAATAATAATTTATTGATATCAAGCCAAAATTATTTGCATAAGGGATGACTATTTTTGGACCATCAAAACAATCCACATGAGGAAATTCGTCTGCATCTTGCTTTGCACAATGGCTATTGTACAGGCAATCTTTGCCCAGGTTCCCGAACCGGTAAGGCTTCCGAATGGTTGGTCCCTCTCTCCCTACGGAAGAAATTTCCCCCTCGGAGACCTGCCCCTGAACATTGCGCTCTCCGCTTCAGGAAAGAAAATGGCAGTTACCAACAATGGACAGAGCCAGCATTCCATTCAGTTGATTGACCCTGCATCTGAGCAGGTGCTTCATACACTGGTTGTTCCAAAGGCCTGGTATGGATTGGCTTTTACCGAAGATGAAAAATTCCTCTATGTTTCTGGTGGACACGACAACCGCATCAATAAATACGGTGTTTCTGGGAATAAACTGGTGTTGGCGGATAGCATCCTGCTGGGAAAACCCTGGCCCAATCGTGTTGGCCCTTCAGGCATCGCCTTGGATTCACGCAACAAAAAACTATTTGTTGCCACAAGAGAAGACAGCGCACTCTATACCATAGACATGGTTTCTAATAAGGTCATCCGTAAAATATCCATTGGTGCGGAAGGATATGGTTGCCTGCTGTCCAAGGACAGCAAATTTGTTTATGTATCTGTTTGGGGAGGAGATAGGCTTTTAAAGATCGACGCCAACACCGGTCTAATACGCGCGTCTACCATTGTGGGTGATAATCCCAATGAGATCATCCTGTCAAAAAAAGGAGACAGGCTCTTTGTTGCCAATGCCAACGATAATTCCGTTTCGGTGATCAGCACGGCAACCATGAAAGTAACCGAAACACTGAACGCTGCCCTTTACCCGGACGCACCAAGCGGCTCTGCTTCCAATGGTCTTGCCTTGTCTGCGGATGAAAAGCGCCTTTATATTGCCAATGCAGACAACAATTGTCTGGCCGTTTTTGATGTGGAACATGCTGGCGACAGCCGTGCCATGGGCTTTATCCCCGTTGGTTGGTATCCCACCAATGTGCGCATTCTTGGCAAGAAGGTTTTTGTGAGCAATGGAAAAGGCTTCACCTCCATGGCCAATCCCAATGGCCCGAACCCGGTGCAGAAAAGACAGCAGGTCATTTACCAGAAAGGGGATGCCGCCAAACCCAAGGATGTGCAATACATTGGCGGTCTCTTCAAGGGCACGATGAGTATTTTTGAGGAGCCTACAACGGCTCAGCTTGCCATCCTTTCTAAAGCGGTTTATGCCAACACACCCTATACAAAAGAAAAAGAATCCCTTGCCTCCGGAGAGCCCGGCAACCCGATACCCATGAAGGTTGGCGATCCTTCGCCCATCAAACATGTATTTTATATCGTGAAGGAAAACCGGACCTATGACCAGGTCTTGTCTGATGTTCCCGGTGGCAATGGCGATACCAGCCTTTTGCTTTTTGGCGAGAACATCACCCCCAACCAACACGCCCTGGTGAAGCAGTTTGTTTTGCTCGATAATTTTTATGTAGACGGGGAAGTCAGTGCAGACGGACACAATTGGAGCCTGGGCGCTTATGCAACTGACTATCTCGAAAAGACCTGGCCCACCAATTACGGAGGCCGTGGCGGAGACTACAATGCAGAAGGCACCAAAGCGGCAGCCAATAACAAGGGCGGCTTTGTTTGGAACCTGGCCCAACGCCATGGCGTCAGCTACAGGACCTATGGCGAGTTTGCCGATGATTATAAGGCCAATATCCCGGTGCTGGAAGGACATTTTTGCCCTTATTTTACCAGCTGGGATGAAACCGTGCGCGACACCACAAGGTTCAGCCAGTGGAGAAGGGAATTTGACTCATTGCTGGCCAAAAAGGCCGTGCCACAATTGAATACCCTGCGTTTTATCAATGACCATACCGAAGGAACCAGCATTGGCCGGCCAACCCCTTTTGCCCATGTGGCTGACAACGACCTGGCTGTTGGATTGTTTGTAGAATACCTTTCTAAATCGCCCATCTGGAAAGAAACAGCCATTTTTATTGTGGAGGATGATGCACAAAACGGCCCCGACCATGTGGATGCACACCGCACCACGGCCTATGTGGCTGGTGGCTTTGTGAAAAGGGGTTTTGTAGACCATACCCCCTACAGTACCACGTCAATGCTCAGAACCATGGAGTTGATTTTGGGATTGCCGCCCATGTCTCAGTATGATGCAGCCGCCACGCCGATGTGGAGGAGCTTCAGCAAGACGCCCGATCTTTCTGTTTTTCATTCCCTGCCCGCCAGGGTCGATTTGAATGACAAGAATGTAAAGGTCAATGCCCTCTCTAAAAAGAGCATGTCCTTTGACTTCAGCAAGGAAGACAGGGTCAATGATCTTGAGTTCAGTGAAGTGATTTGGAAGGCCATCAAGGGAGAACACAGCACAATGCCAGCGCCAAGAAGAAGCGCCTTCGTCCGTACCATTGAGTCGGACGAAAAATAGGAAGCCTTGCTGTTGTGGATTATTAATGGAGACGAATTGCTACGGAGAAATTATATTTGTATTTCAGACAATACCAATTAAATTTCAAAAAGATGAAAAGCAAATTCTTTATTCTCCCTCTTTTGATGGTTGTTACACTATTCTCTTGTGTAAGCTCCAAGAAATTTCAAGCACTTACAGGAAAATATGGTAGCCTCAACAATCAATTGATTGCAGCACAAAAGGAAGCAAAGGCCTGCCGTGATGAAAAGGCTGAAGCCGAGCGCCAGCGTTCCATTGCAGACGCACAACGAGAAGCACAAATCGGTTCATTGAAAGACCAGATTGAATTCCTCAAGAAAAGCAGCAACCAGACGCTCAAGCAACTGGAAGACCTTTCAGTTATTTCTTCTTCTCAGGCAGAAAGCATCAAAAAATCGCTGGACAATATCGGATCCAAGGATGCATACATTCAAACCATCCAGTCTGCTGCGGCAAGAAAAGATTCCATGAACATGGCCCTGGTGATGAACCTCAAAGGTGCCATTGGAGACCTGAACGATCAGGATGTAAACATCAAGGTAGACAAGGGCGTGGTATATGTTGATATTTCAGACAAGGTATTGTTCAAAACAGGAAGCTTTGACCTGAGCGACAGGGCCAAGACCGTTCTTGGAAAAGTGGCCCTGGTTTTGAAGAACCAGCCAGACATTGAGTTCATGGTCGAAGGACATACAGACAATGTTGCCATGAAAGGTGATAAGGACATGATGGACAACTGGGACCTCAGTGTGAAGCGTGCAACAACCATTGTGCGCTTGCTCCAAAAGCAATATGACATGAACCCTGCACAGATGGTTGCAGCAGGTCGTGCAGAGTTCCGCCCACTGGCAGACAATTCAACTGAAGCAGGCCGTGCCGCCAACCGCAGAACAAGGATCGTGATTCTTCCTCAGTTGGATCAGTTTTTCAAGTTGCTGGAGAGGAGATAGTTTTGAGAGGTTGAGGGAAGTTGAGAGAAGTTAAGAGAGGTTGAGGGGGTTGAAGAAGTTTAAGCGGTTGAAGCAATAGAATGATTATTAAAAAGGGCTCATGCAGTATTGCTTGGGCCCTTTTTAATGTCTTGTGCAACTCAATTCCATGAATTTCGGTATTTTAGATCCAAATCAATTCTCAAGCACATGCGTACAATCCTTTTTACCATTGTTTTCACTGCTCAATCTTTTTGTCTTGCTGCTTATGCTCAACAAGATCCAATGGTTGCGGCCATCATCAAAGAAGCTAGTGAAAATTCGCAATTGAAAAGAATGAGCCACGAATTGATGGATGGCGTAGGGCCGCGTTTGGTTGGCTCTACCAAAATGGTGCAAGCCAGCGATTGGGCCATCGCACAATATCAGCAATATGGTATTTCTGCGAAAAGGGAAAACTATGGCACATGGAGAGGATGGGATCGCGGCATTACACATGTAGACATGATCAGTCCATGGACCAAGTCTTTGGAAGCCACACAATTGGCTTTTTCACCATCTACCAAAAAAGCAGTAAAGGGAGAAACCATCATTCTTGCTGATGTAGCTGATTCGGTTGCCTTCAAACAATGGTTGCCCAATGTAAAAGGAAAATTTGTGTTGATTGCAATGCCTCAACCCACAGGAAGACCCGATTACAATTGGAAAGAATTTGCTACCAAAGCCTCGATGGATAAAATGGTGCAGGAAAGAAAAGAGCTTACTGAAGCCTGGCGCAAACGCATCAGCAAAACAGGATACAACAACCGTACACTTGCTGCAGCACTTGAAAATGCAGGTGCAGCCGGCATTGTGGGCAGCAACTGGAGCCAGGGGTTTGGCGTGAATAAAATTTTTGATGCCTATACCAAGAAAATTCCAACCATTGATGTGATGCTGGAAGATTATGGCTTGTTGTACCGCTTGACTGAATCAGGTGCTTCACCAACAATCAGTGTGCTTGCCAAATCAAAGGAGCTTGGTGAAGTACCCACCTTTAACACCATCGGAGAAATCAAGGGCACAAGCAAAGCAAATGAATACGTAATGTTGTCTGCTCACTTCGACTCTTGGGATGGTGGAACAGGCGCAACAGACAATGGTACCGGCACGATGGTGATGATGGAGGCGATGCGCATTCTCAAAAAAATATACCCCAATCCCAAACGCACCATATTGGTTGGACATTGGGGCAGTGAAGAACAGGGATTGAATGGTTCTCGTGCTTTTGTGGAAGATCATCCTGAAATAGTAAACAACCTTCAAGCATTGATCAATCAGGACAATGGAACAGGCAGGATTGTAAACCTCAGTGGTTCGGGTTATGCAAAATCGAAAGACTATGTAGGCAGGTGGTTAAATGCTATTCCGGGAGAATACAAAGACTCCATTAAAACCAGCTTCCCTGGAATGCCCGGTGGCGGCGGATCTGACCACGCATCATTTGTAGCGGTCGGTGCGCCTGCATTTTCATTGGGGGCATTGAACTGGTCCTATTTCAATTATACCTGGCATACCAACAGGGACACCTACGATAAAATTATATTTGATGATTTGCGCAACAATGCCATCGTTACAGCCATTCTTGTTTACATGGCTTGCGAAGATCCAGAACGCAGCTCAACTGAAAAAGCAAATAAAGCAGCTTGGCCCGCACCAGTAAAAGCAAAACGGAAGGGGGGGTTGTGATGATGAATAGGATTGGTTATGTTTCCGTATTTGGAAAGTTTATTTTTATTCTATCATTCACAATCAATTGCAGTTCATGTTTACCATTCTGAAACGATATGCGATATGCAGTGCAGTGATAGTTGCAATCGCTGCTTGCGCCAAGCGTACGCCCTCAATACCTGTGGATGATACCACGCCACCCCAGATCACGATCAGCACAGTGCTCACCGGTTATGAGATCATCTGGGGATTTGACTTTCTTCCCAATGGGGACATGATCTTCACTGAAAAGCGGGGTAAAATTTATCGAAGCACAGGTGGTGCTGTAACAGAACTAACGGGTTTTCCATCTGTGCGAAGCAGTGGTCAGGGCGGATTGATGGATGTTCGTGTGCATCCAGATTATGCCAGCAATGGGTGGGTTTATGCCTGTTATGCAGCCAGTGCAACCAATGGCAGTGGAGAGCTTCGCGTTATTCGATTCAAAATTGCAGGCAATGCAATTCAAAATATAGAAACGGTTTTTCAGACCGGTGGTGGCAATACCTGGAATGGTCATTACGGATCGCGTTTAGCGTTTGATGCCAAACGCATGCTCTATATATCTGTTGGAGAAGGCGGAACTGGTAGTTTTGGAGGGCCCACGGCCAGCAACCGAAATTCCTCCAATACGGCCTCCCCTTGGGGAAAGATCCACCGCATCATTGCTTCAGGAGGTATTCCATCCGACAATCCTGTGTTGCCCGGTCAAACTACAGCCAGTACAATTTTTGCCTATGGCATCCGTAACCCGCAGGGAATGGTTATCCATCCAACCACCGGTGCTATCTGGGAATCCGAGCACGGACCCAAAGGCGGTGATGAGATCAATATCATTAATCCCGGTGCCAATCATGGCTGGCCTGTTTATTCGCTGGGAACGAATTACGATAATTCGATCATTTCACAGGGACATACAGCATCGGGTATCGCGGAGCCTTCATTTTCCTGGACACCATCTATCGGCGTAGCAGGAATGACATTCATCACCCACAATTCTTTCAAAGCATGGAAGGGAAATCTATTGTCTGGTGGACTTGCTTCGCAACAACTTCACCGGTGTGTTGTAAATGGATCAACCATCACAGCTGCCGGAACAGTTGATGGCATCAAGGGAAGGGTGCGCCATGTGGCACAGGCTCCAGATGGTTCGGTGTATGTGGCCTTGGAGGGTCCTGGGCGCATTTTGAAGATCAATGCGCAATAAGTATGAATATACCCGTTTCAGTTAGTTTTTAAACTGTCATCTGAATAGGGAAAATTTCACCCTCATTTTAAAATCTTTGCCGCCTGCCTGGCCAGCATTTTCCACTCGCCATTTTCTTTCCTGAAAACATAGAGCACGTTAAGGTGCGCTTCACTAGGTTTGCCCTTGTCCATTGTTTTGGCATCAAGCTGGTGTCTTACAATGGCATTTTTACCCGTGATATCAATGCTTTGTTTGCTGATGTCGATGGTCAAAAAGTCTGATGTTCCACTGGCAATGGCCTCTACAAATTCAGCCCTGTTTTCAACATTTCCGCTAGAATGTCCATAGCTGAGGTGATCGGATGCAAGTTTTTCTAATGTGGTGCGATCACCCGTTTCCATTGCCTTGACCAATGCAGCAACTACAGACGCCACGGGTTCTTTCTTTTTTTTCTGGGCCTGTGTTGTGAAGAAACAAAATGAGGCAAAAGCAAGGGACAAAATAATCCTTTTCATGATGTGTATTGTTATGGGTTAATGGTTTCAAATTCTCCGGTTGATTTGTTTTTCTTTACATTTTTGCCCTCGAAAATCTTCCCATTCATGGCAATATAAACACCGAAAGGAAGGGTTTGCACAAAGGCCAGGGCGCTGCCAAGGTTGAACATCCCATCTGAGCTGCCAAACTTATAGGGAACCATGGCGCCCGTAATGACAATGGTTTTATCCTTTACTTTTTCTGCCAGCACAGAAGCGGTAATGGCCATGGTGTCGGTTCCGTGCGTAATGAGGATGCGTTCTTCAGGAGCATGTATGCACTCATGAGAAATCTGCTCGCGGTCTGCATCCGTCATGTCCAGGCTGTCTATCATCATCAAAGTGGAGATGTCGAGTTTGAGCTTGGAGCGACCAAGCCTGAGCATTTCATGGAGATGGGTATCCTTGAAAAAAAGCTCTCCATTGAGCTCATTGTATTCCTTGTCAAATGTTCCTCCTGTGATAAAAATCCTGATCGGCATAGGCATTGTTGGTATTGGAAAATTAGGCAATCTTTGCCAAAATAACCCTGATATACACGCGTTCAAAAAATTGGTTAACTTTTCGCCCATAAAACCATTGATTGTGAAACAACTTTTCCTTGTTCTTCTTTTCTTGCCTGCAATTTTGTTTGCCCAGCAAACCCCCGACCTCATCATCACCAATGGCCGTATTGTTGATGGAACAGGCAACAGCTGGTACAGGGCTGATGTTGGTATAAAGGGGAACCGGATTGTTGCCATTAAAAAGGGATTGGTTGCTCAATACCCCAATGCAAAAACCATTGATGCTAAGAACATGGTTGTTTCTCCTGGTTTTATTGATGTGCATGCACATATTGAAGGTGGCGTTTTTGAAAGACCCACTGCTGATAATTATATCTATGACGGCGTTACTTCCGTTGTTACTGGAAACTGTGGAGGCGCTGCCGATGATATTGCCGTTTTTTTGAAAAAGATTGACAGCACAACAACATCCATCAATGTAGCCACCCTTGCTGGCCACAATACCATCAGAAGGCTGGGCATGGGCCTGGACAACCGCAAGGCAACCCCAGCAGAAATGAAAAAAATGGAGGGCCTCATGTTGAAAGCCATGGAAGATGGGGCTGTCGGACTGTCCACCGGACTCATCTACCTGCCGGGCATGTATTCTCCAACCCAGGAAATTGTAGACCTGGCCAAGGTTGCAGCTTCAAAGGGCGGGGTCTATGCAACCCATATGCGTTATGAAGGTACCAGGGTAGACGAGGCCATCAATGAAACACTTACCATAGGCAGGGAAGCCAATATTCCTGTCCAGATATCCCATTTCAAGGTGACAGGGAAGAACAACTGGGGTCGATCTACCGAAACCCTGTCCATGGTGGAAGAGGCCAGAAAACAGGGATACGATGTTACGATCGACCAATATCCATATACCGCCAGCAGCACCAACCTGGCTGTCACCGTTCCAGACTGGGCCCTGGAAGGTGGACTGGACTCCCTGAGGGTAAGGCTGAAAAATTTCGAGCAGCGAAAGAAAATAATCGATGGAATGGCCCAGGCCTTGAAGGCGGCCAAGAGAAAAGATTATACCTATGCGGTTGTGGCCAATTTTGGTCCGGACAGCAGTTTCAACGGGAAAAACATCAGCCAGATCAACCAGGGCCTTGGAAAGAAGAAAAAATTCATCAACGAAGCCAATACCATTTTGGACATGCTGGCCAGGGCCAATGCACAGATGATCTACCATACCATGAATGAGAAGGACCTGGCCCATTTCATGAAATACCCTTTCAACATGCCAGCTGCCGATGGCGGTGTCAGCAACGGAAAGGGAATGCCCCACCCAAGGGGGTATGGCACCAATGCCCGGGTGCTGGCCAAATATGTAAGGGAAGATAAACTGATTGGTCTGGAAGAAGCCGTGCGGAGGATGACCTCTCTCCCTGCGACCAAGTTCAACCTAAAAGACCGTGGCCTGATCATGGAGGGAAAGTTTGCCGATATCCTCATTTTTGATGAAAATACCATTCAAGACATGTCGGTCTACGAAAATCCGCACCAGTTTACCAAAGGCATTGAGTATGTGTTGGTCAACGGCAAGCTGGTGATCAACAACGGGAAACATACTGAAACCCGGAGCGGGATTGCCTTAAGGGGCAACCAATAAAAAGGCCGTCCATTGCTGGACGACCTCTTTTCATTTTTAACCTTAACCCTTTTTATTTTTTCAGGGTGATGGTACCAATTTTGGTGTCCTCTCCCTTCTTAACCATTACATTGCTGATTGTTTGCTTGATATAAGGAGCGATTCCTTCAATAGTCACCGTGTATGTGCCATCTGTCAAACCGCGCACCTTGAATTCACCTTCCCTGCTTGGCAATGCTACCGCATTGAAACCAGCGCCATTGCTTACACGAACCACAGCCTTGGCATCCAGCGGAAGTATTTTTCCTTCGATTTCACCAAAATTGGCGTTGCAGAAAGGGCGAAGAACGGGTTTCAGGTAGAACTTGCCGTTCGCCTCAACAATAGAGCTGGCTATATCAAAGTCAACCCAAACTTTTACATCATTCCTGTTACCACGCTCCCTGTGGTCGTCAAACAATTTAACATAAAGGAAGTTGGAAGTTTGGCTGTCCAAAAGCAGGTCATAGGTAACACCAGCTTTCACAACAGAATTTTTTGTGCCCAGGGTGATGCGGATTTTTCTTACGGTACCTGCATCGATATTGGCTGTTCCAAGTTGTGTCTCGATACCATTTCTGAGGCTGAGCACATCAATTACTTTTGGAGCAAAGTTCAGATCGATCCACTCACCGAAATCATCTTTTCTTTTCAAGTGGTCATCCTTGTCATCATCCAACCTGTTTCTGTTATCATCACGCTTGTGCTTTTCATCCTTGTCCACTTTTACTTCCACTTTTTGGATGTCAATGTTCACGGCGTCAAAATCACCAGGTCCGTCTGTAAGAAAAACCGCTACAGCACCGTTCTCATTGAGGCCTGATTTTGTACAGGCGGAGAAAATAAGGGCAAATGCCACGATCATCGATGCAAGACCCAGAAAAATTCTTTTTGTTTTCATGTGATTTATTTTTTGGTTTTCTGAATGGGGGTATCAACCCCGGTACAGAACAATAGACCTCCTTTAACGTTCCGGGTTTAAGCAATATTATCCCTTAAACAAAATTTTAACAATCATGTTTCCAATTGGCCCTAAAGTCGGACATGCTCAGTGGCTTTTCATTAACTTGCAACCATGTTTAATTACCTGAATGAGCTGAACCCGCAACAGCGGGAGGCGGTGTTGCATCTGGATGGTCCGTTGATGATCATTGCAGGGGCAGGGAGCGGGAAAACCAAGGTATTGACCACCCGCATTGCCCACCTGATGGCCAATGGGGTGGACTCTTTCAAAATCCTGGCATTGACCTTTACCAACAAGGCTGCGAAAGAAATGAAAGAAAGGGTTGAAAAAATATTGATCAACCGCGAAGCGAGAAATTTATACATCGGAACCTTTCACTCGGTGTTTGCCAGAATCCTCAGGGCAGAAGCCCCCCGTGTGGGTTATCCTACCAGTTTCACCATCTATGACACCGATGATGCCAAGAGTGTATTGAAAACGGTGATCAATGAATTGCACCTTGATGACAAGATTTACAAGCCAGCAACCGTTTATAACAGGATTTCTTCAGCCAAGAATGCTTTGGTAACCGCAGAGGAGTATGCAAAAGACTTTGGCCTGCAGCAGGAAGATGCCCGCGCCAACCGGCCGGCCATCGCACAGGTTTATACGGCCTATGCAAAACGCTGTTTCAAGAATGGTGCCATGGATTTTGATGATTTGCTCTTGCAATTCTATCTCATCCTGAAGAACCATCCTGATGCCCTGCACAAGTACCAGCACAAGTTCAGCCATATCATGATTGATGAGTACCAGGATACCAATCCTGCGCAGTATGAAATCATCAAGCTCCTGGGTGCCATGCACGAAAATGTTTGTGTGGTGGGAGATGATGCACAATCCATTTATGCATTCCGTGGCGCCACCATTGAAAACATCCTCCTGTTCAGAAAGGATTATGACGATGTGAAGATCATCAAGCTGGAACAAAACTACAGGAGCACCAAACAGATCCTGAATGTGGCCAACCAGGTGATTGGCAACAACAAGGGCCAGATACCAAAGGAGTTGTGGACGGAAAACGGGGACGGAGACAAGATCAAATTGGTCAGGACCATGACCGATAATGACGAAGGAAAATTTGTGGCCGACGCCATACAGGAACAAAAACTCAGGAACCATTTTTTCAACAGGGATTTTGCGATTCTCTACAGGACCAACGCACAGAGCCGTGCCATGGAGGAATCGCTGCGGAGGATGAACATCCCCTATACGATTTTTGGGGGCATCAGCTTTTACCAACGCAAAGAGGTAAAGGATTATGTTGCCTACCTCAGGATCATTGTCAACCCACGCGACGAAGAGGCGCTCAAGCGCATCATCAACTTCCCCGTCAGGGGCATTGGTAAAACTTCGCTCGACAGGTTGATCCTGGTTGCCAACGAGCAATCCATCACTATGTGGGATGTGCTCACCCGTGCGGCATCGTTTGGCTTCAAGGCCGGAACCCTCGAAGCGATCGAGAATTTCGTGCTCATGATCAAAAGCTTTGCCAGCATGCTCAAGAACAGCAACGCCTATGATGTGGCTTTTCATGTGGGCAAACAAACCGGACTGGTCAGGGAATTGTTCAACGACAAGAGCACAGAAGGTGTTCAGCGCTATGAAAACGTGCAGGAATTGTTGAACTCCATCAAGGAATGGGTGGATGATAAGCAGAACCGTGCGCAGATTGATGAAGACGGGGTGATGTTGGATGAAGGGATGAGGGATGAGGGGGAAGGGATGAGGGAGGAGGATGAAGGGATGAGGGAGGGGAATGCAGACCTTTTCGGCGGGGTTCCCGAGATTGAGGCAAATGGTCCGGAAGATCCCAATGCAAAGAAACCCCTGCGGGAAGATGTGTTGCTTTCTGCCTACCTGCAGCAGATCACCTTGTTGACGGATGCCGATAACAAGGACGAGCATGCCGATACCGTAAAAATGATGACCATCCACGCTGCAAAAGGATTGGAGTTTTCCTGTGTGTTTGCAGTGGGCCTGGAGGAGATGCTTTTTCCGAGTGCGATGAGCATCAATACCCGTGAGGAACTGGAAGAGGAAAGAAGACTTTTTTATGTGGTGATTACGCGCGCCAAGCACAAGCTTTGGATCAGCTATGCCAATACCCGCTATAAGTTTGGGCAGGTGGTACAGAATGAGCCCAGCAGGTTCATCAACGAACTGCCTGAAGACCATTTGGACCGTTCTTATGCCGGCGGTGGATTCAGGAACCAATCCAGCGGACCTTCTGCATCAGAGCGCATGAAGGGTTGGGGCGGATCCGGTGGTGCTACGCCGCAAAACCGCACCTATTTTAACGAGCCCAAGAAACAACCGGAAAAGCCTACTTATTTGCCAGTTCAACCGCCTGTGTCTAAAGCGGTTGTTCACCAGCCATCTGCTGATTTTAGCCCCAGCGATACAACAGACCTGAAAGCGGGCCAGCAGGTTGAGCACCAGAAATTTGGCTTTGGAGAAGTGTTGAAAATGGAAGGCGCAGCCCACAATCCGATTGCCACCATCCAGTTTAAACTCAACGGAGAAAAAAAGATCATGTTGAATTACGCGAAGTTGAGGATTGTGG
>ENA-OUVC01000516-OUVC01000516.1-marine-metagenome-genome-assembly--contig:-NODE-516-length-25348-cov-3.484033_pt1 | contig 25348 bp, 19 predicted proteins | sample MGYA00248622_ERZ508571 | MGnify/ENA primary metagenome ERZ508571 (study PRJEB26236, sample SAMN06267175) | marine metagenome | isolation source: Columbia River Estuary | place: USA:Columbia River Estuary... | reverse complement strand
CTCGACCTCAACTTGAAGATTGGTTTCGCCGACCTCGCGAGCGCTGATGCGATCGCCGAAGAACTCCAGGCCGCCTTCGCTCCGCCCGAGGCTTGGGCCAAGCGCTCCGACGCCATCCGCAACCTGTCGAAGCTGCAGCCCGCGCCGATTCGCCCCGAGCTCACCCAGATGCTCCGCCTCTACCAGCAAGTGGGGGTGGCTTGGCTCTGGCACCTGCATAACAATCACCTCGGTGGCCTACTGGCCGACGAAATGGGCCTCGGCAAGACGGTCCAAGCCTTGGCCTTTATGGAAGTCGTCCGCCGGGAACGCCCTGAAGAGGGTCCCTGCCTCGTGGTCTGCCCCGCCTCGCTCGTCGAGAATTGGCGCCGCGAAGCCCGCCGCTTCACGCCCGCCCTCAAGGTCCTCGCGCACCACGGCCAGTCCCGGGAATCCTCGCCCGAATACCTCAAGCGCTTCGACCTCATCATCACCTCCTACGGCACCCTCGCCCGGGACGTGGGTTCCTTCGCGCTGGTCAATTGGAGCACGGCCACGTGCGATGAAGGCCAGAATATTAAGAACCCGCGCGCCCAGGCCACTAAGGCCGTGAAGCAAATTATCGCCAAGGGCCGCTACATCCTCACCGGCACGCCGGTGGAGAATTCCCTCGAAGACCTCCGCTCACTCTTCGGCTACCTCATGCCGGGCTACCTGCCCAAGCCGGAGGAACGCCTGGCGTCCGAAGACCGCAAGTGGCACGACGACCGTCTGCTCCAGATGGCGGCGCCTTACATTCTCCGCCGGGCCAAAATTGCGGTCGCCCCCGAGCTCCCGCCGAAGATCGAACAGATTATCTACTGCGACTTTGAGGAGAACCAGAAAAAGTTCTACGACGAGATGCAGGAATCGACCCGGCAGGAAATCTTCGACATGGAAATGAGTGGGGCCAAGGACAACGCCATTCGGATGGCCGCCTTCAACCAGCTCCTCCGGCTCCGCCAGATTTGCGCCGACCCGCGCATCCTGGATCCGAAGATGGACGAGGCCGATTCCGCCAAGCTCCAGGCCTTCCTCGAGCTCCTCGAAGAATCCATCGATGCGAACCACCGCATGCTGGTGTTCTCGACCTTCGTCTCCGCGCTCACGATCATCCGCAAGGCACTCGAAGCCCGCGGCATCCCCTATTGCTACCTCGACGGCTCGACCAACGACCGCCAAGGGGTCTGCGATACGTTCAACTCGACTCCGACCATCCCGGTCATGCTCATGTCTCTCAAGGCGGGCGGCACGGGCCTCAACCTCACCGGGGCCGACACGGTCGTCCACTACGACCCTTGGTGGAACCCCGCCGCCGAGGCCCAGGCTACCGACCGCGCCCACCGTATCGGGCAGACCCGGACCGTCACCAGTATCAAGCTTATCGCCGCTGGAACGATCGAAGAACGGGTCATGGACCTCCAAAAGTCCAAGTCTGAGATGTTGCGTAAGCTCCTCAGTGAATCAGACTCCGTCTCGTCTGCCCTTAGCCTCGACGACATCAAAGCCCTCCTGACGGTCTAACCCCTCCCCATGCTTTCCACACTCATTCGCCGCAATCGCCCCCGGAGCGAGATGTCGTTCATGGAGCATATCGACGACCTCCGCGTCTCGTTGATTCGCGTGCTGGCAGTCTTCATGGTCGGCATGGTGGCGTCCCTGATTTTCTACGAGAAGATCCCCTCCTTCCTCAACCTGCCGCTCGAATGGGCCAAAAGCCCTGAAACCTCACCGATTGGCTTCCTCATCGGCAAAGCCGAACCATCGCTCGCAGCCCTCGGCGACCTCAAGGAGTTCACCTTCATGGGCGTCTGGTCGGTACTCATGTATGCGGCCTTCGCCGCCGGCATCGCCTTGGCCTCCCCCATCTTCCTTTATGAAGTGGTTCGTTTCGTTGGCCCAGCGCTGAACAACAAGGAAAAGCGCGGGCTCATCCCATTCTGCGTTGCGGCACTTATTCTCTTCTTCTGCGGGGCCTCCCTCGCCTTCCTCTGGCTGACGCCCATGTCCGTCCAGATTTGGCACCATTTCGCCAGCGGGATGGGCATCGAGGTGACTTGGCAGGCCTCCGATTATTATTCGTTCGTGACGATGATGAGCCTGCTGACGGGCCTGACGTTCCAATTCCCGCTAGCGCTGATTATCCTGATGTGGCTCGAACTGGTCCGCCCCCGCACGTTACTCAAATCCTGGCGCGGCATGCTCTTCGGCATCCTCGTCCTGGTCGGCCTGATCACGCCGATTGGTGACCCGCTCTCTCTCTTTGTCCTCACGGGAATCCTCTTCTGCTTCTACCTCGTGGCGGTGGGCGTCGGCGGAGCCATCGTCCGTCGCAAACGCATTGCCCGCGGCGATAAGCCGAACCCTGAGGACGACGATATCGGCGATGATGACGATGATGAACCGGATCCGGATGGCCCGAATGACTCATCTAATTACGGCTCATCCGCCGGCAGCACCGTCACCTCCGAGCCCAAAGCTATCACGGCCAAGCCCAAGTCCGCCCCACCACCCGCCGAGGGCGACCTGAGCTCACTCGACTAATCTCCTCCACCTCCATGCGCCTCCCAATCTCCCTGCTGCTGTTGGCCGCCCTGCCCTTCGCTCACGCGGCGGACTCAGACAATACGCTGTTTGGAAAGAAAGCCGGTACGACGGAGAAAGTTATCGTTACCAAGGTGGTCGAGGTCGAGAAGGCTCCGGCCGACAAGATGGCCCCCGCCACGGAGAAGCCAGCCATGGAAAAAGAAATGGAGGCCCCCAAGGAAGGCATGAAGCCTAAGATGGAAATGGCCGAAGGTGACAAGCCTGCTACCAAGCCCAAAATGGCTGACGAAGCCGAGGCACCCAAGAAGCCTATGGCTGAAACGGAAGCCAAGAAGGGCGAGCCCGAGATGAAGAAGGACGACCCCGAAAAGCCCAAGGAGGAAGAAGAACCGACCATCTCCCCGTTCCGCCCCGCCAAGACGCTGACCGCCCTCGAAAAGCGCACGTTCAAAATTGCTAACCTCAATCGACCGCTGGCGTTCGAGACTACCCGCGAACTGCAGCGTCTCTTCACCGTGCTGACCACGCAATATGTGACCGACGGAAAAACCTTTGCCAAAGCACCCGGCCCAGTGACGGCGGTTTCGTACACGATTTTGCAAGACCTGGGCGAACAGCGCTACGTGGCAAAGGCCTCGTGGCCCTCCGTCGGCGAAGCGCTCCCCGCCAGCACCAACGCGTGGGCCATCCTAGTCCTCGACGAGGAAGTCAAGGTCGGCGCCACGGGCCGAATGACCGGCACGCACGCCGGCACCGTCGCCCTCGATTTCACCGCTAAATTCAGTCCCATCGACGGCAAGACGCTGACGATTCGCCGTGAAGCGTTCGTGGAGTGCAAGCCGATCGAGGAGTCCAATGCCAGCCTGGCAAAGTTCATCGAGCTGGTCGCCCAAGGTGGCGAGTTTAGCGTGACCACGACTGAGCGGGTCGGTTGCAAGACCTGCAATAGCCTTGGCTACACGCGCGAGCCCCAAAAGGGCAAGTTAGAGGATAAGCGTATTCCCTGCACGAATTGCGAAGGCACCGGTAAGCTGTCGACGACGACGGAGACGAAGTTCGCCCCGTAAACTCGTTTAGGGCCAACCTGCGCTTGCGCCCCGCCGAGGGGATTGGCAAGGTGCGGTCGTGAGTTCCCCCTTGCATCTCGGACTAGAACCGCACTTCGCGGCCCTCGAGTCTTTCCTCGCGGAACAGGAGGCCAGCTTCGAACCCGAAGTCCGGCCGATGGTGCGCGAGGTCCTCGCTCACCCAGGCAAACGCCTCCGCCCACTCCTCGCCTTCGGTTCCGGCGCCGGCATCGGGCCGTCTATCGACCTCGTTCGCGGCGCGGCGATTGTGGAGTTAGTCCACTTGGCTACGCTCGTCCACGACGACGTCCTCGACGGTGCCGATACGCGCCACGGCGCCGATACACCTAACCACACCCACGGGGCCCACGCGGCCGTCCTCTTCGGCGACGCCCTCTTCGCCCACGCCCTCGTGCTGGCCAGCGAACACACGTCCTCGACGTTGTGCTCCATCGTCGCCCGCGCCTCGCGTGATGTCTGCTCTGGCGAAGTCTGCCAGACGTTCTCGCGCGATAACCAAGCACTCAGCCTCGCCGACTACCAACGCCAGATTCGCATGAAGACGGCCGTGCTCTTCGAGGCGGCCTGCCGTGTCGGCGCCTTGGTTGCGGGCTACCCCCAAGTCCACATCGACGCCTGCGCCGCCTTCGGACTCCACCTCGGCATCGCCTACCAGATGTACGATGACTTCGTCGACCTACTGCAAGACGACGCCAAGGCGGGTAAGACGCTCGGGACCGACGCCGCCAGCGGTAAACTGACCTTACCGATGCTACTCGAACGCGATCGCCGGAAGGTCGATATCCTCGCGGAACTCCGTCAGGGGCGGTCCGCCCGCGAGGCCATCTCCGCCGAAACCTGGCGCGAATGCTTCCGCATGCTCGACGCCGAAGTGGCTTCCGCCGAACAAGCACTGACAGCGATCGAAGGCTCGCCTTCGCCCTTCTACTTACTTCGCCTAACGGGCTTCCTTCGCCAAGCTGCCGCCAAGTTGGCACCAAGCGCGTGAAGCTCTTCCTGACGACCTATTCCGAGCGCCTCGCGTTGGCGCTGATCTTGAGCGTAATAGGTTTAGCCACCACGCTGACGTGGTTCTGGTGGTCGCTGTGACCTACGCCGACGGCTGACCGCCACAGCGGCGATTGCCAAGCACCCTAAACCTAAACCGTAAGTCGAAGGCTCCGGCACTATCTGCCACCCCAAGGCCTCGAATGCTAGGTAGTCCTCCGGCGCAAACACGAGCCGTTGCCCAAAGCCTACGGAAGGTCGCATTAGCCCAACCCCTGGCAAGAAGTGCGAAGCTTGATTACCGTTACCGTTGGTTGTGCCGGTCGACACCCCGATTTGGAGCCCACCCAGTATAAGGTATTTGTCTTCTAAACCGACCGATAAATCTGGCACACCTTGCGCAAAGCTATCGTTAGAATAACGCAACATATCCAAGGTCGTCGGATTAATCAGGCTTGAAGGAAAGATGCCGAGGTCAACGTAGTCGACCGCGCTGATGAAGCCAAGGGCATGCCCAATCTCGTGCGCCGCCACACCGACGAAATCCATCTTATCGGCCGCGATGCCATCGTTCGGGTTGAAATCGAAAGCAAACGTCGAACTGAACTGAATCGAGGCGTCCGTGGCCTGCACCTGCCCCCCGCCTAAAGCCTTCAGTTGCGCCTTGGTCACGCCGACCACGCTCGAAGTGGCCAGGAACTTGCCGCCCCCGGCCGGAGCATCGGACGTATTATTGACCAGGAAGGAAATACTGGAGCCAGTGGGTAAAGCGTTCTTCACCGCCAACGTCGTCGGCGTTGACGCCAAGGCGTCATAGTAATTACGAAACTGGGTATATTCGACGCCGATAAGCCCGGCATCCGTCTGACCAATGACGCCCGAACTGAGATTAGCCATGGAGACCTCGATGTTAATGGTGACGTCAGCCGCCGAGACGCTTTCCCACAAACTGGCCGCCCGGGCGTATCCTGCGCGGACTTCCTCCGTGATGAGCCCGTTGGAGTTATCCTCGATTAGGTTAATCCGCAACGCATGCAGCGGCAAAGACCACGTCAGACCGACCAGGAATAAGGGAGCGAATCGCACGCCACCTAAGTAAACACAGGCCAGCGACGCTCAATGACGGGTCACATCATTGAATACCCAGAAGATACTAGGTGAAGAATCCTATTTGCTTACGGAACGTAACGCTTAGCCTGGAAGCCGCGGGCGGTCAGGGCGGCACGGAGGGCGACGATGTCGACCTGATCACCAACCTTCACGCCAGCGCGCGCATACCAGCCGGAGGCCATTTCGACGGTGAAGCGGATTTTATCTGAACTGGAGGTGGTAGTCTCAGTGTCGCCGGCCCGCATGGTTTTGACTTCCAAGATGACGCCTGCCGCGGAGACGAACGCGATATCGAGGTCGAGCGGGGTGTCCTTCATCCAAAAGCGCATCTGAGTGTCGGACTCATACATGAACGCCATCCCCTCGCCTTCTGGCAATTTGGCCGTACCCATGAGTCCACGCGATTTCTCGAGGTCGGTCACGGCCAAGCGCAGACGGGTGCCGACCGAGCCTTGACGCACGGGGAAGCGAACTTCCACGCTGGCTTCCTCGCTCGTAGCCACGGCCGCCGGCGCTGGCTGGCGATCGCAGGCGGTCAAGGCGAAGACGCCGAGCATGAGGCTGAGACGAAGCATGGCGGCAGTGTTCCCGCTGTTGCGTCCAAGGCAAGTTTCGCTTGTGGTCGGGACTACGCCATGGAAACCGACCGCCAAGCCCACTGGCGCCACCCTGGCACGGCCCTGCACTATGCCCGGGCCGCGATGCAGGTCGGGCTCTGGGCCTCGGAGCGATGCTTAATCGAAGAAGCCTGGGTCAAAGACGCCCGCCTCCTCGAACTCGGCTGCGGAGCGGGGCGCGTGGGACTCGGGCTACTGCGACTGGGCTACCATGAGCTAACGGTCACCGACTTTTCCCCGACGATGGTCGACATGGCGAAGGGCGTGCTAGGCGAGGTTGAGCCTAGTTGGGCCGACCACGTCGAGGTCGCCGACGCCTGCGCCCTGCCCTACGCAGATGAAACCTACGACGGCGTCATCTTTGCTTTCAACGGACTGATGTGCATGCGTGGCCAAGCCGACCGCGATCGCGCGTTACCAGAAATCCGCCGCGTCCTAAAACCCGGCGGTGTCTTTCTGTTCACGGCCAACGACCGCGCCGCGGGCGAACACCAGGCGCACTGGTCCAATGAACCGACCTTGCCCGGCTGTCAACCCGGCGACCGCTGGCACGAGACGGATTCGACTCCGGTCTTCATGCACAGCAGTACCGAAGCGGAAACGCGGGCGGAATTGACGGCCGCCGGCTTCCGCGTCCGGAAGTGTCCGTTACGCTCGGAAGTGACGGCGGAGAACGCCGCCGTGCGGGCCTTCGCCGGGGAAACGCGCTTCTACGTGGCAGAAAGGGTTTGAGGGAACCACCCTAGGCAAAGCATTGTCCTGCTCCCATGAGACTTTCCGCCATCACGGCCTGGATCTGCGTCAGCCTCGCCTGCCCTCTGGCGTGGTCACTCGAACTGCACGTCGCCACCAACGGTAACGACGACTGGTCGGGCAAACTGACCCAACCAAATACCGCCCACACCGACGGCCCATTCGCTACCCTCAATGGTGCCCGCCGCGCCATCCGCAAACTGGCTCGCCCACTCCAGGAGCCCATCCAAGTAACGCTCGCGGCGGGTACCTACCGCCTCACCGAAGCCATCCCTTTCACGGGGGAAGATTCCGGCGAAGCGAACGCGCCCATCACCTACCAAGCCGCGACCGGGGCGGAGGTCATCCTCGACGGCGGACAGCCCCTGCCGGCCTTTACCGTGGCCGCCAATGGCCACTGGACCACGAAGGCGCCACTCTCTGACGGGCGGGCCCAACAGCTCTGGGTCGGCGGGCAGCGCGCCCCACGCGCGAAGTCCTTCAACGATGGCTATCATTTCGTCCGCCAACTCGAAGAGGAGACTCCCGTCGGTCCCGACCTTTTTCGCCAGAAGGTGCGCCTCGCCCCCGCGGACATCGCGCTATTCCAAAAGGCCAGTGCCGCCGAGGTTTCCGATGCAGTCATCAATTTTTATCATAAGTGGGACAATACCCGCCGGCGCATCGAATCCGTAGACGTGAGCGAAGGCACCATCACGGTCGTCGGCGGCCCGACCAAGCCGTGGAATACGCTCGACCATAACACCGGCTTCGTCCTCGAGAACCTACCCGCATTCATGGACGCGCCGGGAGAGTGGTTCCTCGACCGCGCCGGCCAACTCACCTATCTTCCACGGGTCGGCGAAAAGCCTGGGCAAACTATCGCCGTCATTCCGGTGACGACGAAGTTCCTAAGCTTCGTCGGCGAACCGCAGCGCCCCGTGAGCCACTTACGCTTTCAGGGGCTGAAATTCCGTCACGCCAAGGGCGTCGAGAACACCGACCTCTTCAACCCCAACCAAGCGGCGGTCTCCACCGTAGATGGAGTCGTCACGCTCGACCACGCTCAGTCGGTGACGTTCTTCGACTGCGAGTTCGCCCATTTTGGGAGCTATGGCGTGTCGCTCCGCAAGGGCTGTAATCAGATCCGCGTCGAGCGTTGCCTCATCACCGACATGGGCGCTGGCGCCGTTCGCATCGGCAACTTAGCGGAGGCAGCGAATCCCGCCGACTTGGTTTCCCATAACACCATCCATAACTGCATCCTCCGCGACGGCGGTCACATCTACCCTTGCGCAGTCGGCATTTGGATCGGCTTCGCCTCCGACAACGTGGTCACGCACAATGAGGTTTCCGACCTATTCTATTCAGCTATCTCCGTGGGCTGGCGCTGGGGCTACGCGGCCAGCTCCGCCAAGCGTAACCGTATCGAATACAACCACCTTCACCATCTCGGCAAAGGCGTGCTCAGTGATATGGGCGGGGTCTACACGCTCGGGCCTTCGGAAGGGACCTCCATCAGCCACAACCACATCCACCATGTCCGTTGCTTCAGCTACGGTGGCTGGGGCCTCTACAATGACGAAGGTAGCATTGGTATCACCCTGGAAGGCAACGTCTGCCACGACACGACCGACGGCGGCTACCACCAGCACTACGGCAAAGACAATGTAGTCCGGAATAATATCTTCGCCTTCGCCGACCTCTATCAGTTCAAGCGCAGCCGCGCCGAGGAGCATCGCTCCTTCACGTTCGCACAGAACCTCGTGGTCTTTGAACGCGGCGACACACTCGGCGGCGTCTGGACCGGCACGACAGCCAACTACTTGCTACAGGGCAACCTCTACTGGGACTACTCCGGCCGTCCGGAGACATTCACCGCCAAAAAGCTGACTCTGGCCGACTGGCAAAAGACCGGGCAAGATGTCGGCTCAGTCATCGCGGACCCGCTCTTCATGGATGCCGCCAAACGCGACTTCCGCCTCCGCCCCGGTTCACCCGCCCTCGCCCTCGGCTTCAAACCCATCGACACGAGCGTCATGGGCGTGACTGGGGACGAAGCCTGGAAGACGCTCGCCCGCACGTTTAACCGACCAGCGGAAACGGCCCGCCCCGAACAACCTGCCCCGCCAGCCGTAGCCTTCCGTACGAGTTTCGAGGGTACCCTCCGTAACCCCAAAGCCCCGACGAGTTTCACCAAGGGCTCGATTAGCGGCAAGGGCGACAGCCTGTCGTTCTCGAAAGAACAGCGCAGTGATGGACTGCAGAGCCTCAAGTTTACCGATAAAGGGGGGCTTCCCGCGCATTACTTCCCCATGCTCACCGTCGCGCCGAACCATGCCACCGGCGTGACGACGTGCAGCTTCGACGTGTGGCTCGAACCGAAGGCGTACTTCGTCCACGAATGGCGCGACCAAGCTTCCCCTTATCACGCCGGGCCCACCTTCACCCTGAAGGACGGCAAACTCGTCGGGCCCACGGGTCCGCTCATGGATATCCCCTCCGGCCAGTGGGTACACTATGAAGTCACGGCGACGATCGGTGCTGCTACCACGGGCACCTGGACGCTGAAAGTCACGCCCACGGGCGGCGCCACGAAGGCCTTTACCAATCTGCCCTTCCGCAGCAAAGAACTGCGGACGGTCAACTGGATTGGCTTCATCAGCAACGCCAACGAGCCATCGGCCTTTTTCCTCGATCAACTCAGCCTGACCACCACAGACCCGAACCGCTGAGGTAACTGACGCCAACGAAAAGGCCCCGCGGAGTAGACTCCACGAGGCCTTTTTATTGGAGCGATGCTTAGCGCTTAATCGTTACGACGACCGAGGAAGAACGAGATCACGTACCAGAGGAGCGTGACGATCGACGAGAAGAGCATGAACGCGGCGATAATGTAATCACCGGTCGTGAGCTGCGTCTTAATCACCCAGGTCTGGTAAAGAATGGCCGTGGCCATGAGCAGAATCATCGCCAACGCGAACCACGTCCCAAGGGCAAAGAGGCCGAAGGCCGAGAGCAAGACTAAGCCAAGGGCGACGACTGAACCGATGACGATGATCGTGCGGAGGAAGGAGAAGTCAGCGCTGGTCATGAAGACCGACAAGGTGAGGCCAACGACCAGTGCACCCGTGAGGGAACAAGCCGGGACTAAAATCTGCGCCATCTGGCCGCTAGTCGAACTGTGCACGATAGCTAAGAGCGGAACGAACATGAGGGCCTGCAGAAGGACATAGAGACCCAACCCAGAATACTGGGCGGCCACAGAAGCACGGTTCGAAGCCAAGCTTTGGGCAACCATGGTGCCACCCCAGAAGGCGGCCATCACGAGCAACCAACTCCATGCTCCCAAAGAACCCATCAAGGCGAAGAGGCTCTTCGCCAAAACATACGCGATGCCGGTACCTTGGTCATAGCCCGCGAAGAAAAGTGCCAAGAGCGCTGCGAAGCCCAGTAAGGCTCCCGCAACGTGCAGGTAAGTGCGGCGGTAGAAACTAACGCGCTCCTCCACGGGAGCGACGTCGACGATGAATGGGTTATTTTCGTGCATGGGCTAAATCTTAGCCCTTTTTGCTTACAGTCAAGCCCACGCCCGAGTTCATCCGTTACGAATCCGGGCACGAATTACCCGAAAGCGACGCCCCAAAACTGAAATAGCCTGCGTTTCAGGGATGCGTTGGACGGTCCACTCGACTTCGACCGCCGCATCCCCCGTGGCGCTGACCGCCCGCGACCGAATAATAAAAGTATCCCCACGCACGGTCAGTAAGGGCGCGAAGGCTCGGAAGAAATGTCCCGCTCGTAAGTCCGCGGGGCTATCGAGTAGCTCGACACCGAGGAATTGATTCACCTCTGCCGTGTTCAGCGATTTCTCCATGAGACCCGATCGTGCCCAAGCCTCAAGCGAGGGATAGGGCCAGCCATGGGTCGACTGACTCGCCACAATCGCCTCCGCCCAGCGACGACTGACGGCGGGTGGTAGCTGCCGGATACCCTGCTGGGCCGCGACGGGCTGCAAGGCTTCGGGCGCTAAGGCCGCCAACTCAGCATCCGTGAGGTTTACCAGAACGGGCGAACCGAAGGGCGCCAAGTGCGCCCCGGAGGACAAAGTCGCCCACCAGGCACCCGTTAACGAGCTCACCCCCCAAGGGCCGCCAGCGTCAGACGACCAAGTGGAAGCCGCGGACGTCAGCAAGCGCTCCCACGCATCCACGTCGCGGGAGTTGACGTTAAAGGCTCCGGCCAAGGTTAAACGCGCGGCGGCCTCAGGCGAGAGTAGGTCCGCACGCTTGAGGACTTCCCGCCCGTCTAAAGCCACGAGGCGGGGGTTATCCGATGCAGCGGTGGGCCGGGGCGTGGTACTCGGAGCGGCCACGAAGGCGGCCTCCAACCAGAATTTCCAGTCACGGGCATCCTCCGGCACTAAGGCCTGCAAGCCCGCCACGGAACTGAGCGGAGATGCCGAGATATCCCTGACTAGGATGCGGGCAAAGGCGCCGGCTTCATTCCCCACATGGGCATTGGTATACTTATCCCAGAGCATCGACTCACTTGGGGTCGTCGGCCCGTCCCGTGTCTCGAGGACCGCCAAGAGCGGGTGCATCACCTCCCACTCGGCGAAGTCGGCGGGGTCGGCTAAATCCCAAGCCGTTTTCAAGAGCGGCCCACCACGGGCCCCGGCCAACCAAGCCGCCACCGGCCGCTCCCGCAGCTTCACCCGCAGGCAAGCCCGCCGCTCCGCAATCGTGTAGCCCGCACTATCCTCGCGGGAATAATCTGCCCCCGTGGTCTCAATCAGAAAATCAGGAAAGGACACGTTCGCGATGACGACCTGCGGTGGCGAAGGGTAGTCGCGAATCGCCTCGTCGATAGGCGCCAGCCCGTTGGCGGGGCGAAGCTTTAAAGTCATCGGACCACGGAAGCGCACGGCAATTTCGATTCGATCGGATGGTGTGAATACTTCGGGGGACGGACGTTTCCAATTCACGGCATGCGCTGAATCGTCCAGCCGCCACGTCGTCTTCGTCAGAATCCGCGAGAGCCCCTGCGGCTGCAGCCCCGGATCGGGCGTGACGAAGCCATAGACCTCGCCTGGCAACAACCCGCGGCGCGTCATGCCATAGGCCTGAGCATCGGCGACTTGCCCCCAGAGCCAAAGGCCCTGTTCACGGGGCCCCTGAGAAAAGATACCAAAGTCCGCCTGAATGCTATCATCGAGATCGGCCGTGAACTGTGCCCCCGAAGTGACGTTACGCACCTCCACCTCGGGCGCCCCTTCGATCTCAATCAGGTAAAGGTTGTGATTCGTATCCGCCAGCAAAGGCGCCGCCGAAGGATTCCACCAGCGACCCGACCCATGAAAGCGCACCCGATGCCGACCATCCGAACGAGAGTTAAAGCAGCCCAGACTCAAACTGAAATCTGCGAGAACCGGGGCATGCGTCAGCGCGTAGGGCGGTGATGCTAGTGTCGAGGGGGCCAAGCCCTTGGCAGGATTCGCCGCAAAGGCTGCCTCTGGTACCAACAAGCGCGGTGCCAGCCCCCAGCCGACGACTCCGGCTAAGGTCGCGGGGTCTGACAGGTTACGCCGCCACCCTCCCCGCGTCGCATCCGTCAGTAAACCAAACGAACCCCAACCCGCCCCAGCGGCGGGGCTACGACCCACCGAGGCGTAATAGAACCCCTCGTCGCCTAGGTCTAAAGCAAGCGCCGTCGCGGCGGAGGGCGGAACACCCAACGGCCCCACGGACAACGCCTGCCGCCCCAAGCGGGACTGCATCCAGGGCGAAGCCCGCAGCGTTGACGCCGCGGTCGCTTGTTCATCCCAACGTTGCGATAAATCCGCGATCGTGACGGCGACCCGCACGCCCAGCGTTTCGCCCATTAATAATTCACGCAGGCGGAAACGCTCATCCCCACGGCCAAAAGTCACGACGCCCGCCGCGTCCACATAAGTGAAGCCCACATCGCGGCCCATCGCTGACGACAGCTCACCGAGCGCCGTCTGCGCACCCACCAACGCCGCGGCGCGCAACTGCGCCCGGCGCTCCGCATGCCCAGACTCACGGCCTGAAACAATCAAGAAGGAAGCCAACGTCAGCGCGGTTAGCAACGCTGCAGCCATGGTCAATAAACTTATCAATAGGGTAAACCCATCACGTGTTTTCATAGTAGACAGAGCCCACACTCTTTCGTTTGCGGATTATTTCACAATCTAGGAGACCTCCTCTGTGCCTATCGTATGAAGACCCCATCTAAGAAAAACCTGCAGACTCCCACCGTGCCGACCACGCATGTTGTACCGCGCCCTTCCCTCCGCCCGATTCCCCTGCCGCCGCCCGACGGGCGCAAGACAGTTGTGATTGTCGAAGACCAAACCGCTATCCGCGAGTTGACGACCGAGATGCTCGAGACCCGTGGCACCTACCGCATCCTCGGAACGGCGGCGGATGGCAATCAGGGCCTAGACATGGTTCTAAAGCTGCGACCAGATATCTTGATTCTCGACGTCATGATGCCTGGGCTCAGCGGCATTGAGGTCCTCCGCCGCATCGGTCGTAATCTCCCGAAGATGCGCATCTTAGTCTTCTCCGCCAAGCAGGAGCCCCAAGTTGTGCGGGGGCTTATCCAAGAAGGCGTCCACGGGTTCGTGAACAAGAATTCGCCGCTCTCCGACTTACGGAAGGCGCTCGATGAGATCGCCAAGGGGAATACCTGGTTTAACGACCATTTCAGCAAGACTGTGCGCGATGCCTTGGCTAAACCCAGCACCCAAGCGGACTCGATGATCGACCTCCTGACTCCCCGGGAACGCGAGATCTCCGTCCTCATCGCCCAGAGCAACAGTAGCAAAGAGGTCGCCGCCAAGCTCAACATCAGCATCAAGACGTCCGAAAACCATCGGGCTAATTTAATGCGCAAACTGGGCGTCCACGACGTCGCTGGGCTCGTACGCTTTGCTATCCGGCATGGATTAGTCGACCCAGCGACGGACTAAGCGACTAGGCTGAATACCCCACAATATAGGTATTCCTCTTAGTGTGTTCTATTCATTTATTATCGCTCTACCCAATCAAACAAACACGATGCAACTCACCATGAAGCCTAGTTCGGTCAAATCCAAGACCGTCGTCATCATCGAAGACCAAACTGCCATCCGCGAACTGGTCTCCGAAATGCTCCAGGCCAAAGGGAAGTTCCGTGTAGTCGGCACCTCGGCCGACGGTTCCGCCGGGGTGGAAATGGCCCTGCGACTTAAGCCAGACATCCTGATCCTCGACATCCTCTTGCCAGACATCAGCGGCGTCGAGGTCCTCCACCGCCTACGCAATACCATCCCCGGCTTGAGCGTTCTGGTCTTCTCCGGGAAATCTGAGAAACAATTGGCCCGCGGTCTGGTCAAGGAAGGGGTCCGTGGCTACGTCAATAAAAACTCCCCACTGTCCGAACTGCGCAAGGCCATGGATGCCATCGCCGACGGCCAAACGTGGTTCAGTGCGGAATTCAATGAGGCCGTGATGACGGCTCTGAAGAACTCAGAGTCCAGCATCGACCAGATGGCGGTGACGCTAACCAGCCGCGAACGTGAGGTCGCCGTCCTCCTCGCCAAGAGCAATTCCAGCAAGGAAGTCGCCGCCCGACTTAACATCAGCACCAAGACGGCCGAAAACCACCGCACGAACTTGATGCGTAAACTAGGCGTCCATGACGTCGCCGGGGTTATCCGCTTCGTCATCCGGCAGGGCTTGTACGACCCCAACGGCGAAGGCTGAGGCTTGCTAGACCTCCGGGCGCCCCTAGAAGTAGGGCATGCTCCGCTTCTTCCGCGCTAACTTCTACCAATTACCAAAATGAAATCATATCGAGCCGGTATGATTTCCCTCTTCGCAGCCGCCCTGCTTTGCGGCGGATTCACCGCCAATGCGGCGACCTATTACGTCAGCCAGTCCACCGGTGATGACAGTCTCGACGGACTCGCCGCCGCCAAGGCGGGAGCGAATGGCCCTTGGAAAACGCTCGCTAAAGCCTCCACCGAATACAAGCCCGGCGACAGCATTCTTCTCAAAAAGGGCGACACTTGGAACGAAGAACTCACCCCGAAAGGTAGTGGCACACCCGAGAAGCCAATCCTAATCAGTTCCTATGGGCAGGGCAATAAGCCCCTCATTGACCGCGAGGATTTCAAGCAGGACCGCACCGGGATCCGCCTCGATAACAAAAGCGGCTATAAGATCGTGGGCATCGAATTCGCCCGCTGCATGACCGGCATCTACGCCGAATACGCCAAGGGCGCTCCCACCCAGAAATACCTCTGGATTGAAGACTGCTACTTCCGTGACTCACTGCATTACGGGCGCTATGAGGACTACCCGAAGCGCAAGATCGGCCTCGGCGTCTGCCTCTTCTCGTGGGAAACCGACAAGAAAATCGTCATGCAGGACATCATGGTGAAAAACTGTGTCTTCCGCAGACTCGCATCCGGCTTCTGGACGAACAGTCCCGACAACTTCAACAAGAACGCATCCTTCGTTTACAACTTCGCCAACCTGAATTTTGAAAACTGCCTCTTTGAAGAAGGCTACCAGTGGCAGCTCGGTATCCGTGGCGTGATCAAGGGCTCTGTAAAAAACTGTGTCACTCTCGATATTGGTCGCGGCTTCCGCTCCTTTAACGGTGTGGCCGGAGCGATGTTCTTCCGTTGCAAAGACTGGATTTTCGAGGACAGCGAGTGGGGCTTTGTGGACATCGGCCTTGGTAGCGGTGATGGCGAGGCTTTCGACTTCGAGGGTAATTGCGACAACATGATCATGCGCAATTGCAACTTCCACGATACCGACGGCCCCGGTTTCCTCCTCTGCTGCTATGCTTCGGATGGGCATCCCAACATGGGCATCATTATGGAAAACTGCGTCATCAACGCGAAATCCAAGCGCCCCCTTCAGCCGCGCGTCCGCGCAGCTATTATCAACACCACCGACTGGACCGAGGCTTCGTGGAACAAATGCCGATTTTACCTCTCCAAAGGCGAAGGCATCATGGCTGTCATGGATCGCGAAAAAGACAAGCGCTCCACTTTCAAGGACTGCTTCGTCAAAAATCTCAGCGGTGCCTGCAGTTCACCCAAACATCCCGCCAAAATGACCGAGATTGCCGCTGCTGCCGGTGCGACGGGCCCTACATTCCTGCTCGATTTCGGGCGCCCCGTTTCCATCAACGAATTCAAACTCAAAGAAGATCCGGCCTCCGGCATCTCGCGCTACATCATCGAAACCTGGGATGACAAAAAGTCGCAGTGGAAGAGTTGCTTTAATGGTATGGGCATCGGCGGCGAATTCGTCTGCGCCATCGTCCCGCAAACCACATCCAAGGCGCGCCTTCGCGTCATCGCCAACAGCAAGGAAAAATCGGTGCTCACTGCTTTCGATGCACACAATGACCCGCCGGGCGATGCTTTGAACGTTGCAAGAGGTAGCGACACACCAAACCGCCCCGGCAAGTAATAGAAACAACTCGCCGCTATGAAAATCGCGTTCCGCTGATTCCGCACCACCGTCCTCGCAGCACTGCTCGCCCTCGGCTTTATCGCCAAGGCTGGCGCGCAACTCGCGACACCCGCGCCCAAGCTCACCGTCACCAATCCCGCCGAGGATCCCACCAAGCCATCGCCCGGCAGTGTTCGTTGGTTTCACCCGAGTCACGGGCGGAATATGACGGCCACCGCACGAACTTGATGCGTAAACTAGGCGTCCATGACGTCGCCGGGGTTATCCGCTTCGTCATCCGGCAGGGCTTGTACGACCCCAACGGCGAGGGCTAAGGGCGGGCTTGCCTCGACCCGGTTGCGGGGTATGTGTTCACGCATGCCCCGCTTCCTTGCTTACACCTGGTTACTGGCTTTGGCCGTATCCCTACCAGCAGCCGAAACCAACGCACCGACCACGCCCGCGCCCGCGCTGCGCTATGAGTCACGCGTCCTCCGTGGCTGGTCCGTGTTCATCCGCGTCGAGTTGCTGACGGACGAGAAGCGGGCTGAAACCGAAAAGGGCATCGTGCTCATCGGCAAGCAACTGGAAGATATCGAACGTCTGGTCCCGGCCAAGGCCGTCACCCAGTTGAAGAAGGTGACGCTTTGGCTATCCCCTCCTTACCAAAAAAGCGCCGGTGCCGAATACCACCCCGGTGCAGGCTGGCTGAAACAGAACGGCCGTAACCCCGCGATGGTCAAGGGGGTCGAATTCTCGGGCGTCGCCAACCTCGACAAGGAGGTCCAACGCATGCCTTTTCTCACGCTCCATGAGCTGGCTCATGCCTACCACGACCAGGTCCTCGGCTTCAACCACCCCGGCATTAAGGCCTTCTACGACAAAGCCGTCGCCAATAAGTCCTACGATAAGGTCAGCCGTAAGAACTGGGAGGGCAAAATGACCGAAGGGGTCCGTGCCTACGCCATGACGACCCCCATGGAATACTTCTCCGAGACGACCGAAGCATTCTTTGGCCAGAACGATTTCTTCCCTTACAACCGTAAGGAACTCGAAGCGCACGATCCAGAAATGGTCGTGTTACTCAAGAAGATCTGGGGCGCGGAATAAGCTGGCTCAGAGCCGGATTCGCAGGCGCGGCGAAATGACCGTGCCCGGCGTGGTGGGCCTGCGCACCTTCGCTGCGGTGCCTTCACCCAGCTCGCCTAAGGCCTTCTGAAACTCTGGCGGAATCGGTGAGGTGACCTTAAAGGTCAGGGGCTTACCTTGCCACTCCAACTCGAGCTCGGTCGAGTAAGCATGCAAGAAGAGGCGCTTAAATCCACGCGCCGTGCCGAAGGTTTTATTAAACTCGAAATCACCGTAGGTGCGGTCGCCCAAGATTGGGTGCCCGTGATCGGCCGTCTGCACGCGCAACTGATGCGTCCGACCCGTCCGTGGCTCGAGTTTGAGCAACGAAAGGGGGAGTGGATCGGCCGCGGCCTTTTCCCACTGATACAAGGTGACCGCCGGGGCGCCGCCGCCCGCCGAGGTACCTGAACGCACGCCGCCGCCTGGGCCTTTGGATTTCACGAGTTGATCCTGCCAAGTCCCACGTGGCTGCCGAAGGCCACGACCCTTGACAATCGCGACGTATTTCTTGGCGACTTTGGATTTGGCAAATAAGTCCTTCACGGCATCGGCCAAGCCCGCATCTAAGCTCAGCAGCAAGACGCCACTAGTCGGCGAGTCTAAGCGGTTGAGGAGATACACGCGGCGGATACCACCGACGCCATCGCGGATATGGAAGGCTTCTTCTTCCATCGAGTAGTTGCCCTGAATCAAGGTACTCTCGCGGTCGCCCGCTTCGCCATGGTTAGGATGTGCCAAGATGCCTTCCGGCTTCTCGACGGCCAATAAGCCCGAGGGGTGTGAGGCAATGAGCCGCACTCCACGTCCGAAAGGAATCCAGGCAAAATCGGACATAGGGTCTAGCGGTATTGAAAAGTAAAGGTGATGACGTCACTCTCCCCAAACAGCGCGACCATGTCGGCCCGCCAGACATCGAACGGGGCGGGCGACTGAACGGCATCCTTACAGGCCAAGGCCATCAAACGCGGGACGTCCTCATAAAGGATGGTTGCGTCGGTGACGCTCCCGTCGCGATGCAGCTTAAAGCGCACCACCACGGTGCCGCGCACCGCCGACTCAAAGCGCATACGGTCGATGATGTCCCACCAACTGGACTGGACCGCTTCCCTCATGCGCTGGGCATAGTCGCCGTAATTACTAAACCGGGCATCGACCCCGACCGTGCCGATTTTATTGACGCCGACGTTATTGCGCAGGAGCAGGCCAGTGGTCCCTGAGGGCACCGATGCCCGCGGACGGTCCGGATTGACGGCGGGAGTAGGCGGGGCTTCTGAGCTCTGGCCCTTTTCACCGACTTTCGGCTTAGCACCAACCACGGCGGAGGCACTGCCAGGCGTGCCTTCGGTTTTCATGACTTCAGATACGTCAATCGAACGAGGCCTGGCTTGCGCGACTCGGACCGCATCCGATTCGCCCGCCGAACGCGGCAAGGAAGATTTGGTCGGAGTCGGCTCGGGGACAGGTTGCGCCGCCGTTTGATTGCGGGCGGCAACGAAGGGTGTCTCCTTCGGCGCGATACGGTTAGCCAAGGCATTGGTCTCGGCCAGACGCATCGACGGCGGCAGGCGGTGCTCCGGAATGACGGCTGGCGCCACGGAAACCTCCACCAGACGAAACGGGAAGACGTGCGCCTGCAGGGTCTTCGGTAAGGTGTAGAGAAGCACCAGGTGTAGCACGATCGTCCCCACCCCAGCCCAAAGGGCGGCGCGCGTGTCGATGAGCGGGTCTTCCTGCACTGCCGTTAACATACGACCCCCTGACTCAACTTCAAGGACAGGCGTTGAAAATCGGTGTTCAAGCCTGTAAAACTGCCCGGAGGCCCAGCGCTTCTAAGCGCTCGGCGACATATTCGACCGGGAGGCCCATGATGGTGGAGATGGGGCGCTGGTAATCGTCGATGATGATTTCGCGTCCTTCCTGGATGCCGTAAGCACCCGCCTTATCCAAGGTATTCACTAAAGACTGGTAGCGGGTGATGTCATCATCGCTCAAGGCCTTGAAGCGCACCCAAGCGGTGATGTCCGCTTCTTCCTGCAAGCCACGGTCAAGACAGACCAAGCAGACGCCGGTATGCACGGTGTGCTCACGACCCGAGAGGCGACGCAACATCGCCCACGACTCCGCGAGGTCAGCAGGCTTGTTCAACGCACTGTCACCAAGGGCAACCGTGGTATCGGCGCCGAGGATGAGGGCAGACGGAAACTTCCGCGCGACGGCCATTGCCTTGAGCCGTGCATTATGGAGCACCATGACCCGTGGGTCGGTCGAAGGGTCCTCGTGTTCTGTCACAGCAGCCACTTCGACGGAATGCGGTAGGCCAACTTCGCGAAGAAGCTCCGTGCGTCGAGGCGAGGCGGAAGCCAAGATGAAGCGAAGCGGTGCGGGCACGCGGAGTTCATGAAGGTGGGCGCGACCTTTGACAAGCCACGACCCAACCGTGCTTTCGTCTTTCACTCTCGGAGAAACCTCGACAGAGTCGCCCCAGCCCCATGCGCCCCGCCCTGCTGCTCTTTCTTGCCTGTGCCACTTGGGCGTCGGCCGCTGAAAAAAGCGCCCGCGACTTTCTCAAGAAGCCCGACGCTTGGTACGCTTCCGCCGAAGCCAAGGAGACGGCGGCCATCCTCCTTTCCTATCAGGCCGACTCGGGGGGCTGGCCCAAGAACACCGACACGGTAACCAAAGCCTACGCCGGCAAGCGTGCAGACCTCCAAGCAACCTTCGATAACGGCGCGACCCTCGACGAGCTACGTTTCTTGGCCCGCGTATTCAACGCGACCAAGGCCGAGGCCTATCGCCAGGCGTTCGACCGAGGGCTCGCTCATGTACTGATTGCACAGTACCCGCATGGTGGCTGGCCCCAGTATTATCCGCTGAGTAAGCAGTACCATCGGCACGTAACCTTCAACGACAACTCGATGGTCCGCATCATGGAATTTGTCCGTGAGGTGAAACACGACGCCCGCTATGCCTTCGTCGATGCCAAGCAGCGCGACGCCTGCCAAACGGCCTTCGACAAAGGCCTCGCCTGCATCTTGAAATGTCAGATCTTGGTCGAGGGTAAGCCGACCGTCTGGTGCGCCCAGCATGACGCTCAAACCTTGCTACCAACACAGGCCCGCTCCTACGAGCTGCCTTCCTTTAGCGGCTCGGAGTCTGTCGGCATCGCACGCCTCCTCATGAGCCTCGACCAACCCACCCCGGAGGTCAAAGCGTCCATCGAAGCTGCCGTGCAATGGCTCAAGCAACACAAGGTCACCGGGCTTCGCATCGAAACGGTCGCAGATTCCAAAGCGTCCAAGGGTAAGGACCGAGTGGTCGTCAAAGACCCGAAGGCCCCTGCGCTCTGGGCCCGTTTCTACGACCTCAAGACGGGGCAGCCTTACTTCTGCGATCGCGATGGCATTCCCAAACCAGCGTTGGCCGACATCGGCCACGAGCGCCGCAATGGCTACAGTTGGTACGGCGAATACGCCCGTGATTTGCTCGAGAAGGATTACCCGAAGTGGAAGCAAGCCAACCCATGAACGAAGCTACGCGGAAAAGTCTCCTGAGCATTGTCGGTGTCATCCTCTTTATCGGAGTCTATGGCATCGCCCTCAAAGTCAGTGATTACGTAGGCCTTGATACAGTGTCCTCTCGTCATGCCAACCTAGCGGCTGCCAGCCTCGATGGCGTGATCGAACGCGGATGGGTACCCGAACTCCTGCCCGCAGACAGCAACGATATCTGGGAAACGCATAACCTAGATACGAACACCGGAGGCGGCGGGTTCCAATTTCCCTCCAACGACCTCGTGGCCTTCAAAAAACAAGCTCGCCAGTTTGCGGGTGCCATCGTGACCGAGCTCCCCGGGAATATGGTCCGTATCGAATACAGCCAAGACGGTAGCCGTATCGAGCTCTTCCTAGCCCCCTCCCCCCAGGCGAACACCATGACCGGGGTCTGGAGCATGAAGCCCGTCCGCTAGGCCCGAAGGAACCTTCGGCTCGGCTTGCAGTCATCTAGGTTAATCCCCTTAGTGGGGCCTGCCCCGATGTCCCCACGCCGGTCCACCACCCTTGCCCTCGCCCTGACCGCCCTCGCGGTCAGTTCTCCGACCCTCTGGGCGGCGGACGACGCCCTCGCCGAGAAGGCCGTCGCCTTGCTGGAAGCGCGTTGCTTCAAGTGCCATAGCCACTCCGCCGGCAAGAACAAGGGCGGCCTCGTGATGGATAGTCTCGCCGGCCTGACCACCGGGGGCGACGGCGGCGCTGCCCTGCTCCCGGGTAATCCACAGAAGAGTCTCTTCCTGCAGAATATCCTGTCGACCGACCCAGACACGATGATGCCGCCCAAGGGCGAGCGGCTAACCAAAGAAGAGGTCACCCTACTGAACACTTGGGTGCAGACAGGCGCCGTCTGGCCCCAGAGCCGCACCAAGGCACCCGTCGCGGGTCGCTACCTTCCAGGCACCATCGGCGAAAAGGAAAAAGCCTGGTGGGCCTACCAACCCGTCAAACGCCCAGCTCTTCCTGCTGGCCGCGCTGCCAACCCCATCGACCGCTTCCTCGACGCTCGGCTCGCTCAGGAGGGCCTGACCGCTTCTGGCGAAGCCGACCGCGCCGTCCTCATTCGTCGCGCGAGCTTTGACGCCACTGGCCTGCCTCCCTCGCCCGAAGAGGTCACCGCCTTCGTCCAGGACAAGAATCCCCAGGCTTACGAAAAATTGGTCGACCGGCTCCTGGCGTCCCCAGCCTACGGGCAGCGGATGGCCCGCGCATGGCTCGACCTCGTCCGCTACGCCGATAGCGATGGCTTCCGCATCGACGACTTCCGTCCGACCGCCTGGCGCTACCGTGACTACGTCATCAAGGCCTATAACCAAAATAAGCCCTACGACCGCTTCATCCAGGAGCAACTCGCGGGCGACGAGCTTTTCCCCGGCGACCCCGACGCCCTCACGGCCCTCGGCTACCTCCGGCATTGGATTTACGAATACAACAACCGTGACGTCCGCGGGCAGTGGGAGAATGTCCTAAACGATGTTACGGATACGACCGGGGATGTCTTCCTCGGCGCCGGGATGCAGTGCGCCCGCTGCCACGACCATAAGTTCGACCCCATCCTGCAACGCGACTACTACGCACTCCGCAGTTTCTTCAATAACACCGTACCCATCGAGGATCGGATTGCTTGGACGGAGCAAGCCGCCACCGCTTATACTCGTCAGCTAGCCACATGGGAGCAGGCCACGCAGGCGATCCGCGCCGAGATTGCCGGGTTAGAGAAAAAATACCGCGTGACCGCGACCAAGAAGGCCACCGAAATATTCCCCGATGACGTTCAGGCGATGATTCAAAAGCCGGCGGCGCAACGCACGCCCTACGAGCAACAGGTCGCATCCCTCGCCTGGCGCCAGGTCGATTATGAATACGGTCGCCTCAACCAGTTCATCAAGGGAGCGGACAGCGTCAAGCACGCCGACCTAAAGCGCCAGTTGGCCGAACACGATAAGCTCAAGCCGGCCGAGCCGCCGTTCGTGCTGTCCGTTCGCGAGACGGGTGCCCAAGGCCTGGACGCCGTCATCCCCAAGAAGAACACCGTCGTCCCGCCCGCCTTCCTCACCGTCCTCAGCGGCCAGTACCCGGCAGAGTCTGCCAAGATCACCCCCACCGCCGACGGGACCAGCACTGGCCGCCGCACGGCGCTCGCCCGCTGGCTAACCGAAAAGTCGAACCCCTTCACCGCGCGTCTCGCGATGAATCGTCTCTGGCAACTTAATTTCCGACGTGGGCTCACGCCGTACGCGAGCGACTTCGGACGCTTGGGTGAACCGCCTTCGCACCCAGAGCTACTGGATTGGCTCGCGGCCGAATTCATGGACAAGGGCTGGGATCAGAAAGCCCTGCACCGACTGATTCTCACGAGCGCGGCCTATCGTCGGTCTTCCTTCCACCCCACCCCTCAGCCAGGCCAGCTCAAGGACCCGCAGAACGCACTGCTCTGGCGCTTCCAACCGCAGCGCCTAGAGTCAGAACAAATCCGCGATGCTATCTTCGCCGCCTGTGGCGACTTGAAGACCGACAAGCAAGGCGGGCCGAGCGTGGTCTACGGCGAGCCCAACCGTAGTATTTTTACGCGTATCATGCGTAACAACCGCGATCCCCTCGCCGACGTCTTCGATGCGCCCCAATGGTTTAATAGCACGTCCTCACGCGATGTGACCACGACGCCGATTCAATCCCTGCTACTGCTGAACAGCCCTTTCATGCTGAAACGCGGGGAAGCCCTCGCCGCCCGCCTGACCAAGGAAGCCCCGGGCGACGAGGCCGCCCAGGTCCGCCGGCTCTATCAAGTGCTCTTCGCACGGCTGCCTTCAGCCCAGGAAGCCACGCAGGCGACCAAGTTCCTCCAGGAGGTCCGGGCACAGAAACCCACGGTGGCCGTGACCGCGGCCTTGGCTAATGATTTCCAGCCGGAAAAAGTCCCCTTCCGTGATGGTCAAGGTGCGCACCTTGAGGCGAGTCATCGCAAGCCATTCCTAGCACCGGGCGTGACCGCCGCCGACCTCACCCGTGGCTTCACCATGGAAGCCGTCATCTTGCCACGCACCGTCAGCGAGGCGGGTTCGGTCCGCGTCATCGCCGCGCAGGTCGGCAAGGGCAAGACCGATGGCTACTGGCAATTAGGCGTCACCGGCCTGAAGTCACGGCGCGCCCCGCAAGTGCTCGTGCTCCAAGCCTTCGGCCCTCTGCTCGACGACGCCTTCGGCGAAGCTGTCCATTTCTCCAACCTGCGGATCGAGATGAATAAGCCCTATTACGTCTCGGCTGCCGTGCGCTATGCGGACAAAAAAGGGCCTGGCGAAGTCACCTTCACCCTTAAGGACCTCGCCAATGACGACGAGCCACTACTCCATGACCGCGTGACCACGAGTCTCACCGGCGTGCGGACTGCCACCCAACCGATTCAACTCGGCGGCAAGGGTGCTGATAACGAGAGTTCTTTCCACGGCGTCATCGATGAACTGCGCCTCAGTGCCGGCGTATTGAACGATCAGGCCCTGCTCTACACGAACGAAGACCAGCGCCCCGACACCCTGGGCTTCTGGCGCTTCGAGAATAAGAGCGGGACCCTTCGGGACTCTTCTGGCCAAGGCCGCGACCTCACCGTCACTACCGTCGCAACACCCACCGCGAAGGGCGGCGCCACCCCACTGGCGGCGCTCTGCCACGCGCTCCTTAACTCCTCTGAATTCCTCTACGTCGAATGAACGACCCACGCTGCCATCGAATTGAATCGAGTACGTCTCGACGTGACTTCCTTTTTAGTGCCGGTCTCGGACTCGGTGCCATGGCCTTCAGCGACCTGCTGGCCAAGGAGATTGTCGTGACCGCCGTAGGTACGCCCCTGCAGCCAGGGGTCGGTCAGATCAAACCCCGCGCCAAGAGCGTCATCTTCCTCTTCATGGAAGGCGGTCCTTCCCAGATGGACCTCTACGACCCGAAGCCGCTGCTCAATAAGCTCTCGGGGCAGCGCCTGCCGGAAAGCTTTGGTTCGGTCATCACGGCGATGGGTGAATCGAAGTCTCCACTGCTAGCCTCGAAACGTGACTGGAAGCAACATGGCCAGTCCGGCCAGTGGTTCTCCGACTGGA
>ENA-OUVC01000510-OUVC01000510.1-marine-metagenome-genome-assembly--contig:-NODE-510-length-25583-cov-3.467223_pt1 | contig 25583 bp, 22 predicted proteins | sample MGYA00248622_ERZ508571 | MGnify/ENA primary metagenome ERZ508571 (study PRJEB26236, sample SAMN06267175) | marine metagenome | isolation source: Columbia River Estuary | place: USA:Columbia River Estuary... | reverse complement strand
CGCGGTGATGTTTGGTCAAGGGTTGCGATTTAATGTATCTTTGTCTTATCAATTCTAATTATGAAGAAAATTTTTACACTCGTTGCGGCATTAAGTACCTTAACACTGGGCGCACAAACCATTCAGCAAGTACGAAACATGTCTATCGGTGCAACCGTTACGGTAAAAGGGGTGGTTTCAAACGGAACTGAACTTGGATCAATTCGATATTTGCAAGACGGTACCGCTGGCATTGCTATATACGGGAACACACTAACTAGTCTTACCACTGGGGATTCTGTAACCGCTACCGGTGTATTATTTGATTTCAGTGGTTTATTAGAATTATCGCCAACGAACAGCTTTACGGACCATGGACCGGTTACCCCAAATGTACCTCAAGTAATTCCGATTACAAGTGCTGGAGAAGCCCTTGAAGCGCAGCTAGTTCGTATTGAAAACGTAACGTTTGTTCAAAGTGGAAACTTTGCAGCCGGAAACAGTACCGTACAAATCACCAACGGAGCGAATACCTTGGATGTTCGCATTAACGGAACTACGAATATTGATGGAAGTGCCATACCGGCAGGCCCTGTAACAATCATTGGATTGGTAGGTCAATTCAATGCGAATTACCAAATTGTACCTCGAAGTACAGCCGATATTATCCCATATGTTGCTCCGCTAACAGAGATCAATGTTAAAATCAATGGTACCACAGCATTAAATAATACCACCTACGTCATTGGAAATACTGCATCTAATACCATCACGATTGAAAATACAGGAGTACAAAACCTAACGATTTCAGGTTCAACGCTTTCAGGAGCCAATGCCGCTGAATTCTCTACAAGCTTAAACGCTTCTACGGTAGCTGGATTAGGTTCACAAAATTACTCGCTTAATTTCGCTCCCACTGGAAACGGTACACGTACAGCAACCTTAACCATTGCTAATAACGACAACGACGAGAATCCATATGTTATTAACTTAATCGCGGTGGGATTGGATAATTTAGCTACTGAACCAACTTCTAACGCTAGCAATTTAACCTTTTCTAATGTTCAAGCATATACACTTTCGGGATCATACACCGCAGGAGCAGGAGCTGAAAAATACCTGGTATTGTGGTCGAAAAATGCACCAGTTGCGGGAACTCCGGTAGACGGAACCAGTTATCAACGCGGGGACATCATTGGGAATGCTAAAGTAGCTTACACAGGAAGTGCAACATCATTTGTTCCAAGAGGTGTTCGTGCCAATCAACCGTATTATTTTTCAGTATATGCCTTTAATGGTCCTGCTGGATTTGAAAATTACAAAACAACCACACCAGCCACAGGAACAGCTACTACAACAGGTTTGAATATTGGAAATTATTACTCAGGAATCAACTCCACTTCCGCTTCGCTCATAAGTGATCTTTCAGCACTAATCAATCCGCATACTTTTATATCTTATTTCAATTACAAACAAACAATATTGAACCAATTTGAAGTGTGTGATACCACCAATGGACAATCCTTCGTTACCTGTGTATATTCAGGTGAGAACAAGGTGTTTAACGACCCGTTTGATTGGACTGCAACTGGTTATTCAAGAGAGCATACCTATTGCCATTCTTGGATGCCTACCTTCCCTTGTGATAATCCAGAGCAACCAGAATATACAGACCAACACAACCTCTACCCTACTAACTTAGCGAATGCGAATTCTTACAGAAGTAACCTTCCATTAATGGAAATTACAGGGAATGTGCTGTACACCTACTTAGAAGGAAGTGTTGGATATAATGGGAATCAAATGTGCTATGAACCAAGAGATGCACAAAAAGGAAATGCGGCGCGTTCAATTTTTTATCACGCCACATGCTACAACATGCAGAACAACCTGAATTGGGGTATTGCAGCTAATCAAGATCAAGCGACCTTAAAAACTTGGCATTTTGCTGACCTACCGGATTCTTATGAAATTGCTCGTCAGGAGTATATCTTCAGTGTTCAAGGTAACCGAAATCCATACATCGATTCAGTAAACTTTGCGTGCCACGTGAACTTCGACAACATGTCGTATTTAGAAACCTCTTGTAATGTTGGAATTGATGAGCAATTAGCCGCTAATTTGTCAGTTTTCCCGGTTCCATCGAATGGAAACGTATATGCTCAAGTTAACGGTCTTACCATTACGGCATTTACCATTACCGATTTAAGTGGGCGTATCGTAAAGACGTCTCAAGGAATCAATGAGGATGTATTAATCGTTAACGGTAACGACTTAAAAGCAGGTAAATACCTTATTGAAGTAAGCACACCGCTTGGTAAGACGCGCGGAAGCTTTATCAAAGAGTAATGCGGAAGCTGGTTCTCTGTGCGCTTATTGCTGCAGGAACCTTTGGATGTTCCTTTAAGGCGCACCTTGTTTCTACCTCGAAGAACATTTGCGTTGATTCAAGTATAAACGCGACGGAACATATCGAGCAATTCATTGTTCCATACCGCGATTCATTAACCCTTCAGATGGGAGAGGTCATAGGTATGGCTGACACTAGTTTCGAAGTCGTTCCCCCAAGTTCAAACCTTATGAATTGGGCTACTGACGCCTTATTCCTGCAAGAAACGCAGACGGTCCGTTTGGCTGAACCCGTGATTTGTATTTTAAATGCGGGTGGTTTGCGTGCTAGCCTAAACAAGGGTCCAATTACAGTTGGTGATTTATTCAAGCTTATGCCCTTCGACAATAGTGTAGCATGGGTTCGTTTGCCTGTGTCGCGTATTGAGGCCATTGAGACCTTTATGAAAAACCAACCCAAAGGCGTTCCGCTTGCGAACGCTAGGTTTGAAAAAGGCAAGCTTACGATTCAAGGCTTAAATGAAACGCACACCCATTTTTGGGTAATCACCTCGGATTATTTGGCGCAAGGCGGCGATAAAATGACCTTTTTTTTAACGCCCGAATCATACCAACTGAAGCCAAAGAATCTTCGCGATGTGTTTATCGAAGAAGTTAAACGACAGGGAACCTTAGTTAATAATACCGAAAAACGCTTTATCCCATGAATCGAAGAGCCTTTGTAGGATTAGCTGGATTAACGAGTTTAGGTGCACTTACAAGTTCCTTTGAACTTCGATCTTCTGCGCAGCGAAAGGGTAAAAAGCTTACGATTCTTCATACAAACGATACCCATTCGAACATTGATCCGTTCCCACTGAACCATGCTAAATATCCTGGAATGGGTGGCGTGGCAAAACGAGCCGCTTTAATTGAGCAGATCCGAAGGGAAGAAGAACATGTGATTTTAGTGGATTCTGGTGATATTTTTCAAGGGACCCCCTACTTTAATCGATACCATGGGGAATTAGAGATGAAACTGATGTCGGCCATGAAATACGACGTTGCCACCATGGGGAACCATGATTTTGATATTGGGATGGAAGGATTCAAGAATGCGCAGCGCTTTGCCAATTTCCCCTTTGTATGCAGCAATTATGATTTTAAGAACACCACGTTAGCGAACCAAACCTTGCCGTATCATATCCTAAGACGGGGTGGAGTTAAGATTGGTTTTTTTGGTATTGGAGTGAATTTGGACGGCCTCTCCCCTGCATCGTGTTATGCTGGTATGAATTATATTGACCCGATTGAGCAGGCTAATAATATGGCCCAATTACTGAGTGATTTAGGCTGTGATTTGGTAGTTTGTTTGTCGCATTTAGGCTTCGAATATTCAAGTTCACAAGTTTCAGATAAGGTACTTGCCGCTGAGACAGCCAACATTCATTTGATCCTTGGAGGACACACCCATACGTTTATGGAAAAACCCTTAATCATGGAAAATGCAAATAAAAAACCCGTCTTGATTAATCAGACGGGCTGGGCAGGACTATTTCTGGGACGCATCGACATTGATTTCCAACGCGGGATATTCAAGCATCAAGCACTCCTAGTGCAATAGCATTACATCCATTTCGATGAAAAGGTCTTAAAATCAGTTCTCAAGCCTTTAAAGTTATTCTCGAAATATTCAATAAAATCCTTCTCTGCTTGATGATATTCCGTTCTTCTATGATCAACAGCCACTGGGTTATCGTTTACTTCTTGCTGAAACTTTTGCTCATTCAAACGGATGTTGTGTGCTAATTGGTCCAAGTTATCCCGTTGTACAATGAACTGGTTTTGATAATGCTCAACTTCTTTCAAGGCTTCATCTCCTGTGTTTTTGCTAGCAATCTCTGATAAAACTCCTTGTAAAATGGTAATTTCATCTTTGTAAAATGCTACGCGATTCATCCAGTCTGTGTTTTCTTCGTGCTGTTTGTACATGTTCTCTTCCATTCGTGTTTAATTTTAATAAAACAAACCTAGCCTTATAAGTCAACTTGAACCATGATTTACATCATAAATAAAGAGGATTCCTATCAAGATTTTAAACTTATTATAAATCCTATCTGCCAAGAGGTTATTTAAATACAAAATGTTATATCTTCGAGTAGCTATGAAAAATTCAACCTCTTTTTTACTATTTCTCGTTCTGCTACATGTTAACCTATCGCGCGCGCAAACGGCTAAGTCGAAAAAAATCACCTATGATTTTTCATGCCTCGACAGTGAAACAACCAATTGGTTAGGCGATATGGAAAAAGAACTAATCGCCACCGTTGGTGTACCTGCCAAATTTTCTGATGAAGTTGATGCTGGAGTTCAGGTGCTAGACGAATGTAAAAAGGAATATACCTTTATTAGTTCAGGTGTTGAATATGAACAACTACAAGCGATTATTACTAAACTAAAGAAACAGATTCAAGGTGGAAGAGGATTTAATTACAAACTGTATTATATCGACGATCCTATGATTAATGCATTTACAGCAGGAGGTAAAATATTCTTCACCAAAGGAATGTTTGACTTTTGTAAGGATGAACATGAAATCGCCTGTATTTTGGCCCATGAAATTGCCCATAATGAATTAGGTCATATCAAGGAAGGGATCGCTAAGAGTAAAACCTACGATGAATATATAGGGAAACATTTCGGTAGCTTTTCAGTTTTTGTTGCCAACTTAATAACGCTATCCTTTAACCAGAAAAATGAAGCCCATTGTGACATGTGGGGAATAGACTTGGCGTATCGTTGCAATTATTTACCCTGCCATACGGTGTCTCTTTGGAAACGTATGCAAACCATTGAAGGGGATACACCGGATGACTTAAGCGCTATACTGAGTACACACCCCTATTCCGGACGAAGAGCAGCGTGTGTAAAAAATCACTTAAAAACAAACTACAAGATTAATTGCACAGAATAACTGATTCTAGTTAAATGTAAGAGTTCTCTTCCCCCGTTTATTATCGTGATATTCCACTTCATCTCCTCGCTCTGATCCCATCGCCCAAATTACATCCAACACGCCCCCATTTGTAGCGAGTTGCGTAAAATCAAAATCCTCGGCATCAGCTGTGGCAAGTGCCCTAACCATTGAAAATTTCCGCCGACCATTCTTCATCTCTTCAGCTTGTATTACCCAATGTTCAAGTTTGTCGCGTTTAGCGGGGGCATATCCCGTTAATACGGCATCGTACGGTTTGATAATCATAAAAGCCTCTTTCCACGCTGGCACCATTATAACATCCACCCCTGCTTGCATACGCTTTGTGTTTAAGCCCAAGGCGAACCAACTTTTTGTAGGACCGTCAATTTGGACAAACACACTGTCCGATAAGGTGATTTTAACTCCTATCCAATTGGTGGATAAGGTATCACCAAATTTCGCTTGGACCGTTCGCTGCGCATAAGTCCCTGTGAGCAACAAAAACAAAATCCCACTACATATTACATGTTTCATAGTTATTCAATTACAATGATTTGTACCGCTTTTCTATCATTTCGAACGAAATAAATCCCTGGGACCGCATCCATTCTCAAGCGATTATCAGTTAAGGTGCCCTTCCACAATATTCGACCATTAATATCCATCAGCTTCCAATCCCCGTAGGGTAATGTAAGTTCCTCTCCCCGATGCAACACCGTCGGGAATGGGGATTTAAGTTCATCCTCCGTGAGTCCGCTGGTAAAAATAGTCAAATTCACAGTCACTAAACTATCACACCCGTTCACAGTACTCAATTGTTGTGTAAATGAACCGGAACTTGTGTACACCTGACCATTCCATGTAAATGAACTCGTAACAGTGGTGTCAAATACGGTCAAAGGCGCTGATTGATTAATAACTATATCCCATAAAACCAACGAATCACATCCATTTACATTCGTTAACAATTCAGAAATAATCCCTGAGTTATTATAGGTTTGCCCCCCAATAATAACGGAATCACAACTGTTTAGCGGCACCAATACCGTATCTCCTTGATTCAAGGTAAACTGAATATTTAGTATGGAGTCACACCCAAGATTGCTTGGTAAAATCTGCTGAAAAGTACCACTCTGGCTATATGTTTGTCCATTTAAGGTTAAGGGAACGCATTGTGAAAACACCAAATTGGTTTGTGTATTCGATAAAATGTTCAATTGCAAGGTCACTACTGAATCACATCCCGATAGGGTTTGACCTTGAAATGTATAGCTTCCGGATTGTGTTAAGACTTGACCATTCCAATTCAAGGAATCACATGCACTCAAGGTTTGGCTCACAGTATATGCTGGAACCACCTGAATCTGTGCGGACGATGAGGGTCCATTACCGCAGGCATTTGTTGCCGCGACCTGTATAGCGATTAGTGGAACGCCCGCTTGAGGAGTAATCGTTAACGTAGGTTGTTGCGTCGTTGAATTCACACCGTTAATGGTCCAAAGGTAGCTTGTGGCTCCTTGTACATTGCTTGAGTTGAGTACAATAGTGTTTTGATTGCTACAAATGTTCTGAGGGAAATTTGCAGTTTGAGGTGCGTTGATTGGCGCGCTAATTACGTTAACTGTAACCGCCAAGCGCGTTTGTGATTCTAGACCTGAGACAGTTTGCGATGCATAATACGTTGTCCCATTCACTAGCGTTGTAGCATTGGATAAGGGACTACCCCCCGAAGCATTGGCGTACCATTGAATAGCTGAACCCGTTACTTGGAGCTGATTAAGTGTTGCGCCAGTACACACTGTTTGTGGTGAATTACCTGTTGGTGGAGGAGTAACCGGAACTAAGGTAAATGTAGCTGTAGAAATCCCGCGATTTGTATTCCCATGATAGGCGTAAGTAAAGGTATTTGAACTCGCTCTGGCCCATATCAACGAAATAGATCCTGGAGCGGCGGAAAATACATGGTCATTTACATCCCCTGTGTTCAGTGCTCGCGTTGCAATTACGGTTCTAACCCCTCCGGCAACCACGTTGGAACTAATCGTCCAATGCTGTTGTGCATCCGTAACTGGCGCTGAAGAACCTGAGAGATATGCATCGAAATTAGTCAGCGTAGCCGAACTGTGTACAGCTGCAACATCGGTACCGGCAGCCATTGACCCTGCATTAAAGCCCACAGCAAACCAACGGGCAGAAGGACCAGTTAAGGTCATGGTAACATTAGCTCCAACATCCAATTTGATAGACATTGCTAATCCAGCAGTACTTGTTAACGTGACAGTTCCTGTAGAATACGTTTGTGAAAACGCTGTTAGCGAAACTATCATTAAAAGAAATAAACTAATTTTTTTCATGCGATGTAAAGATAGCGGTAAGTCGTTCGTCTTGATAAAACAATAATAATTCTTGTATACTTCGGCCTTTCTGATCTGGCATCTTGAGGTTTGGATTTTTAGCAAGCAAGAGATCCACCATCTCATAGCGCTTCATACTCATGGCCATGTGCAAGGGGGAACCGAATTGTGAAAACTGACACGTATCGTCGGGTGAAATCCCTTGATCCAAGATAAATGAAAGCATTTCTAGATTGTTTTTAAAAATAATTCCATAGAGCGCTGAGCCTTCAGCCGCACAATACCGAATATCTGCTCCACGCTGCACCAATAATTTTGCGACATCATTATTTCCACGGTAGCAAGCCAACACAAAGGGTGTTATCCCGCGCTCTGATAGCCGGTTAACCGATGATGGATCTTTATCTAAAAGCGCCGTCATGGATTCAACTGTACCAGTTCGAGCCAGTTCATGCACATCTTGCGTCATTCCAACAAAGGGCATGAATAAGCAGATGAAACAGAAGCCAAAAATACGTGTTTTCATGTGTTAAAGATATAGCAAAACCATTAACTGTTCCATTTGTTCGCGCGATTTAACACACACGATGCGGATGAAGGGGATATCCTCTTCAACCATTGTCAACTCCTCTGACGGAGGGAAAATAAATAGCTAAGGCATTATTTACTTAAGTGACTAAAACCTATCGTACCAAATGAAAAAATACATGCCCTTCTTTTTCCTCTCCCCCAAGACCAATAAGCCTGAATTTCATAAAATAGGTTCCATCCTTGGCTACTTGTCCATTTGGCAAGGTTCCATCCCAAAATTGATTGACTTGATTTAATTCAACCATTAGTTCTCCCCATCGATTGACAATAAGCGCTTCTTGACTAAGTACATTTTGAGAGAAAATTCCATATTGTTCATTCGTGCCATCTCCATTCGGAGAAAAAACATTGGGAATAAAATACTCGATGCTGCCACAAGGAATAATTTCAATTCCCACGGAGGCATCATCAAGACACCCATTGGCATCCGTAATCGAGAATAATATGGTTTCGTTTTGCACCCCCTGAACCCAAATGGATGAATTGCTTTCTCCTGTACTCCACGCATAGGTATAACCTGGCACGCCTCCGGTTACTGTGGAAACCAATTGAACAGAATCTTCAAAACACAAGGAAACGCTTAATGGCAAAGAAACTTGCAACGAAGCGGGCTCTGTGATTGTAACCGTTAATGAATTTTGGCAGCCCGTGGCATCCATTGCTGTAAGGGTATATTGTCCAGCGGCCAAAAAGACAAATACGCCTGAATTTTGAAACGTACCATTATTTAATTGATACTGATACGGAGGGGTAGAACCTCCTGCACTGGCTGAAATGGCACCCGTTGTTTCACCTGCGCAAAGTACGTTGGTAACATTTGGATTATTAAGGATTGGACCACCCAAACTAGGCACAGTATAGGTTGCCGTGGCGCTACAACCTGAGGCTTGATCGGTGACCACCACCGAATATTGTCCTCCCGCTAAATTTTGAATATAATTTGTATCTCCTGCATTCGGATTCCATGCATAGGTATAATTTCCAGAACCCCCAGAAACACTTACCTCGATTGCACCGGTAGCACCTCCACATTGGGTTCCGGTAATATTGGGCGCACTGAGTTGGATCTGATTGGGCTGCGTTATAGTGATTGTTGTGTCTCCCGTACAGTTCATCGCATCCGTAGCGGTTATGGTATAGGTTCCCGCGGCTAAATTGGTTTGAGAAGCTCCCGTAAGATTACCCGGCATCCACGTGTAGGTATAGGGTGCCGTACCCCCAATAGCTGAAGCTGTTGCTGCTCCATCACTTAAACCAAAACAGGTGACATTGGAAATTCCAGACAAATTCACGGTAATGGAAGGACAAGGATTCGGATTACAAGGTAACAAATTGGCAATGGTCAATACTTGCACTGTTCCTGCTGCATCTGTTACTTGAACTTGAACTACGCCTGCGGGTGGTGTTGCATTCGTTCCATTTGCGAAATTCATCCATTGAGCAGGAGAATTGCAGGAATTCACCGGAACCACGCCGTTTAAGCATTGTCCAAAAAACCACGTATAACCGCAACTTTGACATTCTCCTTGATTCGTAATGGGTGTATTTTGAGCGGCTTGATAATACGCCCAAGCATAGGGCGCTACTCCTCCACTCACCGTTAGTGAGCCATTCGCTTCAATGCAAGCAGTTAGGCCTTGACACGGACTAACTACAATGGTTGTTGATTCTGACCCACAAGCTAAGGTGTACGTTATAGATTGATTACCCACCCCGGCATTTGCTGGGGTAAAGAGTCCAGAGGCACTTACACCGGGTCCACTCCATGTTCCTCCTGGCGTCGCCGCGGTTAATTGTATGGGGGCATCCGAAATACATACATTTTGAGGAGAACAAATCGAGGCATCGCAGCAAGAAGAGGTCATTGGCGCACATGCAGCGGCAGCAAAGGTTTGGATATATCCAGTTCGTGTATTGCTCGAAGACGTCCCTGTACTTCCTACGGCAACAATTTCTCCTGCTAAGGAAACATGGACGTCGTACACTTTAAACGAAGTGGGATACGTAGTTAATTGGACCAAATTGGCATCATACTTAACTACCCCTGTAGATGAACCAACATACACATTACCACAATTATCGATATCTATCCCGCTATTGCTCACCGAAAAATCACCGAGCGCCGTTGTATTTGCTCCACCAGGAATACTGGATGTGGTAATTATTGCGCCGGTCTGAAGGTTTCGTTTTACCACATTCACTCCATTTTGCGTGTAGTAAAAATTATTATTCGCTTTAATGGCGCAAATCCCTGCATTATCGTAGCGATAATTCTCGCATTTATAACCGAGATCATAGCTGTTATCTATTTTATAAAATAAAGGGGCACCATTACAGGCATTAAAATTTTGGTTAAAGGCTCCAACCGTATCTTGTGTCATGAAATAATACTTCCCGTTGGGCGAGGCACAAATTGCGCGTACTTCTTGCACTGAGGGTGGAATTCCGAAGGTGCTCCCCTGCGCCACGTCGGCACTAGAAATGACGTTTCCTGTGGCAATATCAATGTTATAAATCGATGCGGTTAAATTCAAACCCGCTCCACCGGTACCTCCCACCACGAGCATGCTCTGATCACAATTAAACGAAATGCTCCAAAACTCATCGTTACTGAATAATCCACCTGGATTCGGATTGTTCCAAACCAGTGCACCGGCTGGGCTTATTTTCTGTATCGCAGCCGTAGATCCAGCCGTGACATACGAATTCCCTACATTATCTACGGCAAAGGTTCCGAGCCACACATTGGAAGTATCATAGGGCGTATTGTACGTCCATTGTAAGGCTCCCGCCGCATTATATTTAAGTACTTGCATTGGCATCACGCCCCCTATGGCATATATATTTCCCGCAGCATCTTTATCGCATTCCCATACGCAATCCCAATTGCTGGCAAAACTTGGTAATTGGGTCCATGGGTCAATGATAACCGTATTGGCATGGTTATATTCTTTGAGGTTAAATCCCAAGGTGCGTTGATCTAAGAGGTTAAACGAAGAGGGAATGGTGGCATTATCTGCAAACTCATAAAAGGATATTGGTGCATGATCAACTAAATCACCAAACATCGTTTTTATATGGATTTCATCGTTAATCAGGTTAAGGTCCCGATCAAAAATCATTCGGAAATCTTGCACTGAAGCGTTAGGATGGACAACTAAGGCATACTTAAGTCCTGATTCCGGATGAATACGGTATGTTAAATCAATTCCTGGCGCTATGCCTTTATACACCAGTTCATCAAATCCGTTGATATTGGTTTTATTGACTATTCCTTTGGTAGGTGATTGGTACGAATAACTAAAATAGTCCGACCGTGGGTTACTGGCCTCGAGCTCAGCGTTCGTTGCACTTGGGAACCTAACATTTAGTTCGTCGTGGGTGTAGGTGTATTTTCCAATCCGTCGTTCCCATTGTTTGTGATCTTCCAATGAAGTAATAATGGGTGCAATAGATACTTCAGATTTAAGTAGCTTCTCTGCGTCTAAAAAAACATAGCTAATTCCTGTAATTCCAAAGAAAACTTTTGCCTTTCCGAAATCAGCAGCATATCGAATTTTCCCCGTATGTTCATTTTCGTATTCATCGAATTGCCCTTGATTTTCAATAAAACATTTTGGGCGTTCGAATTCTTTTCTCCACGCTTGCCCATAAACGGAAACACTTAATGAGATGAAGGTAAAAAAAGTGACAATAAGCGAGCGCATAGTAGTCCATATTTAGGTTTGGATGCCCTAAGTTAGCAATAGTTTAATTATCTCTATCTTTGTTAAGAACCGAATTGCTTATGACTATTTTTTACCGCCTTGCCATTGCATTAGTTATCCTACTGGTTGCACCCCAATTAATGGCACAATGTCCAGCCGGACAATGGCCTGTTGGAATCACCATTGTTCCAGATGATTACCCTGGAGAAACGAGCTGGAATTTATACAGCAACGGCAATGAAGTAGCGAACGGAAATGTAAACGGCTCGGTGGTTTGTGTTGATACAGCGGAATGCATTCGTTTTGATATCCACGATAGCTATGGCGATGGGATTTGTTGTGGTTATGGACTTGGGTCGTATGTTATCACCTTAAATGGAACGCAAGTAGCGAGTGGCGGAGAATTTGCGTTAACCGCTTCACATTCTTTTAATTGTGGACCAGGAACCATTTGCGAAAACCCGATTCCAATAGATACCGGAGTAACGATTTCTCCTCAAGAAAACTTATACTATTCGTTCACCCCGGATACAACTGGAATTTTCGCCATTTCTACGTGTAATCTGAGCGCATGTGACACACGAATCTGGGTATATAACAACTGCGCCAACGTAGACTTCAGCGGTTCAGCTACCGGTGCACTTTATTACAACGATGACAATGCCTTGTGCGGACTTCAAGCCGATTTGCATCCCTTACTCACTGCAGGAATACCCTACATCATCAAAATTGGCTTAAAAGCGAATACGGCGTGTGCTTCCGGAATACCATTCTCCATAAGCTTTGAAGGCGCCATGACTTCGGTATTGCCCATCGTAAAATTAACTACGGTGAATAATGCGATCAACAACGATGTGAAAGTTCCTGTGGTGATGGAAATCATAGATAATGGACCCGGCCTCCTTAACTCCACAGCCGACACGCTATACAGTTATGAAGGGACGATTATGACGGAATGGCAAGGATTCACAGGACCTGGATATCCCAAGAAAAACTATGACTTTGATTTAGTGGATGCGAACGGAAACAAGATTGATACCTCCTTGTTGGGCATGCCTGCTGAGAATGACTGGATTTTCAAAGCAGAATACTTGGACAACTCCTTGTTAGTGAATTCCGTGACGTACGAATTTTCTCGGCGGATGGGACAATATGCTCCGCGAACAAGACAATGTGAGGTCTTTCTGGACGGAACTTATATTGGCGTGTATACCTTGACGGAAAAAGTGAAACGCGACAATAACCGCTTGGATATCGCCAAGATGACTTCAGCTGATACTTCGGGAAGTGAATTAACGGGAGGATATATTATAGAAATGAACATTAACGGCGACCCAGCGGCATGGAATTCGGTATATCCACCAATCAATAGCGCAACCTCACCCCATGCGGTTGAATTTAAATATGTCTATCCAAAGGCAGATTCCATCCTACCAGTGCAAGGAAATTATATTAAAACCTTTGTTGATTCCTTTGAAAACGCCTTGAACGGAACGAACTATACAAACGATACCTTGGGGTACCGCAAGTGGATTGATGTAGGAACCTTCATTGACTTCTTGATTGTGAATGAATTCAGCATGAATTATGACAGTTATGGTCGCAGTACTTACATGTACAAAGAAAAGGATACCGACGGAAACAAGCTATGCATTGGTCCGCCTTGGGATTATGACCGTGCCATGGCAGATGATCCAACATCTGGGTGGGTTTGGGAAAACACGCACCCGTATTGGCCTTTTCCATTTTGGTGGTCTAAATTATATACGGATTCGGTGTATCGTCATGAATTAGCTTGCCGTTGGTTTAGTTTACGCGAAGATGTATTGAAAACTCCTCGTTTTATGGCCTTTATTGATAGCGTTTCTGCTCCCTTATTCCAAGGACCTGCCGATCGAAATTTTGCGGTTTGGCAAACCTTAGGTGCAAGTACGTATAATGCTCAGGTGCAGCAAATGAAAGTATTTCTTTATTACCGGTTAGCCTGGATAGATAATGAATTGGCACCCTTCGGCGCCGTGCTACCAAATCTTACAATTCCTTCAGATACTACCGTTTGTAAAGGAATAACATATACCGCTCCTTACAATCCGAGTTATTCATACAATTGGATTCCTGGACCTGAAACTGCAGCCATCACCTTAAACACTCCAGGCGTTTATCACTTGAAGGTTACAGATAACTTTGGTTGTCAACGCACACTTCCGATGACGGTGGGCATCTCTGCACCGGATTCCACCTTTACTCAAGTATTGCATGTGGCGGGTGATGTAAATTATATTTTCGCTGGGAACAATGGTACGAACAGTCAATACCTTTGGGATTTTGGCGATCAAACCTTGTTGTCAAGTGGGCAGACGGTAAGCCACATCTATGCAACGCCAGGGATTTACGACGTGCACATGACCGTAATCGATACCTTGGGGTGTATGGGAGAATCCACCAAACAAATTCAAATTACCGATGGAGAAATACAGGTAAGTATTCAGCCGAACCCATCCGTAAACAATCCAATCATCACGCACAACATTCCACAGGACGAAGTCTATAGCTTTATCCTGTTTGATGCCGCAGGCAGAAAATTACAGGAAATACAACAGCCTCCTTCTCCATTTTCGCTGGAAACAACTGGGATTTCAAGTGGTACGTATTGGTTGCAATGCAATTTTAAGGGGCAAAAAATAAGTAAAGGAATTATCCGAATAGAGTAAATGACCATTTACTTAGACTTCGATGGAACCGTGGTGGAACACCAATATCCAGCATTAGGTGCTGAAAACCCACATGCATTTCGGGTTATTCATGCATTACAAGGCAAAGGACATCACATCATTTTGAACACCTATCGTGCCGACATCAACGACGGAAGTTTAGCAGAGGCACTGGAATATTTGAATTCACCATCCAATGGCTTACTTCCAATCACGGAACATACCGCTAGGAAAATTCATCCTGGTCCGTTTGACTTAAGGGAAAGTCTTCGATTTGAAAAGCTATACATTGACGATATTGCCGAAGATATACCTTTGATCCCAAACCGTATGGTTGCCAATGGATTTATGGTTGATTGGTTGGCGGTCGAGCAAGCCTTAAACGAAGCTGGCATCTTGTGATATTTTTCAACATGTTAACATCTTTTAGTAGGTAGGGCAGCAAACGAAAACCCATCCTTGCTATTTTTGAAGAAGTCACTCCCTATGCCATTTACACTTCGCCCCCTCAAAACCATTGATGACGCCCTGCGCCATTTTATTCAGCAACTCGACCTAGAAATGGTTGAGCTCTTACTTAAAGAAATGCCTGAAGACGACCAGGGGGAACATCAAGATTTACTTCGTCGTTTGGAACGCGCATTTAACTACTTCAAGGACCAAGGGGATGAACAACTCAATGTTATTGAAGGAAAATGTACCAAATGTTTCCCTACCTCTTCTGGTTTTTATTTTGTTGGAAATAAAAGTAAGGCGCACATGCATTTATTATTTCATCGCAACGATGCAGGAATTCTAAGTGTTTTCGAATGCACGAATTTTAAGACACAATATACCTTTAAACAACCGGGTAAACGTGTCTATTTAGAAGATGAGTCTTTTCGGATTTTCACCTTGGGTGACATCAATGAAGACGATGTGCCGTTTTGATGAATCCCTTATTCACGTAATCTTTAGTTCTTAAATCGATTTTCGTTGGTTGTTTTATAGATGTAAAATCCCAAGCTAAAAACGGCCAGCGAACTCGAAACATGCCATAAGAAATGCGTTCCTTGGGGGAGCCATGCAAAGGGATTTGGCGAGGGATAATCCAGGATTCGAAAGAGGAGCGCAAGCACTAAGCAGAACAAGGAAACCACATATAAACCCGCATGTTTCCATTGATTGCGTTTTAAGTCGATAATTACTGGGACCAGAAAGGCTGCCCCCGTAAAGAAGTAGCCAATGCTCGGCCCCGAAAGACCGGTTTGCTGAGATAGAATCTTAACCATCGTAAAGGCCAAGATATAAAACACACCGACCACGCCGATGGCTTTCCAAAGCTTTTGTGTTACTCGATACCAAAAATAAATCGACAGAATTAACGTCATTAGCGCCGCGGGGAGCCAATCCAAGAGTAAAAACCAATTGGATGCCCGAAAGGCATGGAACAAGGTAGACCCCAAGCCATTTAAGAACAGTAAGGGTAAAAGTGCGGTAATGATGCCATAGGTTCGGTATTTGCCGCGCAGATAAATCAACCAAAAAATAACTGGGATAAAGAAACATAAGGAGCTATAGGCATTCCATGGTTCATGAATCAGCGTGTCATGCACAAATTCATTATACATCGGACCGTGATCAAAAATCTGCTGTTTGCGGTGTACGAGTTCTAGAGAATCTATCATAGCAAGTACCTAGGTAGGAATCTTCAATACCTGTCCGATCCGGATTAAATCAGAACGCAAGCCATTGGCTTTTTTAATTTTAGAAACGGTGGTATGGTATTTCGCTGCAATGGTGGATAAGCTGTCTCCTGATTTTACTTTATAGGTTCGATAGGCTGGCGCTACAAACTTTTTAGTTCCCGGTAGCTGCTCACCGTCCGTGGTATAGGGATATTTGGCAACGTAATCTGCCAAGGTAATGGTATTCCCTACTTGGTTATCGTAATACTTAAAGAAGTGCTGACGGATATTCACAAAGGAACATACCGAATCCAAGGGATTCCCATTCCAGTCGTAGCATTTGATTACGTTTTCATTAAACTCGAGCAACTTTACGGCGGTTAAGGTTGGGTATAAGTTGTGCATCCGTGGAAGTTGTTTATTTACAGCGGGTAATCCCCCACCGGCTGAACCGCGGCTATCAACTCGCACATAGCACTTTCCATCTTCGCTTGGACCCACTACGGCTACCCAATGTACCGTAAGTGTTTTCGGATTGACTTGAATGTACAGCTGCTTCACATCGGAATTGAATCCTTTTTTACGAATGCTTTCTAAGCCTTGATTTATTTTGACATTCAAATAGCCACCGAATTTATCCATGCGGCGGGCATTAAAGGAATGCAAAGCGTCATATACGTATGGCATACCCAAGGCGGTATAGGAATCACAAACGAGTTCATCGTGCTCACCTAACTTCAAAGTATCTGGATTGATCAATTGAAACGTTGGGATCACCAAAACCTTTTGCGGAATAGCCACCGGCAATTCTGTATACACCGAATCATCTAAATCTTCGGTATTGGTAGGTTGGGCAAAGAAATTCTGCCCAATCAGCATCCACATGAACACTACAATATATCTCACCCCGCTGATATTCACTTTTTTCGTTTCATTAAATTGACCTCAAAATTATCCAAATCCCCCTTGACTTTAAAGTAAAGGTACTTGGAATCTTCCGAAGCCGTAATAATTTCATTAGAACCTTCCGTTTTATCTTTGTTACGCGACAGTTTATTACGTGCCACATCTTTAATCATTTGCCAAGGAATTCCTACTTGATAATCCATATTCATTTTTCCAACGATTTCTTGCGATCCAGAGATTTTTAAATACCCAAGCGTGGAAGCAATCACCATTTCAGGTATGGTCATTTTACCGTTTTTCAGGTAGAAGTTATTCTTAAGGGTATCAAAGGCCACACTACTTACGTTTTTATCCTCGAAGTAGGTACCTAAATCTAACAGGGGGGCATAATTTTCAAGCCTACCATTAGTTACTGTAATATTCATCTTGAGTTCTGAATCATCCAGCTTAGGAACAAAATCGGCGTGCATGTGAATTTTACCACTTAAAGTTCCTTCTACATACCCGTGTAAATTTTCAGAAACCAAATGATCTTGACCAAAATCATCAAATTTCACCATGAATTTATCCAAGTTCAAGTGATGAATCGTGAGGTGAGGCGAAAAATAAATATGTTTCTTGTCGCGACCACTAAAAGTACCCGAACCCGACATGGAACCTTCTGCGGTTTGCAGGCGCAGGTGATTCAACTCCATGTGGTGATCGCTGTATACATGTGCATCTACGTGAAGATTTTTCACATCATACGGCGCGTATATGAGATGCCCAACATCCAAGGTAACATCCAAATTTGGAAACTCGTAGTCATATAGGCTTGAGACTTTGTCATGAGCAGTTCCTTTAACCGATGTAGCACTTGGTGCTGCATGCGCTAAAAACGAATCAATATTCAATTGCTTTGACTTGAAACGGATTGTATTTCTATGGGTTGGGTCATTCAAATGATAGGTGCCATTCAACTCAAAATCGGAGTCTCCAAGCGCTCCCTTGAGGTCCGAAAAATCAAGTTTATCCGCATGCCAAATTAATCCTCCGGAAAAGTGATGCAGTGCCAAGGGATGCGACTTTAGTTTGGCACTTAATTTATCCGTCAATACGGTGGCTTTGGTCAATTCCCCGTGATGAAATCCCAGCGTTGCATGCCCTTGATATGTTAAGTTAGATACTTCTTCACCTTGATATTCTTTCGGTAAATGATTATGCCCAGCATAAAAAAATAGTTCCTTCAAAAACAACTGGTTTGAATTCAAGGCCACGGTAACGGAACCTTCTCCATTCAAGGTTGGTTTAAACCAAAAATCATAATGGTGCACCTTCGCTGTCATAATAAGATCTGAATGATCTGCAAAACCGCGCAGTTCTTTCAACAGCAGGTCGGTGTCATCTACATGGACCGCCAGGTTTAGGTCATGAAGCCGGTGCGGATAATGCTTGAATTTCCCCTGAAAATTGCGGATAGCAAATTCTCCACGAGGCAAGTTTTGAGATTCAATCAGCGCTTTTGCCGAACTGTTCGCTTTAAACTTAAAGTGGACCTTATCCAATTGTTCTGCAGTCTTTTCATTTGCTTTAGCATCGGTAGAAAAATCCGCAAAATTTAGGTGATTTGCCTTCACATCCAAGGCGAGTTCTATTGGAATATCGGTATGATGCAATAAGGCCGGAAGGTCGCTTAAATAGCCATGTAGAGATAGATCAGATGCCCCATAATTCATGTGGAATTGCTTGATATCTACTTGATGTCCGTTCGCAACGGCCTCCACGTTCAACTGTTTGATGGGATGTGGCAGCTCTTTGAAATTCGCATGAAAATCTTCAATCTTAAGTTTGGAGTAATAGGCTTCATTTAACTTACGAATGGCTAGTTCTGGTCGATTCAAATCAATGATATCATGGAATCGCATCTCAAGCGCTACTCTCCCCGCCATATTCTTTAAGGCATTGGCATTACTAAATTTCCCGAGGAAGGAAAGGTCCAATTCTGAGTTAATGCGCATGTCGATTTCTGGGGTACTAAAATTACGCACACGTAAATCGGCATTGAACACGCCGAGCTCTGGACGGACATGAAAGCCGGTTAAGTTAAATGCCATGGTAGAAATGTCACGCTTTACACCATTCGTGAACGATCCATTGAAGGTAATCTCCTTCATTTTTTTGTGTGTAAGTGTATTTTCTAACAAGCCCTCTTTACAGCCAAAGTTGGCGTGAATAGCAGGTTGATGACCGTTGGCTACATTTCCTTTGATGGAGGCATTGAAATAAATTTTTCCTTGATTATCAAATTCTTTGAGTGCATCGCTGAGGGCTGGAGGTGCAACCGATAAAAACAGATTAAAATCGGGCTTATGCCCTTTTAATTGGAGGTCAACAAACACGTTTTTGGTTAGGTGTAGTTTTCCTTGAAAATCCAATAAGGTTTTCTCAAAGGCTAGGGATGTTTCTTTAAATTTAAGCACACTTCCATCATTGAGGTAAGAGAATTCAGTTTCAAATTCGAGGTGTTTGTTATTAAAGAAGGTTGTATCCTTATCTTGAATGATGCTCAACGTTAGATCAGAATCTAATTTAAAATCAATGCCTTTTTTATTGGAATGAAAACTAGATTTGGCTTTCTTAATGAGTAAATCAACGGCTAGGTGTGTTGATTCATTGAGTTTAGAGATATCCACATGATCCAATTCAATAGATTCCAAGGACAAATGTAAATCTTCGGAAACTTCGTCGGAGGGAACCTTGGAGGCTAATGCGTTGGCAACATTAAAAGAACCATCGCGGTGCTGACGGATATCAATTACGCCATCACTGAGTTTAATTTTTTTAACCACCACATTTCCTGAAATCAATTCGCTCAAATCAAAACCCAAGTAGGTGTCTTTTAGGTGAACAAGGCACGCCGCGCTATCTGCTTTTGACTCATATATCTTAAGGTGTTCGAGATCAATTGAAATGTTGGGGAAATTGGCAAACGGAGCAATATGGCTTCCTCCTATTTCAACTTTTCCGTTTAAATCTGCATTGGCCTTTTCAAGTGCTAAGCCGACAAAATAATCTTGTTTTGCGTATAGAATTGCCACCAAGACCGCAAATGCTACGAGGGGTAAGGCAATTAATGTGACAGCAATTCGCTTAATCCACTTTTTATACCGAGAAATAAATTGCTTTAGGCTATTCACTGAAATTCTTTGAGCGATTAAAACATGTTTCATAAAAGTAGCAACAAAGCCTAACTAAAAATTAAAAAAATGGTTAATTCTTGCTTAAACTAAAAAAATAATCTACTTTTGTATCCGCTTTACGGAGCACACGTTTTTCGAATATCGCTGTTGCGGTAGTCAGAAATGGCAGAAAAAACGGTTTGGTAGTTCAGTTGGTTAGAATACCTGCCTGTCACGCAGGGGGTCGCGGGTTCGAGTCCCGTCCAGACCGCGAAACGGTTCGTTTAAAGAAAAGCCTCTATGGCTGGAGGATTAGAAAACCCTAAGAAGTATCAAGTTTCTTAGGGTTTTTGCTTTTGTGGGGATTTTTGTTTTTCGAGAAATACAGTTCTGTTGGCCTTTTGTTATTCTATTACTCTCCTATTAAAAATCTATGGAAGTTTATAATCCTGACATGCTCCGCTTCGTCGGGGATCAAGTTTCTTAGGGTTTTTGCTTTTTATACCTTACGATTTCTACTTGGACAATTTTGTAAACAATTTTGTTTACTTATGATTTTGTTGTAAATTTGAATGTATTGTTTTAATTATGATTCAGAGTCACACAAGATTTAACGGCATTCACCCTGGTGCAATTCTCAAGCGAGAACTAAAAAAAAGAAGTATCAAACCCATCGAATTAGCCTCTGAAGTTGGCGAACACAAACAAACCATTAGTGCCATTTTAAATGAAAGACGTGGTATCAATGCCAATTTGTCGGTTAAACTTGCCGGATACTTTCAAATTGACCCTTTGTTTTATATGCAGCTCCAAGCAGCTTTTGAAGTCCAACAAATTCTAAATCGTCAGCAATTAGCCAATCGTACCCCTAACCTTTCCATCATTAGAAGGGTATTGTTTTGGGATACCAATTTTGACAAGATCGACTGGATTGCCAAAAAAACAGCTGTAATAAAACGAGTTTTTGAAAGAGGTAATGAAGAAGAAATTCAGGAAATTATACGCTTTTATGGTAAAGGAATCGTGGAAAAGACCATACGCAAACATCAAAACGATTTCATACCAATGTACCATAGGAACGTGATGAAATTTTTATCAAAATAAACTATGAAGTTACACCTTGAAACAGTATCATCCCTTTTGTGGGAGTCCCTCGAAAAACTCATGGCCCACGATGGCTTAAAGGAATTTCGGCTGGTGGGTGGAACTGCATTGAGTTTGCAATGCGGGCATCGCATCTCTATTGACATCGACTTATTTACAGATTCACCCTATAATTCAGTTGATTTCTACCAAATAGATCAATGGATAAAGGAAACTTTTGATTATGTAGAAATGAGCACTGAAGGCAATATCGGTTTTGGAAAATCATATTATGTGGGCTCAAACTCTACCAACCTGCTCAAATTAGACTTTTTCTATACAGATCAGTTTGTCTTTCCTCAACTAATATCTGGCGAACTGAGAATGGCAAGCAAAGAAGAAATTGCAGCCATGAAAATGGAAATCATTGGTAATGGTGGACGAAAAAAAGACTTTTGGGATATTCACGAGCTATTAGACCATATGTCTATTCAGGACATTTTTAATCATTACACCCAGCGATATCCCTATGGCCATTCCAAGGAAACATTAGCCAAAGGTTTGACAAACTTCACTGTAGCTGATGACGATTTTGACCCCGATTGCTTAAGGCAAAAACATTGGGAACTGGTTAAATTAGACTTTGAAGAACTTGTTGCAACAGAATTCTAAACATATGAGCCTACCCGAAGAAGATTATTATTCCAAACACCGATACCAAATCAATATTGTTGAGTGTGCTTATGCGGTAGTTCAAAAATTGTTATGATAAAAATGCCTCTAAAGTAGCAAGAATGCAAGCCTGTGTTATTAAACCAACACATCCTTCGTTTGACTTTTGGTTAGCGTTACTACCTGTACACGATAAACTCGCATTCCGATGACCCAATTGGCCAACAAAACAAACGTCGAATTAGATCAACAGATTTTTATGTTTCGTGAAAAACACGTTATGATAGATCACGATTTAGCACAGTTGTATGAAGTGCAAGTGAAGCGGTTGAATGAACAAGTAAAGCGAAACATAAGGCGTTTCCCGGTATATTTTAGGTTTCAATTGTCGCTTGCTAAAAAAGCAGAACTGGTCGCAAATTGCGACCGCTTCAACCACCTTAAGTGTAGTTCCAGTAGTCCATTTGCATTCACCAAACTTAATTCAGATTCGGTTAGGGATTTACTTCGCGAGGTTGCAATGGTAGCCTAACACAAAAACAAATGATTAAAAACCGAAACATCCAAGGTTTTCCACCGAAGCCTGACGAAGGTAGTTGAAAATCAACTTTGCTTTTGGTGTATGATTAAGTGCATTCCCTCTGGGTGCGAAGGTCCCTGAGCTAGTCGAAGGGCGCACCCAGAGAATTTTTGAATTCGTTCTACGGCAATACCCTTAAATTTTGGGAATTGTGTTTGAGGTTAAGCGCAAAAATAATATTAAGCCAAGGCATAAATTACGCTTCCTCCCAATAAACTACCTACAGTTACAAGCACGGCAACCATACAGCCACTGTTCTTTTGTACGTATTCTTTACGCTTTTCCATTTCCGTTATTTGCGCTTCGTCTAATACAACACAATGGGATAAGAGGTTAAATAAAGTTGAGATATGCTCATTTGCTTTAGAAACCTCATGGGCTTGATCAAACGCACCAACCTTTCTTCTGATTTCAATGGTAACCTCCGTTCTTCCCTCGTCTTGTTTGGAAAAGGATATGTCGGCATAAATTCCAAGGCTCAGAAATTCCATTGCTTCAAACGTATACGTATTAAGAATATCGTTTTTTGAATTTAGTTTATACGTATTATTTAATACCGTAACATATTCAATCGTTGACTTTAATTTCTCAATGGAGAAATCAATTACTAAAGATTTTTTCGGATTTGGAATAGCACCTAGCATAGTGAAAAAATTAAAAGGGTTATTTTATTAAGCCCACAAACCTACCCTCCCCCATTGACAATCCGAGTCATTGCTGATATTGGTATGACAAGATGAGTCAAAATAGGATTTTTTGGCTTTGGTGTATAAAAAGCGGCCCTTCGACAGGCTCAGGGACCGCTTAAATTTAAATTGCAATACATCAGGTGCGGTCCCTGAGCTTGTCGAAGGGCGCACCCTGAGAACTTTTAATTTTCCCCTGACAACTCAGGTCAATAAGTTGTGCATATCAATAAAATTAAATTTATTTGTTGACCAGATTCCTGCCTATGCTCAATCAACATAAGATTCTCCGTGTACTACAACTCATTACCTACCTGCAAGAATCCCCCCATAAAACCATAAACCAACTCGCTTCGTTTCTGGATTCTACCGAACGGACCGTATACCGCTACCTCGACCTGCTCCGGGAATGTGGGTTTGATCTCCACAAAGACCACAACCAACGCTACTACATTGAACAGCAAGCTACCGACGGCATTTACTTCACCCCCGAAGAAGCGCAGCTGCTCAAATCGCTTGTGTTAAGCACCGGAAAATCCTCCAAACTAAAAGATACACTCCTGAGTAAAATCTACATGGGTTCTGAACTTCCCATGGTGGCCACCCACCTGCTTCATGCCAAGAACGGTAAAATCGTGGAACGCCTCACCAAAGCCATGATGACCAAGGAACAAGTCATCTTAAAGAAATATCAATCCATCAACTCGGAAAGCATTACAGACCGCGTGGTTGAACCCTTCGGCTTTACCGAAAACTACCACACCGTGATGGCCTTTGAACCAGTTAGCCAAAAAAATAAAACGTACAACATCGACCGCATTGGCTCGGTGGAATACACCGGAACCGTATTTAAACACGAAACACTCCATGAACAGCAAATTCCCGATGTGTTTGGCTTTGCCTTCTCCGGAAAGAAATACCCCCTGCGCCTGGAACTACCTTTTAAAGAATTTCTGCTGCTCAAAGACCGCTACCCCCTCATTGCACCCTTTACGAGCTACCACCCCAAACTCGACCGCTACGTGTTGGAGGTAGAAGTGAACGACCTGAGGCCGGTGGAGGGGATTGGAAAATACTAGGCAACAAAAAAATGGTTACTTTTAAAACTAGTGTCAATAAATAAGTATCATTTATTAGCGGATTATTTAAGCAAACGGATGCGCATGAGTCATGTGTATCAACCCGTAATGATCATGAAACTGCTTTCCAATCAAGGAAAAGCAAAAGCAGATGAAATTGCCCTCGATTTGGTTCAGAATGACTTAAGCCAACTAGAGTATTATACTGAAAGAGTAAATCAAATGGTTGGTAAGGTACTCCGAAACAATCAGATAGTTGTTAAAGAGAAAAATGAATACCAGCTCATTGGATTTGAAGAATTAACAAACATAGAACGAGCAAAACTCATTGAATTATGTGCTGTTAAAATCGACGAATACAAAGAAAAACGAGGCATGATGATTTGGGATCATCGAAGAAAGAATAGGTCCCCCATTGACGGAAGTATACGATATCAAGTATTAAACAGAGCCAACAATGTATGTGAGTTATGTGGCATCTCCTCTGAAATCAGAGCCTTAGAAGTGGATCACATTGTACCTAAAAATTGGAAGGGCGCCGATGATTTAAGCAACTATCAAGCATTGTGCTACAAATGCAATACGAATAAACGAGATACAGATGATACCGACTTTAGAAATCGAGTGCATCTCTTTGAGATGAGAGATACATCGTGTGCGTTTTGTACGTCCAACAAAGAGGTTGTATTCGATCATCCATTGGCCTTTGTTATTAAAGACAAATTTGAGGTTACCAAAGGACATCATTTAGTAATTCCTAAAAGACATTTTGCTAATTATTTTGAATTAAAATCAGCTGAATTACTCGCAATTAATTCACTCATCAATCAAATTAGAGACAAGCTATTATTGGAGGACACGACAATTGAAGGATTCAATATTGGTATAAATCAAGGAGTAATCGCTGGTCAAACCATCATGCATGCTCATGTTCACATTATTCCACGACGAAAAGATGATGTATCAAATCCGCGCGGAGGAATTAGAAATATTATACCAGGAAAGGGGGATTATTAACCCTCCCCAATCAAATACGTATACAGCGCGTTTTCCACAGCATGCTCTAATTTGTAGGTAAAATGAACTACGGGTTCGTTGGATTTTG